>Ga0208408_1001845_pt1 | contig 11766 bp, 14 predicted proteins | sample ETNtaG_4_FD_185776 | JGI IMG/M metagenome (GOLD analysis project Ga0208408, IMG submission 185776) | Marine microbial and viral communities from oxygen minimum zone, Eastern Pacific Ocean - ETNP201406SV67 (SPAdes) (version 2) | ecosystem: Environmental > Aquatic > Marine > Oceanic ... | reverse complement strand
AAAAATCGCCAAGATCTAGATCCTGTGAAATTACTCAAAGTTTCTCCTTTTTGTATACAAAAATTCCACATTAAGTGGAATCATCTAATAATAGAGGCAGTTATTAGTTATACAATTAATATGATACATTTTTAATTTTTTGGATTGAAAATATCTATTTTTAGGTTATAAAACCTAAAATTAATAGAAAAAACCTAATAATTAAATAGAAACCGAATAAAAAAATGCCAATTTTAAAACCAAAATTTTCCATTTATACGTTATATTTCATTTTTATACAAATATTGTAAAATCCATAATTATTTCTTAATTTGTTTATTAAAAAACTTTGATAATTTTTAGGTATTCGTCCATTTAAATTTATTGCTATAGAGGGAGGTAGCGAGTCGTATTGAGTTGCATACTTTAATTTAGAACGCTTGCCCCTAAAAGGATGTGGAGGCTTTGATACCCATAATTCTCTTAAGTAAATATTTAAATCTGATGTTGGGACCCTGGTTCTTAATTGTTTATTTATATCTGTCAAAACATTATTAATTAGATTTATACCTTTCGTAGTTAATGCGGAAATTCTTAATACATGAACCCAATCAAATCTTTTTAAATTGTCTTTTATATGTTTATTAATACCTTCTTTTTCATCTGTATCAAGTAAGTCCCATTTATTTAAAACTAATATTGGAGTTACATAATTTTCAATACATTCATTAATTAATCGCAAATCTTCAAAACTTATTCCAATAGTTGAGTCAATAACTAACAACGCAACTAATGAATGATTTAATTGATCCACAGCAAGAGAAGACGCGTATCTATCAATCTGATTTTTTTGTTTACTTCTAGGAACGCCAGCTGTATCAATAATTTGATATTTTTCATTTTCAAAATTGAAAGTATCTTTTACAACATCTCTTGTTGTTCCCGAAATAGAAGAAACTACCGATCGATCTGTTTTTAGTATTGAATTAAATAAAGTAGATTTTCCTGAGTTAGGTCTTCCAATTAATACTATTGAATTTGATTTCTTTATAGATTGACTATTACTTGTACTTTTTATTTTATTAGACAAAGCATTACTTAACTCGTCTGTTCCTATTTTATGAACAGAAGAAATATAAAAATCTTGGTTAAATATATATTTATATAAATTTTTATCTAGGTCATGAACTTCAAAGTTTTCGCATTTATTAAATACTGTAAAAATTGTTTTATCTTTACTTTTTCTCAATATGTCATTTAACTTATCTAGTCCTTTAAAATTTTTTGAATTTACATCAATTACAAACAAAATTACATCTGCATCATTTATGTACCCTTCTAATTTTTTTTGAAATTTTATATTTAATTCATCTGGATTCTCTAAATATCCAGGTAAATCAGAAACCTTAAACGTTCTATCGTTAATAGTTGTTAATGAAGATACCTTATCCCTAGTCGTATTAGGTGTTGAACCAATAATTGATACTTTTTTTGAACATAATACATTTACTAAAGTGGACTTACCAGAATTAGGTAAACCCAAAATTAAAACTTCATCAGTATTGTTTTCTTTCATAATTTAAATATAGCTATCCTTATTTTATGGTAAATAATCTATATGTTGTAACTCCACGAGGTTTTTGTGCTGGGGTTGAAATGGCTATTAAAGCATTAACTTGGATGTTAAAAATATATGATGAAAGTATCTATTGCTATCATGAAATTGTACATAATGACTGGATTGTAAGAAAATTTAAAGATCATAATGTCAAATTTGTAAATAATCCTGAAGAATTACCAGAAAATGCGATAGTTATGCTATCTGCTCATGGAACTTCTCCAAAAATTGAAAATAAGTTTAAATCAATATCTTTAACTAACGTAAATTCTGTGTGTCCATTGGTTACAAAAGTGCATCATGAAGCAAAGCGATTTAGTGAACAAGGCAAAGAAATAATTTATATAGGGCATAAAAATCATGATGAAGCTATCGGTGCAATGGGTGTTGCTCCAGAATCTATGACATTGATTGAAAGCGTAAAGGATATGGAAAATACATCTTTAGAGAAAAAAGATGTTGCACTACTTGCACAGACAACTTTAGCTATATCTGAGTGGGAACCGATAATGTTAAAAGCTAAAGAAATTTATCCAAATTTGAAATTACCTAGAAAAAATGACTTATGTTATGCAACTACAAATAGACAGGAAGCAATTATTAATATATCTGAAAAAGTTGATTTAGTAATTGTTGTTGGTTCTTCAACTTCTAGTAACACTAAAGCTCTTGTTACTTCATTACAAAATATAGGTAAAGTTGCTTACAGGGTTGAGAAAAAAGAAGATCTTAAAAATATAAATTTAAAAAATAAAAATGTAGCTATAACAGCTGGAGCTTCAGCGCCTGACCATATGGTTGAAGATTTAATTGATTATATAAAACCTAAAAATATTGATTACTATATTCACAAAGATGAAACTGAATATTTTCCTCTTCCTGTTGAATTAAGAAATAATATTAAAAATTTAACAAATTTTATTTCTACAATGTTTCCAAACAATACTGTTGAATCAGAGTATGGTGTTAAAAATGATAAAAACTGGTCAGCTAAAGAAGCTTTAGCTTGTCTATAATTTCTCCAACTGTTTCTTCTTTACTTTTGTTTGTATTGTCAATTACTATTGCATTTTCAGGAACTACTAATGGCGAAGCCTCTCTGTGCATATCTATATGATCTCTTTGTTTAATTTCTTCAATCGTTTCTTGAAATCCAGATTGATTTTCTCTTCTCACACCTCTAGTTTCCTCATCAGCATCTAAATATAACTTAAAATCTGCATCTGGAAATACAACACTTCCCATATCTCTTCCTTCAATAACTAATCCTCTGTCAATATCTTCATAGTAATTTAATAAAGTAATTTTTATTAAGTTTCTTACAATGGGATCTTTGGCAATCTCAGAACTGTATTGATTAATTTTTTTATTATAAAGTTCATTATCGTTAAAAGTGGTTTTATTTATAAGGCAATTACCAGACGAATCTATTTTTATTTCGATATCTTTATAATTTGTATTTTTTTGATTATCTAAATATTTAGCTACATATCTATATAGTTTTCCACTTGAAAAAAAAGAATAATTTAACTTAGCAGCTATTTCTTGTCCTATAGTTGTTTTCCCAACTCCTGATGGTCCATCTATAGTAATTATTTTTTTCATATTTTTATTTCTTTTATTTCTCCTATGTTCATATTACCTAGAGTGTGTTTGCCAATACTTATTCGTTTTAAGTTTGTGATTTTTACATTATTGTATTCAAATATTCTTCTAATTTCTCTATTTTTGCCAGTCTTTAAAGTAACAGCATATTCATAATTTGCTATTTTATTGATTGAGAAAAGCATTAATTTTTCTTTATTATCATTTATTGAATTCTTGAATATTTTTAAATTTATATCCTCTGTGTCTGTAGTAACAATATATTTCTTTATTATGTTTTTACTCGGGTGAGAATTGTTATTTAGCCAATCACCGTCAGTACTAAGCAACATTAAACCTTCCGAGTCTTTATCCAATCTACCTGAATATTTTAAATTTTTATTCTTGATTAATTCATACATAGTTTTTGAGTTACCTTGACTAGTTCTTGAAGACGTATAATTTTTCGGTTTATAAAATTTATAATATATATGTTTAGTAATGGGTTTAATTACTTCATTTTTATAGGTTAAAACATCATTTTCATCTACTAGTTGACCCAATGTTGCTTCAATACCATTTATTTTAATTAATTTTTTTTCAATTAGTTTATCAGTTTCTCTTCTTGATTTATTTAAATTAAGAGCTAAGTACTTATTAATTCTCACTTATTCTTCTTCATTGGGTGAGGTAAAATATTCTCCAATACTTGGTAAATCTGTAAGTGACACTAAATCTGCTTTTTCCAAAAATAAATTGGTTGTTTTGTAAAGTATTGGATTTCCAGGTACATCTAATTGTCCTCCTTTGTCAATCAATCCTCTTGCTTCAAGTGTCTTAATAGAAGATTCAGATTCCACTCCCCTTATCTCCGATATTTTTAGTTTTGTAATAGGTTGTTCATAAGCAACAATTGCTAATGTCTCTAGAGCTGGTGTGGACAATCCTTTCAATATTGATGATGGTTTTATATCACTTAAATGTGTAGAAATTTCATTAATTGTTTTCATATCTGATTTGTTTTTATCAATTTTTATTTCAAAACCTAATTCTATATTTTGCATTTCAGAATTAATTTCTTCTAACAAACTCAATAAATCATTATTTGAGATTCCTAATAACTCAGTGAAGTAATCGTGTTCAATAGGTCCATCACTTATTAATAACGTTGCTGTAATAATTTTCTTATTCATAATTTTTCTCTATATTAATTTCTCTATCAATATTATCTTGATCAGCTTTTATAAAGCCCCATTTAACAGTTTCTAGTAATGCTAGGAAAAAAGCTACTGCTTGTTCTGTTGTCTTAACCCCTAAAACGAGCTCTTCAAAAGATGTGGTTAATCTTTTATCTATAACTTCTAACAATTCATCAATAGAATCCTGAATATCGGGAAGGTCTTTATCAATATGTTCAAATCCTTTAAATGTTTTATACCTTGTAAATACTTCTTTTGCGATGTTTTCAAATTGATCTATTTTTAATTCATATTCAATTTCTGGCTTTATTAACAAATCTTTTGTTTGGTAATATTTAAAAGCTGGAATTGAATTTTCATTGTTTTTAATTCTTGATGCAAGTGCTATACCAACTTCAGAAAAAGCTTTAAATTGGAGCAATCTTGCAAAAGCTAAATCTTTATCTTTCATTAATTCAACTTCATCCAGCCAATCAACTTGTCCTTCTTGAGGTAGTAAACTCTTGGCTTTTATTTCAAATAATGAGGCACCAAGTAATACAAATTCAGCGTAATTGTCTATATCTTCTCTAAAATTAATATTTTCAATTTTATTAAATATTAAATTTAAATTATCTTCAAGAATTGTTTCTGAATTAGCTGTATATTTTATTAAAAGATCTTTTAAATTATCAATTATCTTAATGATTTCCATTAGTAATCAGTTTTATCTAAAATAATGTTTTTCTGATTTAATAAATTATTGTTATAGTATTCAATAATATTTTCATTAGCATTAATATCTTTAAGAATCTGTAATCCTATTATTTCATGATTTAAATATATATTACTTTTATAGTTTTTAATTAAACCTAGATCAGTAAACACCCTGAAAAATAATCCAGCATCGATTTTTGCTTTACCTATATCGTGAAGAAGTGAAAGCAATAGAAGCTCTTTATTGTCAGATATATTTTTGGTTCTGGAAAAAACCTCATATGAGTGTTGCCGATCAGCTTTTGACATGTTCCAATATTGAAGTAATAAATTATTATCTATAAGTTGTTCTGATATTTCTATTTGTTCGTTAATATTTAAATTTCTATAAAACAAATATCTTATAGTTCTTTTTATTTTTAAAATTATTTCTTTCATGCTCTTGGGTGGCTCTCTTTAAATACTTCTGATAAAAATTCTTTTGTTAATTTAGTATATATTTGTGTTGTTGATACTGATGAGTGACCTAAAAATTCTTGTAGTGTTCTCAAATCACAACCAGCCTCTAACATTTGTGTCGCTGCGCTATGTCTTAGTGTATGTGGATGAATAGATTCTTTTATACCTACATGTAAAGCAGTGTTTTTTACTATTCTATATACTGCTGTTCTCTCAATAGCATTCTTGTTTTTAGTAATAAACAAGTTATTATTATTTTTATTTATATATTCATCTCTAACTTCCAAATACTTTAGTAAATTGGATTTAAGTTCTGTGCCAATAGGTACAATACGTTGTTTAGAACCTTTTCCTGTAACAATCACAAAATCTTCGTAAAAATCTATATCTGATATTTTTACAGCGCACACTTCAGATACTCTGCAAGCTGTAGAGTATAAGAAATCTAATATGGTTTTATTTCTAGAATTAAGAAAATTATCATGATCGTAAAAATCGATTAATTTTAATACTTGTTCAACTTGTATTGTATCTGGTAAATAAACACCTAATCTAATATCAACCCTATCAATATTAATTTGATTTTTAGGATATTTTTCATTATGCCAATTTATAAATTGAACTAATGATGACAAGAATCTTTGTTTTGATTTTGGTGAAAATTTTATTTCTGTTAAATATTTTAAATACTTGTTTAACAAATCATTATCAATTTCTTTATCATTAACAAAATCTAAATATTTCTTAATATCAGAAATGTATCCTTTTACAGTATTCTCAGCAAGCCCTCTTGTATGACTAATATAGCTTTCAAAACCATCTAGTAATTCTTTATTATGTGAGTTAATCTTTTACCTTTTGAGTTTTGATTGTATCTTTTTTAGAAGAACTCATTTTAGAAGCTGCTTCAATAAAATATTTAAACATCGGTGCGGGTTCCCAAGGTCTAGATTTAAATTCTGGGTGGAATTGTGATGCAACAAAAAAAGGATGGTCTTTAACTTCAATCATTTCGATTAAATTATTATCTGGAGACATTCCACTCATTACTAGTCCTGCTTTTTCTAATTCATCTTTATACTTATTATTGACTTCATACCTATGCCTGTGTCTTTCGTATATTATTTCATCATTGTAAATTTTATAAGTAAGTGTTCCTTTTTTAATTTTGCAAGGATATGTGCCTAGCCTCATAGAAGCACCGATATCATCCTTTTCTAAATTTTGATTAGGAAGTAAGTCAATAACATAATTATTAGTATTTTGAGAGAACTCTGAAGAGTTAGCGTCATTAATACCACATTCGTTTCTAGCAAACTCAATAACAGCACACTGTAACCCAAGACAAATACCTAAAAAAGGTATTTTTTCTTTTCTTAAATATTCAATTGCACTTATTTTTCCCTCTATACCTCTGTAGCCAAAGCCACCAGGGATTACAACACCATCAAATTTATTTAGATCTTCAACATTAAAGTTATCAGAATCTTCCCAGTGTAAATTTAATTTAACTTTGTTATGCAAAGAAGCATGATTTAATGATTCAACTACTGACAAATAGCTATCCGGTAATCCAAAGTACTTTCCTAATATTGCAATTTCAACGGTTTTATTAACTCCTTCTTTTAACTTCAACATATTTTTCCATTTATCTAAATCAGGTTTGTCTGTAGATAAATTTAATCTTTTATCAACTGATTTGTCTAAACCTTCTTCATACATTTTTAATGGAACATCATATATATCATCTAAATCAGGAGCATTGATTACTTCTTCATAGGAAACGTCGCAAAATGAAGAAACTTTACTTTTTATTTCGTCATTTAACGTTCTATCTGATCTTAGAACTATTACATCAGGGCTTATACCAGAACTTCTCAAAACAGATACTGAATGTTGGGTGGGTTTAGTTTTCATTTCAGTACTTGGACCTATATATGGAACTAAAGTAACATGAACAAACATAACATTTTCTTGTCCTAATTCTTTTTTAATTTGACGAGCAGCTTCAAGAAATGGAAGTATTTCTATATCTCCTACTGTTCCACCTATTTCAGTAATTTGTACATCAACATCGTTTGAAATTCCCTTTATTCTTCTTTTTATCTCATCAGTAATATGAGGGATAACTTGAACAGTAGCTCCTAAGTAGTCACCTTTGCGTTCACTTTCAATAACTTTTCTATATATACTGCCAGTTGTTACATTGGCATCTTTTCTAAGATTAACTCCTGTAAATCTTTCATAATGTCCTAAATCTAAATCAGTGGTTGCGCCGTCCTCAGTAACAAAAACTTCTCCATGTTGAAATGGGTTCATTGTGTCTGGATCTACATTAATATATGGATCTAATTTTTGATTAACAACAGTAAGACCCCGAGCTTTTAGTAAGTTTCCAAGAGATGCAGATGTAATCCCTTTACCAAGACCAGAGACTACACCACCAGTTACAAATATGTATTTGGTCACATTGAAACTTTACCATGAAATATTATATATTAAAGGACTATCTTAATATTTGATTTAAAAAATGATCAATTTTTGGATTATTGTCTTGTCCAATTAATTTTATTGACTTAGATGAAAGCTCATATTTATAAGTAATATTTGTTCTACTTTTTTCTTGTACTTCCATAACACCATCAAATTGTATTGCATAATGTTGATTTTTTGAAATTGAAATGTTTATAAGACTCTTACCGTTTAATACTATTGATCTTGGAAATTTTGAAAATGGTGAAATTGGTGTAACTACAATAGATTCAATATCATTATGGATAATGGGGCCTCCGGCTGAATAATTATATGCAGTGGAGCCGAGTGAAGTTGATATTATCAAACCATCAGCTCTTAATTTAACTTTTTGATCATAAGTTTCAATTGATAGATCTAATAATCTTGTAGGGGAATTTTTAATAACAACAACTTCATTAAATGCTGGTAATTTAAAATTAGAATTTTGAATAATTGATTTTCTTTTAACATAACTATGTTTATTTAATTTCCATTCATCAATTAATGATTCAAAATTTTTTCTAGGATTTACAAGATAACCAACTCTTCCTGAACCAAGAGGGAGTATATCTAATTTATAAAGCCATGCTAATTTCATAGCTTTTAAAGCTGTTCCGTCGCCACCTAAACTTACTAACAGCGTGTCATTGCTTGTTTCTAATTTAGTTAAATTTTCGATGTCAGTATCAATAGTTTTAAAAGGTATTTTCTTCTTATTTAAGTAAGAAAATATATATTTATATTTTTTACTATTTAAATTACTTTTCGATGTAATTAATAAAATATTCTTCACTAGGATATATTATACGTAAGTTCTCTGGAGCACAAAGTGATACCAATATCTGATATAAACCCAGCTAATAATATACCTATAATATCTAGATTTTTTATACTATTTTCATCATTAATATTTATTCTTTTTCAACCTAAAAATAAAATTGATTTAATAAATTATTTTTATAAGTTTGCTGCTATCCCATGTGAAGTTATGAATAATTTACCATTAGCTGCTAATCAATTTTATAGTAACAATTGTAATTTGAACCCAGATATTTTTATTTTTCCTGAAAAACAGATATTATTTAGTATTTTTATTTCAATATTTTTACATGCAAATTTTTTACATATTCTTGGTAATCTTTGGAGTTTTTGGATATTTGGAAACAATGTAGAAGACAAACTTGGAAAAATAAGATTCATATTATTTTTAATAATTAGTGGTTTTATTAGTGTTGTTGCTCATTCATTATTAAATCCAATAAACATAAATCCTATAGTTGGTTCTTCAGGTATTGTATCTGCATTAATGGGTGCTTATCTATATTTATTTCCTAATGCAAAATTATTAGTCTTGGTACCATTTGGAGTATTTTTTCCAACAACAATTAAAGCTAAATTTTTTATGATATTTTGGTTATTATCGCAGTTTTTAATTGCAATACAAAGTAATAACATTTCATGGGAATCCCATATAAGTGGTTTTATTTTTGGTTATTTTTTATTAAGAATATTAAGTTTTAAAAAAACTTAAATTAAATTTTATAACGTGATCTTGAACGCTTCTCTTCCATTATTAATACTCTTGCTGTTATCATATTGCTTTCATAAAAATTTTTTGCCCTTCTATCACTTGGGAGGGTATACGTTCTAACTTGTTTATCTACTTTTTGTGAATCTTTTTTTATTAATTGAAATAATCTAGTACCTAATCCTAATTCTCTAAATTCCTCTTTAATATATATTTCATATAAGTTCCAATATGTATCATCTTCAAATATTGAAGAGTAACCAATTTGGTTACCTTCTATGCAGATAAGATAATTAATTTTAGTATCTTTTTTTAATTCTAAATAATAATTAATAAGTTCTTTGTCAATAACTGATAGTACTGTTTTAAATTCTTTCTTTAATTCAAAAGGTATATTTTTTACTATTTCTATTGAGAACTGATAATCTAAATCTTGAAACTCAGTTTTAGGCACAATCTATACAAACTTTAGCTCTAGGTTTTTCTAATTGTGTATTTTTTAATACAAGAAAACAAACTGAGCATGTAAACTCATCTGCTTGGATTGCTTCTGCTTCGTCATCTAATTTTAAATCTGATTTTTTAACATTCCTTTTTTCTGCAGCATCTACGGATATAAAGGAACCTTCTGTTTCGTCTGTATCTTCAACACTCTTTTTTTCTTTTTCTACACGTGCTTCTAAAGATTCTGTCTCAACTTCATCTTTTTCTTCGTCAGTGTCAGAAGCAGTTTCTTCCTCGGATTCTTCTTCTTCTTCCAAGTCTTCCAAAGTAGGTTCTTCAATAACCTCTTCTTCCTTTTTAGCCATAACACTCCTTAGATTGTTGTAAAAATAATACTAAATTTTTAATTGTATGGAGTGTTTTTTAACATAAATTTCGGCAGGACCGTAGTCAAAAAAATCACCATCAATTTCTATTGGTTGACTTGTATTTAGCTTAATTCTTTCAGATTTTTTTAGTATTACATCAGGATCGGTTAAGTGAAGACCTTTTTTAGCTAAGAAAAATAATTTCATAGCTTTAATTTTTGTAACCTTAAATATTTGTATATTCAATAAACCATCTTGGAGACTTGACTTTGGTGAAATATTCCAACCACCACCAAAAAACTGACCATTACATATTGATACATTAAATGCCTGGGATTCAAAAATATATTTCTTAGTATCTATATCAAATACTGATTGTTTTGCTGTCAAAAGTTTTAACCAAAAACTAATTGGATATCTAAATCGTTTTACAAAATTTGGTAATTTTTCACTTAATCTTACGGTATCAGCTAAAAATCCATAATTTAATACATTAATAAAATATTTAGAATTTGATTTAGATTCAATTAAAGACGTATCAACAAGATAGTTTTGATCTTTTTTAATTCTTAAAATGGCATCATTAATATTATTTGGCATGGCAAATGTTCTTATGAAATCCGACCCACTACCAGAAGATATGCATGCAACTTCAGGTATTTTGATATTGTTTTTTAAGAGAGCATTAATTAATGAATTTAATGTACCATCCCCTCCTATTCCGCAATATATATATTGTTGAGGGTCTGTATATTTCTTGATAATTAAATCAACCTCATAAATTTGTTTTGTTACAAATATTTTAGAATCCATATTATGTGACAAAAATATAGACTCAAGTTGTTCTCTTGTGTATTTCTTTCCTCTAGAATTTTTATTGTAGATTACTATATAAGTTTTCATAACATTGTCTTCTGAATTATCTTATTACTAAATAATTTATTAATTTGATTAAATTGATCAATTTTAAAGATTTTATATAATTTTGCTGACAATTCTGACGCTTCTTTTGCAGTTCTTATAAAATCACCAATATTTAAATTAAATTTATTTAATGAATATTCTATATTATTAGATATTAAATATTCATTAAATACACTAAACCAAGATATGTCAATAATAGTCCTGGTATCTAAACCGTTATATGCTTCTAATTTGTTTAATTGTTCTTGAGCGATTATAAATTTTGCGTATATTTGTTTATATTTATCATGAATAGGAAACTCATGTTTAGATTTTGATAAACCAGCACATAGGAACATTAAACAAAACTCTATTTCTTCATTTTCTTTTATTATTTCGAGTCCTGGGATAAATGTATCTCTATATGTTTCCGTTAATATTTTTCTTTTTAATTCGGATTCAAAATAATTTAGT
>Ga0208408_1001844_pt1 | contig 11769 bp, 4 predicted proteins | sample ETNtaG_4_FD_185776 | JGI IMG/M metagenome (GOLD analysis project Ga0208408, IMG submission 185776) | Marine microbial and viral communities from oxygen minimum zone, Eastern Pacific Ocean - ETNP201406SV67 (SPAdes) (version 2) | ecosystem: Environmental > Aquatic > Marine > Oceanic ... | reverse complement strand
CTGTGATTACATTTGGTTAGCGGCTCGAACAGATCCTAATGTTTCAAAACACAAAGGAATTTCTCTCTTTGCTATACCAATTGACACTCCGGGTATAACGATTGAGCCGCTTTCGCTTCTTTCAACTCATAACATTAATCACACGTTCTTTGATGATGTTCGAGTGCCGGCTTCTTGCATTATTGGTGAGGAGAATCAGGGTTGGCGTCTTATTACTAGCCAACTCAACCGTGAACGAGTGACGCTATGTTCATCTGCTTTAGTTGAACGCGGCATTGAAGAAGCCCTTGCATGGGCGAAAGAGAATTGTCGTGCTGATGGAACTCGCGTACTTGATGTTCCTTGGGTTCGTCGCAACCTTGCTGAAGTCACAGCTGAACTTGAATTCCTTAAGTTGCTGAACTGGAAAGTAGCTTGGAGTGTTGCTACGAAACATCTAGATGTAGCTGACTCATCATCAGTGAAAGTCTATGGGACTGAGTTCTACACGAGGGCGTTCCGAAGGTTGATGCAAATTTATAATGAGGTCGCGTATTTGGTTTCAGATGATCTTGAGTCAGAGGGCCGTTTAGAGTCTCTGTATAGGGGCCTAGTGATTCTTACCTTTGGTGGGGGAACCAATGAGATGCAACGGGACCTGATAACGATGTTTGGCATGGGCTTCCCCCGTGCTGACCGGTAGGAGCCTCATGGATTTTGATTTTTCAGAAGAAGAACAAGCAATTAGTGGCTTAACTCGGCAAATACTTGAAGATAAAGTCACACACGAGCACCTGAGAGCAATGAGCAAAGGCGGTGAGAGTTTTGACAGTAATGTGTGGCAGTCATTGGCTGAGACTGGGGTAGTTGGTGCCTCAATAAGTGAAGAGTATGGCGGGGCTGGACTCGGTTTCCTCAGCGTCACTGTAGTACTTGAACTCGTTGGTGAATTCGCTGCGCCAATTCCTGTTCTTGAAACACTCATCATGGGCGCTATGCCAATAGCTCACTTCGGAACTGATGAGCAAAAGACTGGGATTCTGCCAAAGGTTGCGTCGGGAGAATGTATTCTCACTGCGGGTCTCGTCTCTGGAAGTGCCGTAACCGTAATTGATAATAAGCTTTCAGGTTGCGTTGACTTTGTGCCATATGGCCTCGAATCAGATTTAGTGCTTGTCCCAACTGATGATGGGGTCTACCTTGTTGAAACTTCCTCTGAAGGTGTTTCGCTTACCGCCCGTGAAACTACTTCGGGGCATTCCCAAGCCGCTATAACGCTTAAAAGTGTTGCTAGCGAACGCCTAGGTTCAGCCTCAACAGAAGAAATCACTTCCTGGATTCGTTTACGCACTGACTCTGGGATTTGCTCTATCCTTTCAGGGGCGTGCAAAGCATCTCTTGATTTAGCAGCCGGGTACACAAAAGTTAGGCAACAATTTGATCGTGCGATTGCTACTTTTCAGGCGGTAAGCCAACGCGCAGGCGATGCCTACATTGACACCGAAGCAGTCCGCCTTACCTCTCGGCAAGCTGCATGGAGGATCGCAGCTAACCGACCAGCTCTTGAACAGGTTGCTATCGCTCGTTGGTGGGCATCCGAAGCAGGCTTTAGAGTCGTCCATGCAGCCACTCACTTGCACGGTGGAGTCGGAGTTGATCGGGACTACCCATTACACCGCTACTTTCTAATGGTAAGACAATTAGAACTAACACTTGGAAACAGCGAAGAGCAGCTTGAAGCTCTGGGTGAACTAATCGCCTCTGATACTAACGAAGTGTCCAAGGGCTAGTATCACACCTAAGAAGCCTTATACATATTTCACCTATCTCGACTGCAAAGTTAAACCCATCTAAATCTGTGCGCCCACCGGTCACGACACCTATTACTTTTCCTGCTGCATTTATTAGCGGGCCACCAGAATTCCCAGTATTGATATCTGCATCAGTGTATATCACTTTCATTGTTCCTGACCCATAATCTGGCCAAGATGGCGCATTGCCACCCCTCTTAATCACTCCGGAATCGTATGTTACGTCTGCGGCAAAATTTTCATTACCAGGGTATCCAATCGTCATTACCCACTGTGCTGTTTCCCAAACAGTTGATGTCTCAAAAGGACTTAATTCAACTGAGCTACTCAAGATCGCAATATCCTTTAAAGGGTCCGATGATAATAATTCTGCTGTGTAACCGGTTAACTGCTTTTCAGTGTAGAGCCTTATGGGATTGAGGCCAGAAACACAATCTTCTATAACGTGATAGTTCGTTATGACTACAACTTCATTGCCCACTTCCAATGGCCATCCCGTTCCGCCTCCGTTTCCGCAATAGATATCGGTGACAGCGGAAATAGCTGACCGAACCAATTCACCTAAATCTTGTGGAGGTGCGTATAAATCAATGGATTCCTGATTTTCCGAGCCTTCAACGGAAACTTGTTCCGGGTCACTCTCGGCCTCATTAGTTGAATCGCTATCAGAACCTTGTGTCAGGAAAACTATAAGTAAGATGCTTGCGACGATTACTGCTCCCAAAGCAGCTGCTACTCGTGGCTTTAATTTAGGGGCGTTGTAATTATTTGGTTTCGATACATGATCAACCGAGGAATTGTATGCACCTTGTTGCTGGGTCGGCGGTGACCCTGCTGGGCCCGACGATGGTGGCGACCCTGAGGAACCCATAGGGGAACCACTTGGAGGTCCTGATGGAATAGGCGGAGGAGTCGATGGTGGGGCTGTCGGGGGCGGCGCTTTATAACCATCCGATGCAGGTTGAAACGGAGTGTCTTTCCCTACCCTTCGGTCTAGAGGGCTTTGGGAGTCATCTTTGTTCATTATGTAAATTGTTTAGCCAATATCTGGGAATGACGAATCATCTACATTTGAGTTATCATGCGATGACGTTATCCCAGTCTCATTAATCTGTTGAATTGTTGGATCAGGCATAAGAGATGACAGTACTAAAGACTCTGAGAGATCTACTCTTATTACTTGTGTAAATATAGAAGTCGCTGAGGAAGATGTCTTTGCATTATGGAGAGAATTCCAATCCGTTGCGTCTAGTTCGGGTTGAGATAAGAGGTCTTTTGGCCACCAAACGTTGGTAGAAAAATTCTGTGAACCTTGGAAGTTTACTGCTACGTCTGTTCCGAACACGGCAGGAACCCATAGCTGTTGTTCCGTAGCTAAAACATCGCTGAAAGCTTTAGACAAATCATCGTTATTCTCAACCCCAGACGACGTGACATAAGAATTAGGATGCTCTAGGTAAGTCTGAAGTAGTGCTTCCGTAAGCTTACTGATAGCTGTTTCACGAAGTTTTTCATCGAATCTTCCGCTATAAACCTGGTAACAGAATGGCCACCGCTGCCCACTAGCGTTCCCGTCTAAAGCATTATCTAGTGATACTGGGTAAGGGTCGTTCTCTGGTAACAATGCTGTGACATCGCTTAACCCACTGTTTTGATTTGTTTGACCACTTTGGAACTCTCGCACCATAGATCGATACTGCGTTGTTAACCATCCCGGTTCGCTAATTTTAGAATTTGCGTTTTGTCTAAAGGCATCAATTCCTATCTCAGTCGGAACAAGCGAAATTACCTGTAGTTTTTGTGCTTGGGAAGGAGTGGAAGCATTAATTTCACCTAGGTACCCTCCATCTACTGGTATTCCGTGTGGGTGCCGAATCAGACGTGCAAGTACTAAGCCCGTTCCAACCCACTGGTTTTGGTAATTTTGTATCAGTTGAAGGTCACGCGCGGTTAGTTTTGCCTCCTCAGTTAGCCATCGGAACTGCGCTTCCCAATCATTAAACGCATTCTCTTCGCGTTGTCTCTCGCGTGAAACATAGGCTCCGCTTGCAAGAAATAGTGCAAGCGCAAAGATAAATGAGATGTAGAACCATTGCTGATTTTCACTGAAATAGTCTCCCGTGTACTTAAAATAAGCCTCCGTTACTTTTTCCTCGATACTTTGGGGCAAATTCTGAATCTTTCTCGCTGCATCAATTAAATTAGCGGCACTTTGCGTATCTCCTATCTCCGCAGCACTTGCCGTATCATAACCTGCAGATGTTAGGTCATTTGCAATATTTTTAGCAGTTTCCCAATCCCCTTCATCAAGCGCAATTTCCCCATTCAATAATTTATCGAAAGGCAGAACTCTCGGATGGTAGTAATTGTTATTGACAGTAAAGACTATGACGATCAAGAGGTATATAGGGATAACTATCGAACATATCCTGACCGCTATATTATTATCTGCAACGTTCTCGCTTCTTCCTCTCAGGAAGAGTTGAATGACTTTGATTACGACAAATACGATCACTGCCAGAACTATTATCGCACCAACCCATTTTGATTTAGCCGACGCTAAGAGATCAGCGAAAGCAACACCCAAGGCAGTCAGCATAACTATTGAGACAAAACCAACTACGTGAAAGACCTGGCGTTTCTGGGGGTCTCGTGGCGCAAAAAGCGCCATTATAGGTAGAAGAACCGGCCCGGTTATCAGAAAAAATAGCCTCAATCGAACTATTTGCCCAACATCATTATGGAAAAGGTCATGTAAAGGAGAAAAGACGAATAGAGAAATTAAGAAAATAAAGAAAGACGAAGCAAAAAGTGTACGAATAACTTTTGATGCTATTTCATTTTCATTTCCCTCTGGAATTTTGAGCTTTTGGATCCTTTCCATCAATTCTTTGAATCTTTGCTTAGCTGTTTCAGTTTCGTTTGTAAACCTGCCTGTAATAAGTTTAATTAAATTAGGTTCACTCTCTACCGGAGCTCTTAGTCTGTAGTTAGTTTGATCAACGCTCTCTTCTACTGGTTCTGATCCCTCCGACTGATCTTCTACTGGTTCTGATACCTCCGACTGACCTTCTACTTGCTCTAATACCTCCGACTGACCTTCTATTGAAGGGTTAGTAACGCCTAGACTATTAGCGACAACTTGAATATCAGAAGAATACTGTGGCGTTAAAGCATCAAGTTCTACTGCAACCCAACGTTCATCACCAGCAGATTCACGAATTGCTCTTGCCTCTTCAGAGCCATCAATCACGCCAAGAGTATTCTGAAGCACGAGGCTCCATTCGTCTCCCCAAACAACTGCATTTTCGGGTTTTTCAATAAGTGAATTAATTGAGTTAACTGCTGTTTCGATTTCATCATCGTCGATGGTAAAATTTTGAGAATTTTCATCTTTTTGAATAACTTGAAGCCACGAATTTTTCCCAACCATTTCTTGAGCAACGTGATCAATATCTTTTTTGAGTCTTGAACTCAACCCATGGCGAAGAATCCTCGGTATTGAACGAAAATCTTTCCACATTCGCCCAATGATTCTCTTCATCAGCTCCATACCCTCAATTTTCTTACCGAAATCTGGGCTCCGTTGCGCGCGAAGCCTAAAGTTTCGGTGGTGGATCTTCTCTGCCGCATAATTAACTAGGTAATAAGGGTTTGGCGCAGGTATTTTTGATACTGGAACTGGTAAATTTCCGCTAAAGAAAGAATCCGTTACATGGTCTAGCTCTGAAAGTGATGTTGTCGCAGTTCTTGCGAAAGACCTTACGATCTGAATTGATTGGTCATCATTTCCGACCGGGAGTTGTGAAATTCTTTCTAAAGCGGTTCCTTCTTGAGCTTTCCAAAGGCCAGCGACTGAAAGAATTTCCATCGAAACATGCGAAGCAAATAATTCTAGGTCTTGAAAACTTATTTCCTGATTGACAGCGCGATCTCTAGCCTTATCCAACGGCAAGACAACAAGTCGAGAGTTCGCATCTCCAACTAAAAAGGATTTTGGGTCACCAAAATTTCCATATTCGGGGAAATACACTCGGTGGTCTTCAACAACTATTGAAGCACCTGCAGCTAACTTTTGTAGCTCGCGTACTTCTGACCCGAGCAGGTCCGAAAGCTGGCCTTGCTCTAGGTCTGAGAGCATCCCTGAACATACGGACACAATATCGACTCGCTTTAATTCATGAATACCTGATATACGAGAGACTTCTTTCCCAAGGTCAGCAGGGACCATTTCGCCATTTTGTAACCAAAACGATTCAACTGCCTGACCCGAAATAACGTTAATAAGGAAATCTGAAATTTCTCCGTTCGAAGACCTAATCTGGATCTCATCTATTCCTCTAGCGATACTTGAATCACCCTTGTGATAGAAGAGAATCGTTAATGCTATTTCGCCTTCTAGTGTTTCTTGAAGGTTGCTCACCCAATTCCTCCCGGTGGACCACCAACTTGCGAATGATTTCTAGCAGCTGCAAGCATTTGATCAAGCGCAAGGTCAATGAGTTTAATTAACCCTGGGAAATGCGGAGGAGCAGTTAGAGCCGCTGGTGCTGCTGCGAGTCTGTCACGATACCTTGCATAGCTATCGTCATAGCCTCTTTCCCATCCATCTAGCAGTTTCAGTAATGATGTGAGCCGCTGCTCAGGACCATCAACTTCCCCATCTATAGTCAAACCTGGTTTGGTTATCGCCTCTGACGGATATTGGCCTGTATCAACCCAAATCCTCAGATCTTTGGATAATTTGTTATAGCTATACAGGTCAGGCTGACCTTCGGCTCGCCCTAGGTCCCTGAGACGTATATATGGTGCTAACGGTTCAAGGTTATTTAGCGTATTTACGTGCATATACGCAAGGCCTAAAGATTCGAGAACAGCAGGAAGTTCATCCATCCTGTCCCAAACTTCTGTCAAAAGAGGATGTGGGAAAAGTGCATCAGACTTATTCCCTTCCATTCCTATGCTAAGTTGCCCACTATCTGGTTTGATTTGAGATTCGCTAAGAATACCCAAGAACCGTGCAGCTACCCATCCACGTATCATAGCTACAATTGTCTGCTGCGGGGCCGGCACAAACCTTTGAAATGTTCTGCTTCTCCTGCGAAGCCAAAAGGATCCCATCCCACTTCCTAGGCCGGCCTTTTGATAGGACTGCGCTATTGGTTGCCAAATTGAATCGACAACGAGTGGAGAAACAGGTGCACCTATCGCAGTTGTGATATCTATATGGTCAATCTCGCCGTCGATATTAAATTTTGAACCAGAGATACCTCTACTCGCTAATTCGGCTTTAATTTCTTCTCCAGCTGGGTGTGAATCAAGGGGAATTTCACTAAAAACCCTGTCAAGATTAAGTCCACCTTGTCCTGAAACATTATGGACATTAGACAGGCAAGCGTTGTCAATATTAATAAGAGGAGCTGAAGAATCCAGAGCAGAGTTGAACAGTGCCATGAATTTACTTAACCTTCTGGCCTTCTCAGCATCCGGAATCTGCTCAGCAGCTAATAATTCATCATCACCAAGATACGAACGTAAACTTGTAGACAAGAATACTCCTGTTGGTGTTCCTGGCTTACGAAGCCAATATCGGGCGCGTCGGATTAATGATTCTTTATCAGTTTGGACTTCTACCTTTATGTTCCTAGGAGGTTCACCTACCCAATCTGCGAGTGGTTTCCAAGAGCTAGATACGCTGATAGTGAGAAGTTCCCTTATCTCTGGGGAAGTTATATCTTCCTGCTCTCTAATCCAATCAGAACAAAGGGTAGCTCTTTGAGTGGAGATTTGCATGTCATCTTCTTGGACTTCGTTTGTTTGTTTCCGGAGTAAATCAACGAATAATGAGGGATAACTATCTGGCTCAATTAAAGTAAATTCCCCAGCCGGAGGACGAACAGAATCTGGAGGACCCTCATCGTTCCAAGGTATAAACATGGCGATTGGCGTTTCCTCTGATGTTGCTTCATTCCAGTCCGACAATGCTGTGTCACAGGCATGATTCAGACTGCTAGCGATCGGGGCAAGAACCTTCGAAGCTACCTCATTACATAATTCAGCCGCCCGAATCTTCCGAAGATACTCACCATAATAATGCGAATTCCTTACAGTATCACCGACGGAAGATTGCAATAACTCGGAGTCGCTGGACATCTTCCCCTGTTGCCCTCTCAGGTTTTGTAGCCCAAAATCACAAGCTGCATTGCCGCTGCTTCCTTCTGACCAATCAAAATTTTGAGAAGCTTCATTAATTAAATCGGGATTTATTTCAGTCGTCAATTTCTCCGCAACAAGACTACATAGCTTCCCTGCAGCCGCAAGTCCTATTCGACTAATAAACCACTCTACGGTTTCAACGACATTTTGCTCAACATCTTGTACCCATTGAGCGGATCGCTCATTTAAACCTTCTTGGTACCCTGTTCGATACGGTTGCTTCGCAACAGTGACGCCATTTATTATTGCAGAGCACCAATCTGCTGCTGATTGTTCTTTTCCTTGTTCATCAACTTTCGATAAATTGCGAACTGTTTTATTTAGCTCAGCATTTAGCTCACGAAGGTTTGAGGGTATGAGCTGGTCAATAATATCATTTGATTCTGGGCCTAATTCATCCAATTTTGCTTTTTGAAGAAATAGTTGAACGTTCTGCCTTGCTATTTCTACAGCGACTTCATTAGGGTCATTTGTTCCGAGTCTCTCTTTAATATCTTTTGCTTCGCTCGAAGTATCGTTGTAATCCTTAGCTTGAGAATGAGCACTTCGGACTATACGTTGAATGCTGTAATCCTCAAAGTATTCTGTTCCAACTGAAAGACGCCCAAAGCCCAAACCAGAAATAGCCGGAAGTCCATGTTCTGTTTTGATCCCTTGGTTTACGAGCAAATCAGTGGAGTCCTGCATGTCTCTACCTGCTGCGGCATTGTCCCAGTTCGTAATTGTGTATTGCAAGAATTCATCAGCAACTGTTGGACTTGTAAGCCAGGAAAGCAATGATCTTCCGATCATCTCAAACAATTTGGTTGGGGTTGCATAATCAATGCCTCCGGAGCCTTTTCTTCCCACTAAGAAGGGGTAATTAGGGCCACTTCGTAGTATCCGAACAGGAAGACCTGCAGCTTGGAGAACTGAGTCTGAGATAGGTGGGTTTACAGGATGCATCTCAGAAGCATCCTCATCACCGTTATACCAATGGCCATTCATCAACTCTGAAAACGCTGCGAGGGTATTGGGCTGGACACCGCGGGTCCCGTCGCCTCCTAATGCATCGAAAGCTTCTGCTGCATATAGGATAGCGAAGATTTCATTGCTGTAGCTCTTATCCATAGCTCGAATGATGTCACACACGTCCTGCATTAAGCCCGCTCCAGTTCCGCCAGCCAAGGACGACACTATTATGATGTGTGTTCTTGCTGTTCCTTGGACTGTTTCGCCAGTTACGCTGTTGTATAGTTCTTTTAATTCTGAGTCAATATTCGCACTTTCAAGATCTGACAATGCGCCTTTTATAGCTTGATTTATTCGATCAGCGGTCCAAACGGCCACGGTCCGTCCTATAGCTCTAAATTGTCCTGCACCTAGGCTTAGAGGAACACCTAGGTTTGCTGGTGCTATTCTCCAAGACATAAGTTCATCATGAAGAGCTGGTTTACTATCCAAGTTGGACTGAACTGCATGCATATCAATTCCGAAATCGATTAAACCAAGATATTCTTCTTTCCCAATTTGTGGGACGAGATGATTAAGTTCATTACCATCTGGGTTTGTTGGCGTATCAATATGTAAAAACTTCCATGCAGCAGGAATTTTGTTCGGTTGCCCATTTCTCTCCAGCCAACGTGAAATATCTCGCTTAAGGAACCGAAGGGTTTTCCCTCCAGACCCTCCTAAACCCACAAATAGGTACTTATGAAACATAGGTAATCTCCACTCCAAAATCCAAATAATAGGTCTCGGTGTTTCAAAGAGAACCAAAGACCTCAGCCCACAAATGTAGGGTAGCTTACAATTTTTATCGCACTTCAGGAAGATTGCAATTTTTTAGCAAAATTAAAACTAGTTTCTAGGCGGAGGACCACCAGACGGAGGACCACCAGACGGAGGACCACCAGACGGAGGACCACCAGACGGAGGACCACCAGACGGAGGACCACCAGACGGAGGACCACCAGACGGAGGGCCAGTAGTAGGGTTAGTTGGAATAGGCGGAGGTCCAGATCCAGTCTCATCTGTCACTATTTCGGAACCAGGTCCATCTAGAACCTCAGAAGATGCACTCGCCTGCTTCTCCATAATTCTAAATTCATCCTCTAAGTTCTCGAATAAATCATGGGCAATTTCTACCTGATCGTTGATAGCTTCAACCATGCCTTCACCTACCGGAAGGATGAAGAAAGCAACTGCATTGGGGTTTGAAGTCACCTTTTCTATTCCGACGATGACAAGTGACCCAAAATCTAAGGGGGCTATTCCTTCATCGCTAGGACTGACCGGTTTTGCCCTGAAGGCCCATCCCGACCTTTCGTAATGCATCCACCCGCCTTTAGCTAATCTACTGGGCTGCCACCAACGTGCTGATCTTGCTTCGAATCGTTCTGAGCCTAGAAGCATTGTTTTATTGTCGTCTGCTTCTTCAGGGAAAGCAATATCTTTATTTGGGTCAGGAATCCATTGATCCAAATCGTTGGCACGAATAGACCACCGATTGTCAAAATCGTCTTTTTGGGCTGTCGCCTTGAATTCATGCTTTGCGTATGCAAGGCCATCAAGCGTTCCGAATCGAGAGGCTTTTTTCATTGCATACACCCAAATAGAATAGGCAAGTAGGGCCATAAGTAAACAGAGCAGAACCCCAAGGATAACGGCTTTCGTAACGTCACTTCTCCCTATGTAATCCAACTGTGCGCTTATTGTTTCTACTTCAACCTCAGTAATGAGGAGTGTCCCGTTTACTGAAAGTGAAGCGATTAGATCGAACTCTAAATTGGTGTTGATTTCCGCATTAGGAAGTTCGATCTGCGAACAAAGATATATGGTTCCGAGAAATTCTGGTTTTGTTGGACTACAGTCTCCCGATTCACGCGAAACACCCCACTGTACCTGAGCGTCATTAATCACCTGTGTTACAGGGTCTAGGTCAATTTGCACAGATATGTTGGGAGAAGGAACGACCCTGCATGATGTTTTCGCTTGAACTGGGCTATTGGGAATTTCTCCACCTTTACCCAGAGTCACGACATTACTTTCGCATTCCATAAGCGACCGGAGCTTATCTTCAGCAAGCGTTTGAAAGTCGATATCGATGCAGTTTCCAGTTCCGGAAAAATCGACGGGGTTTGGATCTTGTGATCCCCTGATTTCAGAAGCAAGAACACATATCTCTCCTGATAAATTTTGGTCAGGATTATAAGGGGCTGAAATTTCATATGGATTACTGGGATTACTGTTTTTAGAAATTTCAACTGCACTTTCCCCATTCTCAAATGACCATGATCCGGCATCTCCTCCGTTCCAGGAGAGTTCAAACCTTGTCGTGTCAGCTTCGTCTGATTGCTGAAGATTACATTGGACAACAACTTTAGGTTGATCTTGTATATCTAATTCTGTTGGCTGTCCTGCGCAGTCAACTCCCACCTCACCCTCTTCAAAAACCGAAGCGGAGAAATTAACTGCGGCGGTTGGCCACTTTAATGAGTCCTCGCTGCAATCTCCAGCGAAAACTGTTTTCCCATATTCTGGTTCTATACAAAGCTGAGAATCAATTACCGAAGACTCAGAAAATATAGAGTCATTCAATTCAATACCGGAAAAAATAATTTCGCCACCTACACATTGTCTGGATCCATCCGTCCAGTTGGGGTCTTCAATAGTTGCGGTTTCAATACCTTCGCATGGAAAGGGTGTAACGATGTCAACACTGGAGGGTTCGTATTCACCTGTTTTCGTTTTCCCGATTGCATATATTTCACTTCCAGATGAT
>Ga0208408_1001843_pt1 | contig 11773 bp, 6 predicted proteins | sample ETNtaG_4_FD_185776 | JGI IMG/M metagenome (GOLD analysis project Ga0208408, IMG submission 185776) | Marine microbial and viral communities from oxygen minimum zone, Eastern Pacific Ocean - ETNP201406SV67 (SPAdes) (version 2) | ecosystem: Environmental > Aquatic > Marine > Oceanic ... | reverse complement strand
TCCTTTATATAGATGTCGATACATTAAGATATTATGATGCTTAAATCTTTATATAATTTTCATTTATTTCTTGGGAAAATTTGGAGTTCTCTCAATAAGTTATATCTGGAAAAAATAATCCAATTTTAAAAACAGGGAATTTGATTTAGAGTTACTCCATTCTGAGTCCTCAGCAGAGTAATAATTATTATCATTTAAGTTATAAACTACATAAATAAGACTTCCAGGTAAGTATTCCCATCTGAATACAAACGTACCCACCTGATTATCTATTTGGAAATCTTTATTTCCGCTGTATGGGTAGGGACTAACGTTAAGTGACCCTTCTTCATCTAAACGATTATAATCTTTATAATCCATTTTTGCAAAAAATGGCTGATAATATGCTTCAAATGTCATTTTTGGTGAGAAAGCAATATTTAGCCTTACCTCAGTATTAGTCTGTTTTCTTTCTATATTTGAATAAATAATATTTACGCCATTTTTATCTTCAATAACACCAACCCATTGCATTGAACCTGGTCTATCTTCTTTAGAGGTTCTAACTGAGAAATTAATATTATCAGTTGGCTTCAACATCAATCCAATACCATACTCTCTTCCAACACCTCTAATTGCACCTTTACTTATATTAAATGTGGGTTCCAGAATAATTCTTTTGCGTCTATCTGTTCTAATCTTAAAATTAAATGATTGCCATGCTTCATCTTTAATAATTACTGCTCTAGAATCACGATAGATATCATCATCCTCATAAGTTTCAGCATTCACCCTTATATCCCAACCAAAACTCCAATAATTAAGTAAAGTATTATCTTGTTCTATTTCTATATTTTTTCTAGTAATGAGTGCATCACCTCTATTATCTTTTCTTCGGCCACCTAAATTTAATTTAAGCTCTAAAGATTGTCTAAGAAACATAGCATTAGGCTTATCTCTTCTAATTGAACCTCTAAGTCCAGAGTACCAATTATTATTTTTTTCTTGATACCCCATTTCACTTACATCAAAGTTTTTATCTCTAAAACCACCCCAAGTCATTATCTCCCACCAATCTGGATCTTTATATGATAAACGAAAACGACTTGCAAAACCTGTATTATCATAATTTATTGTACTTGCAGCTTGCCCTTGGAAAGAGAGTTTATTATCCATTAGGGTAAGCAACCAATCAACATTGACTGATTGTGCTGTATTTTCCTCGTTTTGTCGACGAAGATCTGTGGCTAAAAAACCAATTGTAGAATATTGATTAATAATTGGCTTTTCTAACCTACCAACAAAATAATTTGTATAAGGTTCAATTAAAAAATCTTCTTTCTTAGATATACCATCAACTTCATATTCTCGAATACCAAATTCTTTATCTGTAATAGCATTAATAACACCATATCTCATGCCTGATGATGTTTCTCCTAAAATCTTTGCTGCACCTAAAATAGTAGTTTCATTTGGTCTTTCAATTATGTTTCCAGAATCAGGCGAATAATAATTTGGACGTTTACCTATTCTTCTAGAATTAAATAAATTAAGGTGGCTTGTAAAAAAATTTGCGCCCTGAACAAAAAATGGCCTTCTTTCTTTAAGCCGTGTTTCAAAGGCTGAAAGATTAAGGACTGAAGGGTCTGCTTGCACTTGTCCAAAATCAGGATTAAAGGTCATGTTCAAAGTACTTGTTGAACTAATATTTGAACGAGTGTCTAAACCAATATTTGCTATATTTTCTTTACTATCACTATTCGTCTGCCCGGATAATACATAAGGCACGAATTCAAAATTTTTCTGTTGAGGAATTCCTTTTATTCCTTCAAGAATACCAAAGTAAGGTACATGGCCCCTAACACCCAGAGATCTTCCTGGCCAATGAATTTCTTCTTGCTTATCAAAGTAACCACGTTGAAAACTTGCTCCCCAAGTCTGAATATTATTTTTACTAAATTGAAAGACATTAAATGGTATTTTAATTTCAGCAGACCATCCATAGGAATGTAATGATGTTTTACCTTCCCAAACTGCATTCCAAGTTATATCAAAGCCACCCCAACCTTTTCCTTCACTTATTGATGCATCTAATTGTACTTCAGCCGCACTTAAAGTGAACCAATAACCTGTTTTATCATCATTATTTGAATCAATTCCGATACCAATCCAATCTGAATTATTTTCAATTGAATTCCAGTCATCACGTCGACCAATGCGAGCTGAGATATTTTCTGGATTTGGATCGATATTATCAAACGCTAGATATAAATAATTATCATCATATAAAATACGAATCTTGGTCTCTACAGAAGGAGCATGCAAGTTAAATGGTTCATGTTGAACCAATTGATTTAGAACTATTGCTTTATTCCAAACGCTATCATCAAGTATTCCATCAATCACTGGTGGCGCAGATGTCCTTTGTGCAGTGGCTACTTTTAACCTGAGTTGAGTATCATCTTCAACTATTTTTTTACCCAAAAATGACATGCCAAAAATGACATTAAAGTAAATTAATATTGTAAAAAGTATTTTTTTCATTAACTCATTAATCCTATGTGTAAAAAAGTGCGGGAATTTAAGGAGAATAGAAACAGGCAACCCCTTTCTATTCAGATATATTTTCGTCAATAATATTTTTTATTGAATGTTTCAATTTTCCCAATGGCACCCCACGGTCTGCATGACCATTTTTTGTCAGCCAGGAGGTGGTTTGGAAATCCTTTGATATAGAATGTCCCGTATATTGTTCAATCACCCGTTTACCGGAAAATCCGATATTTCCCGCACCGGATTCAAACAGTCTAATTCCCCGGGAACCATATCCAATGGCCACTCCGCCAAGAGTTGGATCGGTAATAATCGTAACAACTTTTAATCCGGCTCGTTCCACCCGTGTTATGGCCAATTGGGCCTTTGGGATACTTACCATGGATGAACACCCCGCATGCATGCGAGCACCACCACCGGCAGCTTGCAGAATCATTGGCACTTTTTTTTCAATAGCAATTTCAGCCACACGCCAGATCTTTTCGCCCGTACTCATGCAAAATGAACCGCCAAGAAATCCAAAATCATTTGCGCAAAATACCACATTGTTTCCATCAATCTTGCCATCTCCTGTAATCATTGCAGCGGGCAACCCTGTTTTCGCCCGCTCCGAAACCAATTTTTCTCTATAACCGGGAAAATTCAATATATCTTTATCTAAAACTGATGCAGTTTCCGGATGTTCGGTAAATGATCCCTTATCTAGGATGAGGTCAATATAATCCCAGGCGGAGAGGCGGATATAGCGGTGATTGCAAATATTGCAAACAAAATCATCATCGGATAATTGGTTAAAAGAGACTGGGTCAAAAACGCGGTTGCCATGTTGATCTTGGCATCCTTTATGGCGTTTTATATACCCGTTTGAATTTGGTATAGGTAAACGGGATTTATGGTTTCTTTCCTTATGTTCAACTTCTTCCCATTGTCCCATTTTAGCCCAGCGATTTACTCGATTTTCATACACCTCTGGTGGAGTTAATGTATTTAATTCTTGTATATTTTTCACCAATGCTTTTTCCAAAGACATGATGGACTCCTGTGGATAACGGTGGGCCGGGCCACTGGGTTCATCAATCAATTCATCAACAATCCCATGGGTAAGCCCTTCTTTAGAAGTGATCTGACTAATCTCTGCTGCCTCATTCGCATGGTGTCTATCATGAAATAAAATGGAAGAGCATGCTTCCGGCGAAATCACCAGGTATGTTGAATTTTCCATAGCTAATGTAATGTCTGTTCCGGTCAGTGCAATCGCGCCCCCACTGCATCCTCTATTAATAATGACAGAAATCGTAGGCATTTGGGAATTCACCAAAGCTTTGATCGTTCCGCCAATTTTCCAAGCTATTCCACCTGCTTCTGATTCTTCTGTGGGGTCGGCACCAGGTGTATCAACAAAAATAATTATTATCCGATTCTCTGTATTGGCAATATCTACAGCTTCGACAGCTTTTTCGTAACTGGCGGGGGTGGGCATGCCGTGGTTCCAACTTTTAATTAAAGCCGGATCAGTCGCCAATTGTTGAAACAATTTATAATCCGAAGTGGGACCACTTTGCTGGCCAATTAACATCACAGGCGTTTCTTTGTCTTTTATTTGGATAGATGCACGGTGCGTTTGAATTAGATTTGCACCGAATTCCTCACGTTGAAGGCATTCACCTACTTCAGAAAAAATGGATAGATAGTCTAAATATTTGGGTCGTTCCGGATGAAATGAAAGTTGGTATTTCTCATATTCCGATAAGTGTTGAATCGTATCCGCATCATACTGATCAATGATTTTTTCAAAAGGAAAATAGAAATGTTTTGAATGAGAGATGGTTATTTAAACTGACGGAATCTTAACCAGATTTTCAGCAACAATATCAGCCACATCTTTGACTTGAATTTCGGATTGCCCTTCTGGCGTGAGAGGCTTCAGACCCTGATTCATCATGCCAAAGCAAAAATTGCAACCGGTAACAACCGTATCCGCTCCGGACGCAACCACCTGTTCTGCCCGAACCAAATGCGTGCGCCCCTTGGTTTCCTTTTTCCACCAAAGTCCACCGCCCGCGCCACAGCATAATGTATTTCGACCTGACTCTTCTAATTCAAAGAAGTCATCAACTGAAGCTTGGATGGCTGTTCTCGGTGCATCTACCTCATCGAGCATTCTGGATAAGTTGCAGGGATCGTGGTAAGTCACTTTTCCTTCCGATCCTTTTTTCACTTTTATGCGGCCCTCTGTTATTAACTGTTCAATCACTTGCGTATGATGGAATACACGATAGGTTACCTCTGCGTATTTCCCATATTCCTTTTCCAGATTCAAGGCACAATGGGGGCAGAGGGTTACGACCTTTTTGGCATGTGCCAATTGTTCCATATTATGTTCCCGCAGCATGGTGTAGGTGAGTTTATCACCCAATCGGTTGGCCGGATCGCCAGAGCAGTGTTCATTTTCCAAAACACCATAAGACACACCGGCGACCTCTAAAATTTTTGTAAAGTTTTCAACTGATTTTGTGAAATTTGGATCAAGCCCATAACGGGCAAAACAGCCCAGCCAAAGTACATATTCCATATCCGGTGTATAAGAAGGCAACCGATCTGCCAAAGGGCTACTGGCGTGTCCTTCCGTATTGCCGGATTCCTGCAAATTCATGAATAACTTTTGGTATTCCTGGGGCACTTTCCCTTCGACTAGAACCTCTAAACGGCGTATTTCATCGGATTTTTCTACATAGTTTCCAACGGGACATACTTCTGTACATGCCTGGCAGGTGGTACACTCCCAGCCCGCTTCCACATTAATAGTCCCCAGTACATCCACATTTCCCTGATCCAAAAGCGGTTGCCGTAAATCCAGAATAAAATGGTTTTTAGGATCCAAAATACCCCCCCCGCGGTTCGCCGGACAAACATCAATGCACCGACCACACTCTACGCAGGAAAATACATCCAAGACTTGATTCTTTGTCATACGGGTAAGATCTACTAACGTGGAATCCAACTCGTCTTCTGATCCTTCTAAATCGATGTTAACTGCCGTATGGTACGGTTGTTCAAATGGTCTAAAGAAAATATTCACAGGTGCTAATACAAGATGAAGATGCTTCGATCGGGGTACCAGCCAGAGAAAAGCCAGGATAACACTGGTATGCAGCCACCAATTTATTTTCCACACCATAGGGGATAAATCAAATTCACCATATATATAGGTCAACATCAGTACGGCAATGAACAATGCAACAAATCCAGAGGTAGGTGATGTTTTTCCCAAAGGAGCTGGTCTAATCATAAATCGGCGGTAAGCCAATGCAATAATCCCTATCAACACCAGAATGGCAAAGGGAATACCGAAATATGAATATGCGTGATGCAAGGATTCACTTAATAAAGGAACGCCAAATCCAGTTGCAAAATGGTCAATGGTAATCAAGCCAAATACAAGAAACCCCCAAAATACCAGCCCATGCATGAGTCCAGGCCAAAACCGACCGCCCATCACTTTCTCATGAAATAATACTTCTCTAATGACGCGCCAACATCGTACTCCTAAGCGGTCAAATGGCAAAGATTCACGTCCTTTTAAAACGATCTTAAATCGTCGCCAAACTTCATAACCAAATGACCCCAAGCACCCAATTGTACCCAGCGTTAAGATTATTTTTTCAATATTTGAAAATTGAAAATCGGGCATAGGTTATTGAATTGCTTCGGTTAGTTTTGGAATAATTTCTAACACATCTCCCACCACACCATAATCCGCAATTTCAAATATGGGTGCTTCTGGATCTTTATTAATTGCTACAATATTTTTGGATCCCTTCATTCCAACCACATGCTGAATCGCACCGGAAATTCCCAAAGCCAGATACATTTTGGGTGATACGGATTGGCCAGAACTTCCAATTTGGTGAGCCGCAGGCAGCCAACCTGCATCCACGACAGGTCGGGAAGAAGCCAGTTCTCCCCCGAGGGCCTGCGCTAATTCTTTTGCCAAGGGAATGTTCCCTTCCTTCCCGATTCCTCTCCCTACAGAAACAATAATATCCGCCGAAGTTAAATCAATACCGCCTGCTTCTTCCTGGAACGGTTCTTCAGATTCTGTTCGTATCATTGATACATCCAGATTTACGGTACAATCCCTAACAGGCGCAGATCCTACGTCAGCCTTTTCTGAAGAAAAAGCAGCCGATTGAAAACTGATTAAATAGGGACCGTCGCCAGTGGGGGTTACATCAGAAAACAACTTCCCGTTAAACATCAGTTTTGTAAACACAGAATTGCCCCCGTTCGTAGTGACACTCACATTATCTACTATAAATGGTTTCATGAGCTTGGCACTGACTTTGGGTGCGTAATCCCGAACTTGATATGTATGACCAAAAATGACATAGGTTGGATTTTCCTGTTCAATCACTTGCTTTACAGCTTCAGCATATCCATCTGCAGAATATGTGGATAGCAGTTCATTCTCAACTTTTAGTACTTCACCAACATTTAATCCAGATGCTTCTTCAGCCAATAAGTCCACATTGGCACCCATAACAAGTGCGCCTATAGATAGACCCAATTCTCCCGCCATCTTTTGTGCCCCAACAATGGATTCCAGTCCCATACGGTGTATTTTTCCATTACTGTCTTCAAGTACAATTAAAATATCCATAATGCCCCCTTATAAAACCTTAATTTCATTGCGAAATGTTTCGACTAATTTCCCGACTATCTGCTCCACAGATCCTTCAATCATGACCGTTTGTTTGTCGCTTTGAGGTACATATACCTTTTCTACTGATTGGCTTTGGTTTGCCACACTTGGTGTAACGACTTTTATTTCCTTTTTCTTAGCGCCCATGATTCCTTTCAATGAAGGGTATCTTGGTACATTTAATCCCGATTGAATACTTACACTGGCTGGGAGTGATAAAGACACCCATTGAAACCATCCTGCCTCGAGCTCTCTTTTTACTTTTATTTTTCCACCGCCCACTTCGGTAGCCATGGCCATAGATGCAGTGGACATACCCAACAATTCACCTAGGATAATCCCTGTCTGTCCCATCCCCAAGTCATCGGATTGCAAACCTGTAAAAATTAAATCAAAATTTTCATCTTTAAAAGTATCCGCAAAATAAGAGGCCGTTACCAAAGGATCGATCATGCCTGCCGTATCCAATTGAATATGAATCCCCCGATCAGCACCTTTCGCCAATGCTTCTCGAATTACTTTTTGGCTTCGATCCGGCCCAAGGCTCACTGCTACCACCTCACCTTCGTCATTGGCTTCTCGAATTTGTAGCGCTTCTTCTAACGCATAATTATCACTTTCATTCATCACATATGCAACGGCGCCTTCATCAACCCAATTTTGATTTGATTGAATTGGAAGCGGAGATTCGGTGCCGGGCACTTGTTTAACTAAAACGGCAATCTTCATAGTATAAAACCCCTATTTGTTAGATAATACTGTTAAATCCATACTTTATTTTAATTAAAATTTAGGGTGATAGACGAGGTAAAATCAATAGATAAACCGACTGGTCGGTCTATAAAACTTTTATACACAATTTTTAACAGTTATATTTAAATTGAAATATGGAAAATATTACCAGATTTATTCTTGGCAATGGTCTTTTTATTATTGGAATATTTTTACTTTTTTGGGCCGTTAAGCGAATCATAGAACGACGAAATTATTGATTTAATACACCCGAAAAAAAGATTTGACCCCCAATATAGAGTTGGTGTAGCTTTGGAGCAGATAATTCAGTTCCTCTTGCGAGAGATTAACTGGGACTGAGTATATATTAAATATGAACGAAACACAAAAAGGAGAGATTATGAACTCAAAACTCTTTAAAACATTTTCAATTTTACTTGCGGGCGTTATTGTTTTTTCCGCTTGTGAAAAAGATGATCCTGTTATCTACGGAGATGTAGTTGGCACATGGAACTTGTCAGCACTTACAGGAACCTATGACCGTAAGGTAGTCACAAAAGAAGGTGCAGAATATTCTGCTGACTCGTATGATTTGGTTGCTTCCTGGGATGATGCAGCAGGTTTTGCCGCAGCTGCCGGCGTAGATGCCGCATTGGTTAAATCAATCACAGATTTCGAATTGGCCTCATGGGAAGCCGGGGACAACGCACCTGGTTTTCCAACGACTAATGTTTTTGATGCCGCAGCGCTGGCTGCGTTAGGTATTGTGATGCAAGGTGTATTTGATGATGCCCCGAGCAAAGATAAGCCTGGAACGTATAAAATCACTGGTACATACCCATCCGTTCGCCTCAATACAGAAACATGTACGCCTTATTTAACGGTTCCCCAAATAAACGACCAGGGTAACTATACACTAACTTTTGATGCAACAGATGCCGCAGGTACAATTGCACTTGCGCCCGCAACGGATCTTGAACAGGTACTTCCTCCATTCCCCGATGGTAAATTTACCGTGAATGGTGATGCAGGGACACTGAACATTGATTTCTTAGATCGGGATTCACATGGTTCTCGTTATACCGAAGTTATGGCTGGCTGGAGTGAAGCGGATGACCGTGTTATTTCAGGCCTTTCTCAATTGCCTGTAAATACATTGGGTGGGTTTTTCACAACACCTGATGATCCAAATGCGAGTGAAGAAACCTCTGCTTCAGGATATGTCGCTGACGCAGCCTTGGCCCCTTGGGGACCCGAAGGCGCAGGCTTTGGATATTTAACCTGGTATGCATTTAACATTATTTTAGAAATATCTGTAAAAGCAGCTGATGTTAAAAGCCCTTTGACCGATTTAGATGGCGATGGCGAACTCACACCTACGGATATGATTATCTATATGCATGCTGATAACTTGGCTGGCGGTGGTGGCACATCTTATGTGGGCATTCCTTACGCTCTCTTAGTTGATAGTTCAAATCCAGCAGCACCTGCTCCGGTGAATGATAGTGCAACTGACTTCGCACTAAGTGGATTAGCAACAGGCGCAGGTGGTAAAATGAAATTCACCATCTTAAGTGGCCTTTGTATGCCCGTTGATGAAACGATTGATTTCAAATCTGGTTGGACATCTGCCGAATAAAAACCGAACTTTCTGATACCTCGCAAGTGTATCGTTCATACAGGTGGGGGTGGTTTTCGGACTGCCCCCATTTTTTATAGGAGAAGAAATATCCAAAAATGAATAAATTATTTCCCCTTCTTTTTTTCATCTTTACATTTGCATTTTCCCAACAAACCACCTTAACGGGTATAATCACGGATAAATCCTCTGGGGACCCCCTCATTGGTGCAAATGTGGTCATTTCTGGTTCAGGATTAAATACAGGGGCTGCAACGGACTTTGATGGGAATTATAAGGTTCAAAATATTCCTGAAGGATCTTATAACATAAAAGTAACATATATTGGGTACAGTGATTTTACAGGAAAGATTCAAATCACAGGAGATGAATCCACCCAATCATTTGATGTGCAACTTTCTATCTCAGCGATCCAGCTGCAAGAATATGTGGTCACAGCCAGTCGTGGGAAGCGGGAAAAGATTACAGACGCGCCAGCGGCAATTTCCATTATATCAGAGTTAAAAATTCGTAATGCCAGTAATCCTAACCTTGGGGATTATTTCAAAAACATTAAGGGTGTGGACTTTACGGCATCTGGGTTAGACAGTTATAATCTCAGCGCCCGTGGATTCAATTCAAGTTTTAGCAGCCGTTTACTCACCTTAACCGATGGGCGAATGGCCAATGTACCTTCTCTGCGTCTTATCGCTTATAATGTTATTCCACTTACCTCCGATGATGTAAAACAAATTGAAGTCGTTTTAGGGCCATCTTCTGCCCTTTACGGACCTAACGCACATGCAGGTGTCGTCAATATTATTTCAAAACGACCTCAAGAATCACTGGGCACGGTTATTGGCCTTACAGGTGGATCAAGAAATTTTACTAAAGCGCAAGTCCGCCATGCGGGACAAACTGGGAATTTTGGGTATAAATTATCATTGGTTAATTTTTCTGCACATGACTGGGAATACATTGAACATGATGAAAAAACGGCCCACTATTATCAATGGCAAAATGATGATTTTGGGCACGGAGAAGACTTAGATGACTACTTTAATGATGGAAGAGCATGGTGGAACGGATGGGATATTGAGGTAGACCGTGATGGGGATGGGACGGTTGATACAACTTATCTAGGGGCGGATAATATAATTCGCGATCGTAACGAGGATGACATTGATGATATGCCAAACTTTGATATTAAAAACACACGATTTGATATTCGAACTGACTATGACTTTTCGCCTGAACATTTTATCAGTTTAAATTATGGTTTTGCCCAAGCGTCCAATATTAATATTACTGGTATTGGCAGATATTTAGCAGATGATTGGATATATCAGTTTTTTCAGGCGCGTTGGGTATATAAAAATTGGTTTGCCCAAGCCTACCTTAATACAAGTCAATCGGGGTCTACCCGAAATATGAGAACCGGCGGTATTGTAAAAGACCATTCCAAATTTTTACACCTCCAGTTTCAACATAACTTGGATTTTAGTTTTCTGGATACAAAATTAATCTGGGGTGGGGACTATCAACGCACCATGCCCAAAACATTTGGAACCATTCTACCTGATGGGTCTGGAGGAAATAACCCAATTAGTTTTGATGAAGATGGAAAAGACAACGACGGCGATGGTGAAATCGATGAATGGGATGAACTCATTATCACCAATGAATATGGCCTTTATGGTCAATCTCAATCTAAACTATCAGATCATTTTGAACTGATCCTTTCCGGTCGCTTAGACCTCCATAGTGGACAATTAGATGAAAACGGTATTGGATTTATATTGGATCCTCTTTCAGGTGAAACAGCCAATTTCTCTCCCCAGTTTTCCCCTAAAGTAGGGCTATTATGGAAACCAAAAGATAATCAAACATTTCGACTAACTGCTGCACGAGCATTTAATACACCATCTTCCCAAGGATTGTATTTGGATATTCTGGCGGCCCAATACTCGATCTTTCCCGTAAAAGCACGGGGAAACTTGGATGGATATTCTTATACCCGCAATGCCAATGGGGATCTCATGATGTATGATGTCCGGGATGGGTCGCGGTCTGAATTTCGTTGGGTAGACATGCCCGAAGGATCTGTATTGTATATCCCTGCTGTTCTGGGTAGACCGGAACAATGGGTCAACTCTGAAGACTATACAAAATTAGAACCCGTTCAGTCT
>Ga0208408_1001842_pt1 | contig 11781 bp, 8 predicted proteins | sample ETNtaG_4_FD_185776 | JGI IMG/M metagenome (GOLD analysis project Ga0208408, IMG submission 185776) | Marine microbial and viral communities from oxygen minimum zone, Eastern Pacific Ocean - ETNP201406SV67 (SPAdes) (version 2) | ecosystem: Environmental > Aquatic > Marine > Oceanic ... | reverse complement strand
TGGTTCAGGCTGTCAGGTTGAACCTTAACATCCCTTGGTTACCAATCAAGGCCCAATACCCGACGAACGACACGTTTTGCACTGACAATTCCGTTGTTGTGATATTGTAATCCAGAGCGGCATGCTTGGGTCCAAAATACATCACTACATTGAGCATCAATATCACGCCAAACCGTATTTCGATCAACTGAATTCTCCAAATTGAAAATGGGCAATTTTGGTTCATACAACTTGACGATGGTAGATTCATCCATGTGGTGGTCTCTGAAATCAAGATAATTCTCAGTATTGTAAACAAATGTAATCAGATACTTGGCATCCAAATCACCCATCCTCGGTTTGATGGTATTGGTGATGTACAATTTCTCTGTAGTTTGATTTTTGTGGGTTTGGTGCAACCAGGGTTTGTTTCCGATGTCTGAAAAATCAGTGTGGAACAGAACGTAGCAGTCCATCTGATTCCATTTCTCAAGTTCATCAATCAATCTCTTTGGTGCAACATCACCAAGGATGGGCAAGGCCTGAATGGGTTGGGTCGCGACGATTACAGCATCACAGTCCCAAGTCTCACCTCCCTTCCCATTGATTGTCAAGTTCCCATCTGAATTCCGTACAATATCAGTTACCTTCGCACCTAGATGTTGTGTATATTGTTCACTGGATAACAATCGATCTCTCAATTCGTGAATGAGGCGACCATCGAGAACACACCAGTAGTCTTCCTTGTACTTCGCGGATTTATCGCGAATTTTGATTGTCAATGCGTACTCAAAGATGAATGCTGCAAATACGTGGGCTGGTTGGTGCCCCAAATCCTCGAATCGACACCAAGTATTGATACCCACCCATGGCATGTAGAAATGGGTGAATACAGTCGAATTGACTAGGCGTTTACCAAGGACATCTGCAACACTCTTGGACGATTCAGGTCGAAGTTTGAATTGCCGATATAATTTACAGAAAATGATGAAACCATCGTATAATTCCTTCAATGTCGCTTCGAGAAAAATGAATTTCAGGAAACTTCCTATTCCGGAACCCATTTTGGTATTCAATTCACGATCTTCGAATACAATCGAACCTTTGAGATTTTCAAATTCGTGCGGTGTTTGTTTCAAACCATATTCACGGCAAAGTCTCAGGTAGTGTGGTTGTTGAGCGGGCAGTGTGATGATGACTGTAGTCGCGTGGTGTTCGCCATTTTCCAAGTATGGATCATTGTTGCCACCTACAATCTCTCTTTGTTCTAGAAGTGTAACGTTACAACCGGCCTGAACAAGATACTTTGCCGCAGATAGACCACTGATGCCACCGCCGATGACAACCACCGATTTTCCACCCCCACCAGATGTTGGCATGTCGAATAGAACTGCATCTTCTGCATGGGTCGATGCTGTAGATTGGGGGTGTACTTGCTTGAGAAGTAAGAAGATGACAATGGGCAATGAGATGAAACTGTACATACCATATTCTGGAATAAAATTCAGCGCTACAACGCATCCGATTATTGTGAAAATAATGCCCAAATTCACCGGAATGAAAAACGAAATTTTTCCCATTAGAACGCCTCTAATCAAGCCGGACTTTTACTCAATAAATCACCAGAAAGGTACAATGCTGCCACAATCAATAGCAATTGAGCCACCAAGCGGAGAATATGCCCGGTGGTATCAAATTGAGTTCCATTGAATGCAACATCATGTGTCCACATGTACAAATTCGCAGGATATACACCCACCAAGAATAAGGCGAGGAAACGCCCTGCAATTACTCGTGTTTCTGGATAAATGATAGCAAGACCGCCTCCCACTTCCATCACACCTGAAAGGTAGACCAAGAATAGAGGGAATGGGAACAATGGTGGGATTATTTCTACGAACTTTTGTGGCTCTTTGAAATGAGCGATACCAATCCAAATGAATGCCAAACCATAGAATACTGCCAATATATGTTGAATCATGAGGGACACCTTGTAGGATTTCACAGTGGATATCCACTGACTGAATCTTCATTGAAACAATATCGAATTGTTTGGAATTCGCTCTTCAGTGCTGTGACATCGGCCTTCACTGATGTGGTGTCATCTCCCTTCAGCAATACTCGAGCATAGAGGTGTGCCACCTCTTCCATCTGAGTTGCGCCCATCCCCACACGAGTCAATTCCTGTACACCCAAACGAAGACCACTCGGGGTCATCGCCTTGGTATCTCCAGGTAACATGTTCATGTTGGTGATAATTCCAGCATCCTCAAGCAACTGAGCAGCCTTTGCACCAGCACCTGAATCAGTATCTCCATGTCGAGTCAGAATCTGATGGGAGGCTGTATAGCCCCGTCCTTCGGCTAGAACGTCAAATCCTTCAGAAGCCATTGCAGCACCAAACGCCTTGGCATTACGCACAATATCTTCTGCGTATGCAGCCCCATATTCAGCAAATTCGGCCAAAGCGATGACCTTGCCCGCGACGTGATGCAAGTGGTAAGATGAGCAAACACCAGGGAAAATGGCACTGTTCAATTTACGATGGAACTTTTCATCATCACTGTTCGACAAAATGAATCCACCTTGTGGACCTGGGAATGTCTTGTGACTTGAGCCGGTAACGATGTCAGCACCTTCCCGAAGAGGATCTTGGAATTGACCACCTGCAATCAAACCCAAAACGTGCGCCCCATCGTACATCACCTGGGCTCCAACTTCATGCGCTGCATCCGCCATTTCTTGGAGGGGTGTAGGGAACAGGAAAACGGATTGTCCAACCAAAGCCAAAGTCGGTTCAACCTCACGAATCATCGCACAGGCTGCATCAACGTCCGGCTCCATCCGGTCTACATCCCATGGATAGGTTGTCAAATCCAACCCCCGCAGCCCAACAGCACCCATTCTAGCGTGTGAGATGTGACCTCCATCTGCGGTTGACACTGCAGTGATTTTGTCACCGGGTTTGGCCAGTGCCTTCAGGGCCCCGATGTTTGAGACGGTTCCCGATGTGGATTGGATGTTGGCAAATCGGCAATTGAATACACTCTGTGCAAGAGAAATTCCGAGAGCCTCAATGTCATCAAAACCCTCGCATCCCTGATAGTATCTCTTGCCAGGCAGCCCCTCAGCATAGCGTCCATGCAAATCGCTTGTGATGACTTCCTGAACGCGTGGACTGACGATATTCTCACTGGCAATCATGCCCAATCCGTCACGATACAGGGCTCCACTTGCTGCGGTTGCTGTCATCACTGCATCTGCATGTGCAAGATTCTCCGCAGAGGCTTTCCAGGCTCCACCAACATCTCCCATGACCCGAAACTAGTCAAATCCGCCCTTAGTGTTCACCATTGAACGACCCCGTTCATTACAGCCATCGCCACCCGATTCATTCTTGAATGAAAGCCAAGTCGCCGACTCGCAAGCCGTGTTAGCTTAGCTGGTGGAGCGGCGGACTGTTAATCCGCAGGTCGCAGGTTCGAACCCTGCACACGGCGCTTGAAACTCATTCGGTAGCAACGGCTCTGTGAGTCGTCTCACGCGCGCCCGCCCGCACGGGGGGATGTTCAAATGCTAGGATGTCTACGCAACCGCATGACCTCCCACAGTGGAACTGTCGTGAAATCGAAAGCACTCATCCTACTGATGATACTGACTGCCCTTGCTCCAATGGTGCAAATGCCTACGGAACAGACCCCAGAGCAAAATAACATATTTGAGCCGCAGTCCCTTGAACTAGGTGAAAGAAATACTTTCGAAACAGGTGGAAGAGCAGTTTGCCCAAGTACACAGAATGATGGTGGTACTTCTGGCGATGCTGCCAATAATACAAACACGACCAAGAGCTTTGGAACCGACCCCTCAAGTCAAAACGTCCCTGGTTGTGTAGACGCAAATGATTTGTTTGATTTCTACAGTGTCACCCTAACAGCAGGAAAGGATTATTCTGTGGAATTAACAGTTCCAACGGGTGCTGATTTTGACCTATATCTTGTCGATTCAAATACAACCATTCTAGAATCATCCGAATATAATGACCCACTGGAGAGTTTCATTTTCATCACAAATAGTTCGAATGCAGGGACATACTACGTTGTCGTCTCCAGATACACTAGCGATGGTGGATATACATTGGATATGTGGACCAACAATAGTAGCCCACGGCCTGATTTGACGAGTAGTGGTGTTTCTGGGCCGAATACAGCAACCTCTGGAAGCAATGTGAATATTGGCTATACAATCTACAATATTGGCACGGCAGCACTGACATCGAGCACACCCTATGATATCCCGGTCATCTTGTCAACAGACACGACCTACGATTCATCAGACACCATCCTCAGTACGCTGATTACGGGGCCAAATCTTGGAATCAATACCAGTCAGGGATACATCACCTCCGTCTCAATTCCATCCACTCTTAGTGCTGGAAATTACTACTGGCTAGTATGGCCAGATGGGTGGGGCAATGTCACTGAACTCAACGAATTGAATAACAATGCTTGGAGCAGTTCAACTACTGCGATTTCCTCACCGGGTACGATTTCAGGGGATATGTTTGAGCCCAACGAAAACACAACCGCTGCGACAGTTGTTAGCTCACTTCCATTCTCGTATTCCAATCTGTCAATTCACACCTCAACAGATGATGATTACTATGCAATCCCGATGATCAGTGGTGTCACCTACTGGATTAACAACACGCACACCTATGCCAATGGCGACCTCGACATGGATCTCATGCAAGGCACAATTATGCTCGGTTCAGGGGCCACTTCATCTGATAACGAAGCCATCACACATACCGCATCGGGCAATTTCACCGCACATTTGTACATCTATGGATGGGTTGGAGACACCAATACCTACGGGCTCACAATTGAGGACTCAACTACAGGGAGTACACCGGCTGGAACACCAATAATGACTGTGAGTATGCCTGACAAGTTTAGCGCTACAGCAGACTTGTATAACCTGACCACTGGATCGAACTACGTTCTAGACTCAACGCTGTATGAGTACTATGTTGATGGGACGTCCAGCAACACCACTCTGACTCCGGTTTCATGGACTGCAGGGTCCACCTCCTACTCGCACAACTACTCGTTTAACACAACGAACATGGAAGGACAATTTGCTGTTATCAGCTTCCTTTATCAGAACAATGTATTCTCGGATTTCGATTTCGATATTGTCTACTACGAAATGCTAGAGATTGCAACTTCAGCCTCTGACAGTGGATGGATGCACGCGCAAAACCTTACGGTTGGGCAATCCTATTCCGTGCAATGGTGGGCATATGACAACGTGACAAATTCTACTCTGGGCACAAATACGGTGAACTTCACAGCCAGTTCGACTTCATGGTATCAGAATGTATCGTGGACATATCCTACAACGGGTAATCAACACAACTTCGAGGCGATTTTGATTCCATCGACTGGGAGCAGCTTCATTGGTGCCCATTACGATGAGTTTGTTCCAAGCCCACCATCAATTTCTATTTCGGCGTACACTAATGATGCAAATTCATCTACCAATTCAGTCTCAACCATGGGAATGGATTTGGTGCCAGGCAACAATTACATGTGGCAGGTAACGATTCTAAATTCCACCAATTCCACAGTTGCGTCGTCTGGGCAAAACAACTTCACAGCAACAGGGAACTCGATGAATTTCGGCGCGTGGACATACAACACACCCAGTTCAAGTGGACAGTACTGCGCAATTGCGGAGATGTGGACATCTAATGGAACACAGTTGATGGGTGATTACACCTGCTTCTCCTACATCTACGATGCAGACAATGACGGTGTTTGGGATTCCAACGACCTTTGTCCAAACACACCAAACGGGTCTACCGTTGATCAGTATGGATGTGCCTCCAGCCAGCGAGACACAGATGGCGATGGTTACACTGACGACGTGGATGATTTCATCAACGACCCTACGCAATGGAATGATTACGATGGCGACGGGTATGGTGACAATTCCAGTGGAAACAATGCTGATTCTTTCCCAATGGATGCAACGCAATGGTCAGATGCTGATGGAGATGGCTGCGGTGACAATCAAAACGGAACCAACGCTGATCAATTCCCATTCGACCCCACACAATGCTCAGACCAAGATGGTGATGGATATGGGGACAACCCGAACGGTACCAACGCTGATGATTTCCCCACTGACCCAACACAATGGGCAGACAATGATGGTGATGGTTACGGAGACAACCCCAATGGAAACTATGCTGATGATTTCCCCAATGATGCAACGCAATGGTCAGATTCTGATGGAGATGGGTACGGAGACAATCCAAATGGAAACAACCCCGATTTGTGGCCTACTGACCCCACTCAACACAGTGATTCAGATGGTGATGGCTATGGTGACAATCCAAGTGGGACATCAGGTGATCAATTCCCTAACGATGCCTCACAGTGGTCTGACAATGACGGTGATGGATGGGGCGACAATCCCGCAGGCAATATGCCAGACCACTTCCCACAGGATGGAACTCAGTGGGCTGATACTGATGGAGATGGTTGTGGTGACAACCCAGATGGAAATAATGCCGATGTTTGGCCTACAGACCCTACACAATGCGCTGATACAGATGGTGATGGATACGGGGACAACGCTTCGGGAACCAACCCTGACGCATTCCCTAACGACAGCACTCAGTGGACGGATTCCGATGGTGATGGTTGGGGAGATAACCCAAGCGGTAACAATCCCGATGCATTCCCTAACGAGTATTCACAACAGCAGGACTCAGATGGTGATGGTTACGGAGACAATCCGTTGGGAGTGAATCCTGACCATTGTCCGAACAGTCCGGCAGGAGCAACTGTTGACAGTACAGGATGTGCTGCTTCAGAACTTGACGATGACAATGATGGAATCACCAATGACCATGATACCTGTCCGAATACACCCAGTGGCGAAGTGGCTGATTCAATCGGTTGCAGTGACACCCAAAAGGATGGTGACATGGATGGTATCAATGATGCACTGGATGCATGTCCAGGCTCACCACAGGGCCAAGAGGTCGACATCTACGGTTGTGCTGCAAGTCAACGAGATACAGACAATGATGGCATCAAGGACCACCTCGACCAGTGTCAAGCAAGTCCACCAGGTGCAATTGTCAACGGATACGGATGTGCAGACTCTGAGTGGGATTCTGATGATGATGGCATCTACGATGCCGATGATTTGTGTTCATACACTCCAACAACCGATAATGCAGACAACACAGGCTGTGGGGAAACACAACGCGATTCTGACGATGATGGTATCAACGATGCAGAGGATGATTGTCCGAACACAATGCCAGGATACAATGCTGATGCCAATGGTTGCGACTCCACCCAAAGAGATGGAGATGGAGATGGTGTCAATGATGCGATGGATACAAACTGCCCCAACAGTCCTGATGGAGAATCCGTAGACAGTTATGGTTGTGCACCATCTGAACTAGATGATGACAATGATGGGGTCACCAACGACCTTGACCAATGTGCAAACACAATGGCCAGCTGGAATGCAGGGAATGATGGATGTTCACCAGAACAGGTGGATTCAGATGATGACATGGTGATGGATTCAACAGATTCCTGTGTCAATACGCCTTCAAATGAATCTGTAAACAACGATGGTTGCAGTCTGTCACAAATCGATAGTGACAATGATGGTGTCAATGATGCAGAGGATGCATTCCCTAACGATCCGAATGAAGTCTCGGACATCGATGGTGATGGAACTGGAGATGTGGCGGACTTCTATCCTGAAGACGCAACGCGTTCCTCTGAGGAAGGTAGCATCGCCATGCCATTCTGGATTGCATTGATTATTATTGCATTCATCAGCATCGGTGGCATCGCAGTCTTCCTCATGCGTCGAATGAGCGGTTCTGAACAGGATTCATTCGCAGGTGGATTCAACATGGAACCACAACCAGCAGAGGACATCTATGCCATGGCAGGTGTGGGTAGTGATGTTTACACAGATACACCAAGTAATCTGAATGCCGAAGTGATTGAAGTGATGAATGAACCAGAATTTTTGCAGGCACCTGCACATGCCACAACCAATGAGTATGGACAACGAACATGGGCAGATGAGGTAGGAACATCGTGGTGTCAGGATCCAGATGGAAGCCTCAAGCGATTCGATACTGAAAGTGGAGCCTGGGTCCCCCACCAGTGAATCAAATACTGATTGACCAACGACCTCGAGGTCTTGCGATTACTTGAGATGGACCCGGGTGGACACCTTCGCCTTTGGATGATGCGATATTTCGCGGAAGATTTGACAAATGTTCGCTGGACGTCCCGTTCCACATTGTGGGGAGTGTTGCCTGAACCGAATGAATTACTCAAACTTCCAATCGAAACTAGATTGCGGCTGGTACGATTGATTGGGGCATTATGCAATTTGAGAAAGGGATTGGACGTACCACTTTCAGTTCGCAGTTTCGCTGAGGCCGCTCTCATCGGTGCGAGTGGGCGGGCCCTCCTAATTCTCGACCTTTGGGTTGCTGGTGAGTTGATGCCCACGTGGCTTGAAGCGCGATGTATTCAGAGTCAGAGGCATTTGTATCGACGCATATCTACAGCCTTACTACCAGCACGAGAGGGGGTTGATGGATTGTGGTTGTTGGACCTCCCCTCACCCTTCCTTCCGTTTGCTGTGGCCGAGCATCGTATGATGTTTGGAGCGAGGAATTGGTTGGTACATTCTGGCGGAGATAGATTGTGCCCTGGCATTTGGACGTGGACAATCGATTCATCCGGAAGAGGTGAGGTGCTGCGACGAAGTCAGGCCAGTTTCACGCCCTTTGAATGCGCCTGCGCACACCGTGATGCATTTGAACCGGCCACGGGTGGCGTGACATGATGGACGTCTGCATCATCCTCGGTTCTCGCTCAGATTTGCCTGTGGCCAATAAGGCAACAAAGATTCTTGATGACTTTGGTGTCGAGTATGAACTGCGGGTCGCAAGCGCACATCGTGCCCCCAAATATTTGGAAGGAATCATTGATGCTGCACTCGAAAACAACTGCCAGGTTTTCATTGGAATGGCTGGTGTTGCAGCAGCCTTGCCCGGAGTCATTGCAGCAATGACTGTTCAACCAGTCATCGGTGTACCCGTGGGTGGAAAGGTACCCCTAGACTCGCTTCTCTCAATTGTACAAATGCCCCCTGGTATGCCTGTGGCAACCGTAGGGGTTGACCGAGGCGACAATGCCGCGGTCCTTGCAGTTCAAATCTTGGCGTGTGGAGATTCAGACCTAGCCAAAGCCTTCACAATATACCGCGAAGAAATGACGAACAAGGTCATTGCCGACGACGAATTAACGCAGTCGGAAGGTGCCTGAGATGGACGCTCAGATGCTCATCAATGAAGGCGTTGCAATTCTCAAAGACAAAATCGACGATGTCGCAATCATTGCCTGCAGTGGTGGAATTGATTCAACTGTAGCTGCCGTAATGGCGAATAATGCAGTTGGCGACATGTTACACTGTGTCTATGTGGACACTGGATTCATGCGCAAGGGTGAAACTGAAGAAGTTCAAGAGATGCTTACTGACTTGGGACTCAACCTGAAAGTGGTTGATGCAAGTGAGCGCTTCTTCAAGCACCTAGAAGGTGTGACTGAACCCGAAGCGAAACGCAAGGTAATAGGTGAACAATTCATTCGTGTATTCGAAGAAGAACAGGCATCTTGTGGGGCCAAGTACCTCGTTCAAGGAACCATTGCACCAGATTGGATTGAATCTGGTGGTGGTGAGCGTGATGTCATCAAGAGTCATCACAATGTAGGAGGGTTGCCAGATGATGTCGACCTGACAATCGTTGAACCATTGCGTGACTTCTACAAGGATGAAGTTCGCAACATGGCAGCGCTGATGGAGATCCCAAGTAGCAATCGACAACCGTTTCCTGGACCTGGACTTGCCGTCCGTGTTTTGGGTGACCTCACACGAGAAAGGACCGAAGCATGCAGAGAAGCATGTGCCATTGTCGAGGAAGAATTTGAAACCGCAGCAGAAGCTGGGGAAATGGAAATCCCATGGCAATATTTTGCCGCATTGCTCCCAGTAAGCAGCGTTGGTGTCCATGGAGATGCCCGAGTTTATGGGGAGACTATTGTTGTCAGAGCAGTTCGCAGTATTGACGGGATGTCGGCACGTTACTCTGAGATCCCGCACAGTATTCTGCAAAAAATCAGCACGCGAATTACCAACACGCTCAAGGGCCATGTCAATCGAGTAGTCTATGACATCACTCACAAACCGCCAGGCACGATTGAATGGGAGTAATCACTCCTCTTCTTCCCATTCTGGAATAAGATTGGATGGCCATTCCGAAACGGCAGGTGACACGGGAGGCGACCCGATTAAATCTCGAATTGAGGCGACATTGGGTACGTCAGAGAAAATTGGGCCCAATCGAGAAAATGTGGTTCTTTGACCAATCGTAGGGCCCACAAAAGGATCTAGGATAGTGCCACTTGGATGTACCAAATGAATCGCGATGAAATCTTGATTGTCTTCTCGAATGCCAAATAAAACCAATTCTAAGTGTGATTCCCCCATCTCTCCTGCACTGATTTTTCGTCTGGCAAGTGGACGGCGCGCCCATCGTTTAGATTCTGAAGACCAAGCAGAGTCAATGGTGGAAAGCCCAATGTCAACGTGGGCAATCGGTAGCAGCCACCTCCCCATCGGCCAAGCCAATAAAGTGGCGTTTCGAACAAGGTGAGAAAACCAAAGGGGAACTGAAATGACCAAGGCTAGGATTGAGAGATAGCCCACTGGTTCATTGTCAATCACCCAAACTAATACACATAGAAGAACTGATTCAATTCGGACTAAATTCCACATCAACATCTTTGCTGGAGAACCTTCAATTTGATTTAGAGAAATCAGTGTTGCCCCAAGCCAAAGTAACACAAAGGAACCAACCAAAAGGCCGATTGAGATGCGGGTCTGAATTCCGATTCCATGTCCAAATGCTTCTAGAAAAAGCGGGATTATTCCTGCAGCGAGTAAGAATACCGACCATGCTGCTGGAAATAGGAAAGGAACAAGTCCCGGTTTCAAACGCTGTCTTCTCCAACCGTTCCATGTCTCTGGAGCATTGACTTCATGGGGTAATCTAGCAGGGATTCCACCTGAACCGAACCACTTTGCTTCACCAAGAAGAAAGTGGTTTGCAGGTGTCGCCATGACACCACGGGGACGCACATACCGCATCAATTCGCCGCTGCACTCTGCCCGAAGTGTCAAAACACTGCGGTGACCACGCAGTGTCGGTGCGACCATGCTAAAGCGAGGCCTTCCTCTACTCGTATTGGCAGTATTGCTACTAAGTTACGTTCCTAGTTCGATTGCTTGTGAAACTGAAGTCGCGCGACTAGGAGAACAATCTCCAACTGGAATATCTCCAAACAAGGATGATTCAATTCGTGAAACCGTTCGGATATCAAAAATCGGACAAGAGACGGCTCGCTTCATGTTGTGGGAGGTATTGATGGGTGCTAATTACACCGAGGAATATATCGCAGGTAAAATCGATGAAGCAATGATTGAAGCTGGTTCCAATCCAAATTGGAACTCCTTTGATACAATTGTAGCAAGTGGTGCAAATGGGGCCATTCCTCATGGAGACCCCGACAACAATGGTGCTGGTCCAAAGCAAGTCATGCCTGGTGATGTTGTCGTTGTCGATTTGGGAGCACGCGTGAATGATTGGGTCAGTGACATTACACGAACTTATGTCGTTGGAGA
>Ga0208408_1001836_pt1 | contig 11810 bp, 10 predicted proteins | sample ETNtaG_4_FD_185776 | JGI IMG/M metagenome (GOLD analysis project Ga0208408, IMG submission 185776) | Marine microbial and viral communities from oxygen minimum zone, Eastern Pacific Ocean - ETNP201406SV67 (SPAdes) (version 2) | ecosystem: Environmental > Aquatic > Marine > Oceanic ... | reverse complement strand
TTATTTATAAATAAAGATTTTCCAAATTCTTCCAATTCCAAAATTTCTATATGCTGACCAATTTTAGAAACAAAATCCTCAAGAACATTATTAACAACATAATATTTTTTTTGACCAGGTGTACTATAAATATCATCGTAAAGACTTACGGTACTTCTATCAAATTTTCTAACTACTACTCTTTCGTGTTTAATCTCTTTTTTAAGTATATTTAATGCTACCGAAGGTGAAATGTTTGCGCAGGTAAAAAAATCAAAACTTATTATATTTTTTTCTGGAAAAGTGTGAAAACTCATGTGGCTTTCCGCCAAAAGTGCAACTAAAGTAAATCCTTGTGGTTTAAATTTGTGCTGTGAAACATTAAGTATCTCTACTTTTGCAGCTTTTGCAATTTTGTAAATTATTTTCCCGAAAAACTTTGGGCTATAAGTTTGCTTTGTACCCAAAAAATCCAAAGTGATATGTTCTCCAACTTTTACCATATAAAATTACCCATTTTTTAAACTTCGAATCGTTGCTTGATTTTTAAAACTATTCAAATTTTTTACTTCTTTCAAATAAAAAACTGCTATAAATATTTCTTACGGAGTTGATTTTGAAAAACAATTGGACAGATAGCGAAGCTAAAAAATTTACAAAAAAATATAAAAATCTTGGATTTTCCAAAGATGTTGCTTTGCGTATCTATACAAGCCGTTTATTGGGAAAAAATAAAAAATTAGTATTGCATGGTGGAGGAAATACCTCAGTAAAAACGCGAATCAAAGATATAGATGGAAAAAAATACGAAGTTTTATGTGTAAAAGGTAGTGGTTGGGATATGGCAGATATAGAACCTGAAGGTTTGCCAGCTGTCAAACTAGAACCGTTATTAGCTATGAAAAAGAAAAAATACCTCTCTGATGAAGATATGGTTAGCTTCCAAAAAAGAAACCTAATTAATATTAAATCACCAAATCCTTCGGTTGAGACATTTTTACATGCTTTTTTACCATTTAAATATGTAGACCATACTCACTCGGATGCAATCTTAAATTTAACAAACAGACCAGGAGGACTAAATTTTTGCAAAAAAATATTTGGAAACAAAGTTAGTATAGTGCCGTACATAATGCCTGGTTTTATGTTAGCCAAAAAAATAGATGATATTTACTCAAAAAATCCAAACATTAATTGTTTAATATTAATGAACCATGGAATCTTTACTTTTAATAATGATGCTAAAGAAGCATATAGCTTAATGATAAAATATGTGTCGAAGGCTGAAAGAGCTATTAAAAAATTTAAAGTTAAAAAAATCAAACAAATTAAAAATTTCTCCACAAAGTTTGATGCTCATGAAATTGCTCCAGTAATAAGAGGTCTTTTATCTAAGAATAAAGATCAAAAATTCGTAGTTAATTATAGATTAAATAAATACTTAAAATATTTTATGAATGGAAAAAATGTAAGATCCTATTCATCAAAAGGGACTGCAACGCCAGATCATGTAATTAGAGTTAAACCTTTCCCTTTAATAATAACACCAAAGAAAAATTCTTCTATTGATGAATTTAAAACAACAGCAAAAAAAGCTTTTGAAAATTATAGAAAAAAATACATCAATTATTTCAATGTAAATAAAAAAAAGGTTAAAGGAAAAAAAGTAATGTTAGATACTTCTCCAAGAGTAGTTCTAGTACAAAATGTTGGAGCGTTTACCATTGGGAAAGATTTAAATTCAGCAAAAATTGCTGGAGATTTAACTGAAACTAATGCTAAAGTTATTGCCTCCGTTGAAGAAACTTCCAGTTATAAATTTATTCCAGAAAAAGATCTTTTTGATATTGAATATTGGTCATTAGAACAAGCGAAAATTAAAAAACAAAAAAAACTTCTTGAAGGTAATGTTGTTGTAATTACCGGTAGTACTGGAACTATCGGCTTTGAAACTTATAAAATGTTTAAAAGCTACGGAGCAGAAGTTGTTTTACTTGATTATAATCTAAAAAGATTAAAAGATTTACAATCTAAAATTAAAGATCTCTGTATTCATTGCGACGTAAGAAACAAAAAAAGTGTTAAAAAAACTTTCAATCAAATTTGTGAAAAATATGGGGGAATAGATATTTTAATTTCAAATGCTGGAACAGCTACCAATGGTGCAATAGGTGAAATAGACGATAATATATTAAGACAAAGTTTCGAAGATAATTTCTTTTCTCACCAAAATTGTGCTTCTGAAGCTATTAAAATAATGAAAAAACAAAATATTAATGGTTGCTTACTATTTAATATTTCAAAACAATCAGTAAATCCTGGAAAAAACTTTGGACCTTATGGTTTGCCTAAATCTGCTTTACTTAGTTTATGTAAACAATATGCAGTAGACTATGGATCTTATGGAATTAGATCTAATGGAGTGAATGCAGATAGAATAAGAAGTGGTTTAATGAATGAAAAAATGATCAGAACAAGAGCAAAAGCAAGATCAATTAGCGCTGATGATTATATGAGAGGAAATTTATTATTAAATGAAGTTAAAGCAGAAGACGTTGCTAAAGCCTTTTTTCATCTAGCTACTTCAAAAAAAACTACTGGAGCCATTCTTACAGTTGATGGTGGAAATATAGCTGCTTCTCTGAGATAATTCATTTTATTTTAGATCTTGATTTTTTCAAAATTAGCATAGAAAATAAGAATATAAAATTATGTCCGATAGAATAAAATTTTTTCTGGAAGAAAGTAAAATGCCGAAAACTTGGTATAATATCGCTGCCGATCTTCCTAAACCTTTGTCACCTCCTCTTCATCCGGGAACATTAAAACCAGTTGGTCCAGATGATTTGGCACCATTATTTCCAATGGCGCTTATTGGACAAGAAGTTTCACAAGATAAAGAAATTGAAATTCCAGAACCAGTTAGAGAAATTTATAAACAATGGAGACCTTCTCCATTATATCGTGCAAGAAAGCTTGAAAAGTTTTTAGATACTCCTGCCAAAATTTACTATAAATATGAAGGAGTAAGTCCTACTGGAAGCCACAAACCGAATACGGCTGTTGCACAAGCTTTTTACAATAAAGAAGAAGGAACAAAAAAAATAACTACAGAAACAGGAGCTGGCCAATGGGGAAGCTCTTTAGCTTACGCATGTTCAATTTTTGGAATTGAATTGGATGTTTATATGGTGAAAGTAAGTTTTGAACAAAAACCTTATCGTAAATTAATTATGCAAACTTATGGAGCAAGATGTGTTGCAAGCCCCTCAAGCGAAACGGAAAGTGGAAAAGCCATTCTTGCTAAAGATCCAAATACCACTGGAAGTTTGGGTATAGCAATATCTGAAGCTGTTGAGATGGCTGCAAAAGATAAAAATACAAAGTATTCGCTTGGAAGTGTATTAAACCATGTATTATTGCATCAGACAATTGTAGGAAATGAAACTTTGTTACAAATGGAGATGGCAGAAGATTATCCAGATATTTTAGTTGGATGCACTGGCGGAGGAAGCAACTTTTCAGGTTTAGTATTTCCTTTTTTGGGAAAAAAATTCAGAGAGAAAAAAAATACAAGAGTAATTGCATGTGAACCAAAATCTTGTCCTTCTTTAACGAAGGGTAAATATGTATATGACTTTGGCGATACAGGAAAACTTACTCCTCTAGTAAAAATGCATACTCTTGGTTCTCAATTTATTCCTCCAGCAACTCACTCTGGTGGATTAAGATACCATGGTATGGCGCCAATGGTTAGTCATCTAAAAGAAATAGGAGCAATAGAAGCAAAGGCATATGGTCAAAAAGAATGTTTTGAAGCTGGTGTAAATTTTGCAAGAGCAGAAGGAATTGTGCCAGCTCCAGAAGCTACTCATGCTATTAAAGGTGCAATAGAAGCCGCACTGGAATGCAAAAAAAATGGTAAAGGAAAGACCATTTTATTTAATCTTTGTGGTCATGGTCATTTTGATATGAAAGCTTATGGTGACTATTTTGATAACAAGCTTGAAGAAGATAAATACGATGAAGCTGGTATTAACAAGGCTTTAGAAGAATTACCAAAAATCGCCTAATACAATTTGATTTTAATCAATCCATTCAACCGCCGCAAAGACAGCTGGTTTTGAGAGATAATTTTTTCACTTAAATAATTTTTTTAATCCTTCTTTAGATGCTTCACAAACACCTCTTTCAGTAATAAGCCCCGTTATATATTTTGCTGGAGTAACATCAAAAGCTAAGTTCATTGCTTTACTTTTTTTTGGATAAATTAATATTTTCTTTATATTATTACTTTCATCTAGCCCTTCTACGTATGATAATTCTTCTGAGTTTCTTTCTTCAATTGGAATATTTTTTAGATCATGGGTTTCCCAATCTATTGTTGAGCTTGGTAAAGCTACATAAAAAGGAACATTATTATCTTTGGCAGCCAATGCTTTCAAATAAGTTCCAATTTTATTTGCAACATCACCCGTGGCGATTGTTCTATCAGTTCCGACTATACACATATCAACTTCACCTCTTTGCATAAGTATTCCTCCAGCATTGTCGGCTATAATTGTATTAGGTACTCCCTCTTCATTTAATTCATAAGAGGTAAGAAACGCTCCTTGATTTCTTGGCCTTGTCTCATCAACCCAAACATGAACTTTAATCCCTTTTTTGTGTGCGTGATAAATTGGAGAAGTTGCAGTGCCCCAATCAATTGTTGCAAGCCATCCAGCATTGCAATGAGTTAAAATATTTACTGTATCTTTCTTGTTATTATAAATTTCTTCAATAATTTTCAATCCATTAAGTCCGATATTTTCACAAAATTTTACATCTTCTTCACAAATTAATTTGGCTTCTTCTAAAGCGATTTTTAAAATTTTATTATTATTTACACTTAATATTTTTTTTAACATTCTATTCACTGCCCATTTCAAATTTATTGCAGTGGGTCTAGATTTAATTAAATCTTCGCTACTCTTTTTAATAAATTCAGGATTGTTATTTTCCTTAACAGCTAAAACTATTCCGTATGCAGCGGTAGCTCCTATAAGGGGTGCCCCTCTCACTTCCATGGTTTTGATAGCGTTTATTGCATCTTTAACTGTTTTAAGATTTTTTATTTCAAATTTATGTGGAAGTTTAGTTTGGTCAATAATTTTTACTGCTTGATCTTTTTCATCAAACCAAATTGTTCTAAATGCTTTTCCATTGATTTTCATTATTTCTTAAAAAGTACTCTTCCAGCTATATTTTTTAATTTCTTTTTAGTTTTTTTTTTCATTAATTTTGGATTGGTAATAATAGCTGTATCAAGGCAATTATTAGCGGGGTCGTTTTTTTTTATTTCACTTTCAAAATTCCCTATGACTATCTTAATCATATTTTTTGCCTTTTCTGCATTATCCATTAAAGTCTTGATTATCATTTGAACTTCAACATTTTCATGATCTGGATGCCAGCAATCAAAATCTGTTACCATGGCTACGGTCGTATATCTGATTTCTGCCTCTCTTGCCAATTTGGCTTCGGGCATATTGGTCATTCCTATTACATCAGCTTTCCAACTTCGATATAAATTAGACTCTGCAAGAGTAGAAAATTGAGGACCCTCCATAACTAAATATGTGCCGCCTCTTTGATATTTAATTTTTAATTGTTTTAAAGCATTTTCACATGCATTTGCTAAACCAACGCTAGTCGGATGTGCCATGGAAACATGGGCAACAATTTCTTCATCAAAAAAAGTTTTTATTCTTGAAAAAGTTCTATCAATAAATTGATCTACCAAGACAAAACTACCCGGATTTAAATTTTCTTTGAGCGAACCAACCGCTGAAACAGAAACAATATCCGTGACCCCTAATTGTTTTAATGCATCAATATTTGCCCTAAAATTGATATTCGTTGGGGAATTTATATGACCTCTACCATGTCTTGGTAAAAAACAAACTTCTTTTCCGTTGTAATTAAAATTCAATATTTTATCTGAAGGATCTCCCCATGGAGTTTTAATTTTTTTCCATTTAGGATTTGTTAATCCTTTAATATCATAAAGACCGCTACCACCAATTATTGCTAATTTTGGATTTGTCATTTTAAAAATTAATTATTATGATGTTTTTATTTTAATTTGAATAAAAAAATGAATTTAAAAGAATATATTAGATCAATTCCAGATTATCCTAAAAAAGGTATATTATTTAGAGATGTTACAACGTTAATTAAAGATGAAAATGCATTTAAAAGTTGCATTGACAAAATCCTGGAAATTTCAAAAAAAATTAATTTTGACAAAATTGCTGCAATTGAAGCGAGAGGATTCTTGTTTGCTTCTCCTCTTTCCTATATTGTAAATAAACCTCTTATAATGTTGAGGAAAGAAAATAAATTACCAGCGGACAAATATTCTATAAATTTTGAGCTTGAATACGGAACTGCAACACTTGAAATGCACAAAGATTCGATTAACAAAAATGAAAAAATTCTAATAATTGATGATTTAATTGCTTCAGGAGGAAGCGCAAAAGCCGCAGCTCAACTTATTGAAATGCCCGGTGGAATAGCTAGTGGATTTATTTTTGTAATAAATTTATTTGATTTAGACGGAAAAAAATTATTAGAAAAAAAAGGCTACAAAACTTATAATCTTATAGATTTTCCTGGTCATTAGGTTCTAATGATTTAACTCTGTACCAAGATTTTCTTCCTAGCATAGAATTTATGATACCAAAAAATCTTGCATAATAAACAGTTCTTTTAAATCTATTAAATAAGATAGTAAATAAAATCATTTTAAATAATGATCTAAAAAGTTTTCCATAAGTTTTATAAACAGCGTAGAAATAACCATGCTGTTTTTTAAAATAATAGAATGTTGACCACATCCAATGCCAATTTCTAAAAATCTCTGTTTGCAAACCATATTCAGCATCAGTAGCTAAAGATCCTTTATTACCAAGATGATCTATGATCATTTTTTTACTAAGGTAAATTATTCCATTATTTAATTTTACCGTTCTACATAAATCAAATTCCTCAAAATACAAAAAAAAATTCTCATCAAATAATTTTCTAGTATTAAATTTCTCAAGATTAAAAAGCATAGTACAACCAACAATCCAGTCTACTAAAACTAATGAATCGTATGCTGATTTTTTTTCATTTTTAAATTTCATCTTTTTATCGATGTCATTAAAAAAACCTGCTGAATCAAATTTATTGTTACTTTGTGAACTTCCCATAAGATGAAAATCTATTTTTTTTTCAAGATATATATTCATTTCTTCAAAAAAATTTTTTTCTACAATCACATCTGGATTTAATATTAATGCATATTTAGTTTTCACTCTTTCAAGGCCAAAATTATTACCAGCGCCGTATCCTAAATTTTTACCGCTTAAGACTACATTTAAATTGGAATATTTGCTTTCAAGCATTTGTTTAAAATCACTATCATTCGAATTTTCTACTATTATGACATGCGCACTAAAATTAATTGAATCTAAACATTTAAATAAAATTTTTTTATTTGTTCTAAATGTAACTATAACTATTGTTAAATCTTTAATACAAACCATCGCTTTTTTTTATATAAATATGTAAAAAATATATATAATATTCAAGTATTCTAACAAAGTTTATATATTTTTCTCAAAATTAATATTATATATAAATTCTCATGAAAATTTTTATTACAGGTATTGCAGGTTTTTTAGGTAGCCATCTTGCAAAAAGAATGTTGGAGCTCGGACATGAAGTTGTGGGTAATGATAATTTGATTGGTGGTGAAAAGGAAAATTTACCTGAAAATATTGATTTTTTTGAAATAGATTGCACAAATTATGAAAAATTAAAAAAATTAATGAAAGATTGCAAAATAGTCTATCATTGTGCTGCAACTGCGCATGAAGGCTTATCTGTTTTTTCACCCTATACAATCACTAGAAATATTTATGAAGCAAGTGTCTCAACAATAACTGCAGCTATTGCAAATAAAGTAAAAAGATTTGTTTATTGTTCATCAATGGCAAGATATGGATCACAAAGTTTTCCATTTACCGAAGATATGAAAACTAAACCTGAAGACCCATACGGTATAGCAAAAGTTGCTGGTGAAGATACGTTAAAGCTTTTGGCTAAAGTTCATGGAATTGAGTGGAATATTGCCGTACCACACAATATTGTGGGACCTAATCAAAAATATGATGACCCATTTCGAAATGTATTATCCATTTTTATTAATCGAAACTTGCAAGGAAAACCAGCTCTCATATATGGCGATGGTGAACAAAAAAGAACTTTTTCATATATTGATGATGTAATTTATTGTCTTGAAAAACTTGCCTTTGACAAAAACATAAACAAAGAAATAATTAATGTTGGACCAGATGAAGAAAGTATAACAATTAAAAATTTGGCAAATTTAGTCGCCAATGAAGTTGGATATAATGGTAAAGCGGTCCATATGCCGGCAAGACCTCAAGAGGTAAAAATTGCGACTTGTAGTGCAGAAAAATCAAGAAGACTTCTCAATTATTCTACTAAAACAACACTAAAAGAAGCTATAAAACATACCGCTAATTATATTAGAAAAATGGGTACGAGACCTTTTAAATATTATTTACCTATAGAAATTGTCAACGACAAAACACCTCAATCTTGGATTAAAAAAACAATATAAATGCTTCTATCAATTTTTTGTTAATATAAAAATATTAATGTTAAAAAAAATAATTGTAACTGGTGGTTTGGGTTTTATTGGAAGTAATTTAGTAAAATTACTAATTAAAAAAAAATACTATGTTGTCAATTTAGACAAAGTTTCTTATGCATCAAGTTTTTACAATCTTAAAAACATAAATAAAAAATATTATAAATTCTACAAAGGAGACATTTGTAATAATAAATTAATTAAAAGATTATTGAAAAAACATAAACCAATTGCATTATTTAATTTAGCTGCTGAAACTCATGTAGATAGATCTATCGAGCGCCCCATTGATTTTATAAACTCTAATATTTTGGGTGTCTTTAATATCCTCGAATGCGTTAAATCATATCATAAACAAAATAGAAAATTCAAAATGCTCCATATTTCGACTGACGAAGTTTATGGTGACATTAAAAAAAATTATAAATCAAAAGAAAATGATGAATACAAACCAAGCTCACCTTATTCAGCATCTAAAGCAAGCGCTGATCATTTGATTAATTCCTATGTAAGAACATATAAATTACCTATTCTAATATCCAACTGTTGCAACAATTTTGGACCAAATCAATTTCCCGAAAAGTTAATACCAAAAACTATATTCAATATTATTATAAACAAAAATATCCCAATTTATGGAAAGGGTAAAAATCAAAGGGAATGGATATATGTCGAGGACCATTGCCGTGCTTTAATCACATTAATTAAGAAAGGAAAAATCGGTGAAAGTTATAATGTAGGAACAGGATTAACAATTAATAACTTGAAATTAGCTCAAAAAATTATCAAAATTTACAAATCTAACTTTAACAAAAAAAAACAAAAAATAAGAATTAAATTTGTCAAAGATAGACCAGGTCATGATTTTAGGTATGCTTTGAATAGTAGTAAAATTAGAAAAAAATTAGGTTGGAAACATCTATATAGTTTTAACAAAGCTTTAATTAAAACAATAGAATGGTATTTAAAAAATTCAAAATTTTATAGTACTAAACAAAGAAGAAAATTTGATAAAAGATTAGGTTTAATTAATGATTAAAAAGGGAATTATATTAGCCGGAGGTTACGGAACAAGACTCGGTCCACTCACTAAAGGAGTCAATAAACAATTGCTGCCTCTTTATGATAAACCTTTAATTTATTATCCGTTGTCAGTTTTAATGCTTGCGGGTATTAGAAATATTTTAATTATAACTAACAAGGATGAAAAATCTAATTTCATAAAATTATTAGGTGACGGATCTCAACTTGGAATAAAAATTACATTTTTAGAACAAAGTAGACCAAAAGGTTTACCCGATGCTTTTGTTATTGGTAAAAATTTTATTGGAAAAGATGATGTTGTCTTAATATTGGGTGATAATTTTTTTTATGGCCAAGGATTTACTAATAGACTTAAAAATGCTTTGAAAAAAAATATTGGCGCTACAATATTTACATATATAGTGAACAACCCTTCAGATTATGGAATATTAGAAATCAGTAAAAGAAATAAAATTAAAAAGATTATTGAAAAACCATTTAGACCTAAGTCAAATTTGGCCATAACTGGTTTGTACTTTTTTAATCATAAAGTAATTAATTTTGCTAAATCACTAAAACCTTCAAAAAGGAATGAACTGGAAATTGTTGATCTATTAAAAATTTATTTAAAAAAAAAATTATTGAGAGCTGAGTTTATGGGAAGAGGTAGTGCCTGGCTAGATACTGGAAATACCACAAATTTATTTAATGCCTCACAATATATAGCTGCAATAGAGAAAAGACAGGGATTAAAAATTGCATGTATTGAAGAGATTGCTTATCAAAATAAATGGATTTCTAAAAAGCAAATCTTAAAAAGAATTAATTTCTACGGCAAATGTGATTATTCTGATTATTTGAAGAAAATATTTTAAATGCAAAAATATGAAAATCATTAATACTAGTTTTAGGGATCTTAAAATTATTGCACACAAAAGACATTCTGATTTTAGAGGTAGTTTAAGAGAGACATACAATAAAAAAATAATTAATTGGGATAAATTTATATTTGAGTACGCAACTATTTCTAAAAAAAATGTTTTAAGAGGATTTCATTTTCAATATAAACATCAACAATCTAAACTAATTACAGTTATCAAAGGAAAAGTTTTAGATTGTGTAATTGATCTTAGAAGAAATTCGAGCACGTTTGGAAAAATTTTTTCTATAATCTTGTCAGAAAATAACTGTAAATCTTTATATGTGCCTAGAGGATTTGCGCATGCATATTTTTCAATACAAAAAATGAACGTAATTTATTACAAACTATCTGATTATTATAACCCTAAATTTGAGGATGGAATTTGTTATAATGACAAAGATGTCAACGCTAAATGGCCTAAAACAAAATTAATTGTATCAAAAAAAGATAAGCTTCTAGGTAGCTTTCGAAATTTCAAAATAAAACATAAAGGATTGTAAACAATCTATAAATAGATTTATTTATCAATGTTTCAAATTAAAAATATTATACAAAAGAAAATTTTAAGACTTAAAGGAAGTAAAAATATTTTAAAGTTAAATTTTTTTTTTCACAAATATTTTGGTGAAAAAGACATAGGTGAAATAGGATTAAATTTTTCAAACAAACCAGATAAGAAAAAAATAGTACAAAATACGATCAACAGAAAAAAATATAAATCTTATTTAGAGATTGGATGTTTTAATAATGACTTATTTAACCATATAAATTGTGAAAAAAAAGTTGGCGTAGATCCTTATTCAGGTGGAACTTTAAGAGAAACTAGTGATTATTTTTTTTCAAAAAATAAAGAAACTTTTGACTGTATTTTCATAGATGGTCTTCATATTTATCAACAGGCAAAAAAAGATATTTTTAGTTCGATAAAATTATTAAACCAAAACGGAGTAATTTTTATTCATGATTGTTTACCAAATAATGTCCTTGATCAAGCTATTCCTAGATGTAAATATATTTGGAACGGTGATGTTTGGAAAGCAATTGTAGAACTTAGAACTTTAGATCATGTTGATACCTACACGTGTTACGCTGATATGGGGATAGGTGTAATTTTAAAGAACAAAAACAAAAAAAAATTAAAAATAGACATTAAAGATTTTTCACGACTAAAATTTTCTG
>Ga0208408_1001833_pt1 | contig 11827 bp, 8 predicted proteins | sample ETNtaG_4_FD_185776 | JGI IMG/M metagenome (GOLD analysis project Ga0208408, IMG submission 185776) | Marine microbial and viral communities from oxygen minimum zone, Eastern Pacific Ocean - ETNP201406SV67 (SPAdes) (version 2) | ecosystem: Environmental > Aquatic > Marine > Oceanic ... | reverse complement strand
ATATAGTAGAATTAGGTCCAGCAATGAACGCAGGTCTAATGGGATTAACTCGGGAGTTTCCCAATCTAGATGGAGCGGAAGAAGCGCAAGAGTTTTATTTCCATGTTTATAATATTGTTGGAGATCCTTCTGTATCAATGTACTTAACAAGACCGGATGAATTTTTAATAATTGCTGAGCAATGTTTCAATAATGATGGTTATATAGAATTGTCAGTATTCAACTTAGAAGGAAATCCTGTACATGATGCAATCATATCCTTGATGGTAAACGATAGTATTGTATTTAAAGGTAAGTCAGATATAGATGGAAAGTTTTATGCTTCAATTAACTTGAATGATATCTCGATCATGGATGTATATGCTAATAAAAATGGCTTTGTTCAAGGAAAAATAGAATTAGAAGTGACAGATGATCAATCGGATTTGGTTTTAGTCGGATATGAATTAGATACCTTAAATGAAAATATTTTAGAGATTGGAAAAATAGCACATATTTATCCAATCTTTAAGAATCAAGGGAATTCTACTATTCTATCAAATAATGGTGATGTAAATATTTCATCAGTGCGAAATTGTCAGATCATTTCATCAAACTTTGAAATTCCTGATCTTAACCCGGGAGAAACTAGTTCAAGCCTTTCACCAATAGTATTGAGGCCTAATTCAAAAAATACAGATAATATTTTTTTGAATATAGATTTTGATAATCAAGATTGGAATTATGATTTTGTAATTCCTATCAAATCATTGCTATTAATAACAGAATTAAATGGTAATGAAATAGTAAATAATACAATTAACGAACTATCCGTATTAATAAATAATTATTCAGGTGCAGAGTTGGATAGTGTGTTTATTGAAATAACGTCACTAGATGATTCACTTTCTGTTTTTATGGGTAATAGAGAATATTTTTCAATTAGTCCTTATTCTAATATTCAAATAAATAATATAAATCATGAATTTATGATAGGGAATGTTTCTCATGGAAGTGCTCTCACGTATCAATTATCTATAAAAATGGATACGATAATAGTACACTCAGAGCAGAAAGATTTTAGACCAACGTTTAACGATAATCAGCCAATTTCCCCAACTTGGTATGGTTATTGGGCATATGATAATACGGATACAAGCTACTTACAATCTCCATTATTTAATTGGATTGAGTTAGACCCAAGGTATGGTGGAAGTGAGGCTTCTGAATTTAAATTAGATGATGATGATCATGTAACAGTTCAATTACCATTTGAATTTAGATATTTTAATCAAACATACGATGAATTGACGATTAATTCTAATGGATGGGCTTCATTTATACCTTGCGAGATTGATTATTTTTATAATTATACTATACCTATGGCTTTGGGACCGAAGGCAGTTTTAGCTCCATTTTGGGATGATTTAGAAGTAATTAACAATGATTCAATTAGAGTGTTTACAAAGTATGAACAAAATAATGGGAGATTTATTATTGAATGGTCGAGAGCATTAAATGGATTTGATGAAGTTACAGAGGAGACATTCGCCATTTATTTATATGATCAAGATACTATTCCTACTGAAAGTGGAGATGGAGTAATAGAATTTCATTATCTAGATATTGCGGATATAGATGCAGATAAAAATTATTCAACTATTGGAATAGAAGATCATACGAAAAATGAAGGGATTCAATATGCATTTAATAATACTTATGCACCAGGAGCTGCTCAACTTCAGAATCAACGCTCAATTCGCTTTACTACTGAATCACCAACAAATTATGTTTCCTCTTTATCCATAAACGATAATGAGTATCTTCCTACTGGTTTTCAGATATTTCCAGCATATCCGAATCCGTTTAATCCATCAACAACTATTAGTTATCAATTACCCAAAATATCTGATGTGAAAATTTCTATTTTTGATTTACGTGGTAATGAAGTAGTTGTTTTATCAAGTGAGAGAAAATCTTCTGGAAAATATAATGTCCAATGGCAGGGAATAGATAGATTTGGAAAATCAGTATCATCTGGAACATATTTTGTAGTTTTAGAAGCATTGAACTCAAGAAAAATTCAAAAGATATTATTTATTAAATGAATATAATTATTTATTCAACAGGATGGTGTGTTCCATGCAAAAATGCCAAGAAACTTCTTGATGATAAAAAGGTTACGTACAAAGAAATTGATATTGAGCAAAATGAAATCACAAGGGATGATCTTTTTGATATTACTGGGGGTCGTACTGTCCCTCAAATTCTTATCAATGATACAGTTATAGGGGGTTACAGTGAATTATTTTATTTAAATCAATCAGGGGAATTAGATCAATTATTAAAGGTTAGTTGAATTGATTATAAATAAAATGAATCTCAATGTAAAAAAGTCCCTATTAATGGGACTTTTGTTTTTTCATATAAGTTGTTCTGGCGCCAATCCTTTAACAAATCTTATAAATGGTCTTTCTTCAAAAACGGGCTCATCTAGTTTGGTGCAAAAAATAGGAAAGTTCTTACCATCGAGTTCTAAAAAATTTATAGATATTTATGCAATGGAATCTCAAGTAAGGAATCACCGCACTTGGGTTCAAGAAAAATCAAAAGAAATGAAGTCAACAAAGAAAGCCCTACGTTCCTTAATGAATACTTCTAGGCAAAATGATTTTCAATTATATGAATTTTTAGATGCAAATCTATCAGTAATGGCGGCAGCTCATGAAAATATCCTTTCTAATGCAAAAAAGGAAAAGAAACTTATTATTAGAGTACAAAAGAGTAGAAAAATAAATATCAATACAAAAATTTCTGGAAAAAATAATACTTATCTAGAACAATTTATTATTTTAGATGATGCCATTGATTTAAGGAAAATTGGTTATCGAGAATCAATTATTAAAATTAAGAAGGCAATAAAAAAAAGAGATATGGATTTGGTTTTTATTAAAGAACAAAAGAATGAATGGTTTTTTATAACTGAAGAGTTATCTGATAAAAGAAGAGAATTACAGCCATCAATTGATAAGTTGACGGTATCATTAGTCGATGCTATTAGTAATGATGCAAATCATGTTGAAAAATTAAGCAAACAATTAAATAAGGTCGAAATCTTAAATAAACGTCTTGATTCTTTAGATAAATTATTTTTGAATATTGATAAAGTTGCGGAAAAGGAAAAAGGTGGGCGTGTATATCTAAAAAAAAGTTCTGAGTTTAAGGAAGAATATGAAATTCGTTTTGAAAAATCTGTTATTGATTATGAAAAATATCTAGAGAATCTTAGCCAACTATTTATTAATTAAATTATTTTAGTAATGTTGCGTTTATCCAACGCTGAAAATTATTTCCTTTAACTACTATAAAATATTGTCCTGAAGAAGCTAATTTTCCATATTTAGTTCTCCCATCCCAATGAAATGTCATAATACCCTCTTCATATATCTTATTTGTTATTTGTTCAATGTGTTTTCCACTAATAGATATAATATCGATACTTAAGTGTTGTCGATGAGGAATATCTACATTAAAAGAAGTAGAAGGGTTAAAAGGGTTTGGGTAATTTTGAGAAATAGATATAGAAGTAGGTACGGACTCGTTTTCTAATGATAATTCACCATCTGTGATATCTATTTGATAATCCCAATTATTTCCACTTGAATCTTGACTAACCACAGCAAGATATACGGAAGCAGCATCAGTTGGGTCAATATTTATTTGATTACCAGAATACACTGTCCATGAATTGTTTTCATAAGAAATAATAGCATGCATATTCAGATCTGTATCTGGTCCAGAAGTATTTGATAAAGAAGCAATAACTGGATCACTACTGTTTAAACGAGTATACTGGCTTGCAAAGCGATTAAGGTTCGTACTGGTCACTGTTTGATCTGCGCCAGCAGTATATGTAATCTCTGCAAATGTTGCAGGACCATTTATTGGATATGCTTCTGCTTCTTCATAGGAAAATAGTCCTGCATTAGCATTGGATGACATAACCCGATTTGCAACCACCATTTTATTTAATACATCCGAGAAAGAAGATCCTTCATTAGATAATGCTAAAGAAATTGCTCTGTGACTATAATCTCCATAATAACTATCATTTAAAATACTTTTTTGCCATATTTTTCTTAAAGTGAGGTATCCGCCTAGATGTTCGTAAATATATTGGGCATAAATAAATGATCCATACCAATGATCACTTTGATGATCTAAAGCTTTATGAGGCTCATTAAACCATGATGGTAAATATTGATAACAATCATTTATTTCATCATAAACTTGTTCTTCCATAGCTACAGCAGTTGCTTCCATAATCCATTGGGCCTCAAAGCCATCATATCCCAATTGAATTGCATGATGAAATTCATGGGCTGCAGTAACTTTAATGCTCTCTTCTTGTGTGCCAGGAAATCCATTATAATTATTTCGAAGAGCCATATAACTAGTCAATGCATTTAATTCAGTAACTGAACTATTCTCATTGTCTCCAAAACTTAAAGCTTGAGCAAAATTTTCAGGAGCGACATATCCATAAACATTGGATTCTAGATTGCGAACATAAATGTCATAGTGGTTCGACCCACCATTATCCTCGTTTGCAGGATACCAGCTATCAGAAGGAGGATCAGTATATGAAAAGCTATCTAATTGCGTTGAAGCGACATATGTAAAAACATTAACTATATTATCGATATAATCTGGAACACTATTATTATTTGTATCTGAGTCTGCAACAGCATGGGTTCCTGTGGTACTGTAATGAAAACGGAAATACCCATCATCAAGAGATTGATCAAGACCTTCAGCTTCAGCTCGATCTTGGGATGAACGGTTAACAATAGGACCGTCAAATTGAAACCCTATTTCTTCTAGACTTAACTGCTGTTCTTCATTTAATTGATTTCCATATAAAGCGATATTTCTCAAATGCGGTGATATGCATCGCTCTTGATTATTCCCAGAAAATGATTGTATTATTATTTCAACAGATTGATCAATATTGCTAGGGAGTTTTGCAAAAGATACTTCCAATAAAATAATTAGTAGAAATACAGATTTTTTCATGGTTTCCTCTTAGTTGGTTTCTTTGGCAGTGGACGGATCCACTGACGAATAATTTTTTGATTATCTGGTTTTAGGGTATGAAAGGCACGTTTGACTTCAATTATTACTGGCGTTCCATCTTTAGGTCCAATAGATCCTTGATAATTAATAGGCAAAGATTCTGGGGAGAATATTGCATATGTTAAATATAAATAATAATCATCATTTGATATATTTTCCATACGATGATCATTTCGAAGTAATTCTATAGTATTTATTTCATTTTGCGGAGTTTTTGATGGATCTATCTTAGGTTTTAAAGAACACGATTGAATTACAATGATACATACAATAATGAAATACGTAGATACGTTATTTATCTTTAGTACGTTTATTAATTTCATTATATCTTTTTTTGCCCCAAAATAATCTTATAAATAAAGCCATCAATAAAAGACCAAGCACATAAAAAAGCGCGTAGTAAGGTAAAAGTTCACCCATCACTTATTTAATTGAATGTAGCGGTCATACATATAAGTAGCAATTAGTAATCCCATTCCAGTAAATAACTCCCATCCTATTGTATCCTGCCCATCGCTACCCATAATGCCTGCTATGGATAATGATGTGCCAACTAAAAGTAGTGAATTTCGGATTTGTCTATAATTCAATGCAGTTTGCATATTGATATTAGATTTATGATCTAGTTTTGCTTCAGCAAAGATAGGATTCATTGATGTAATAGGAAAACGTAGAGCAACCATTAGTTCATTCGGATTGCTTGATTCAAAAAAATCATGTATTTCAATTGGAGGGACTTTTAAGGAAATTTGAACTGATTCACTAGTATTATGTAAGGAAATTTTTTTTACTATGGGTGGAATCTTAATTGATTCTACAAGATTAGTATCAATTTGAGCGTCCATTATAGTAGTATAAAACCAACCATTTTCAGAATACCATCCAGTTGCAGTTTCTCTTGAAAGAGGTTGGTTAGATCGAATCGTCAAGAAGATTCCATTTTTTTTGCTATTTATTTTGATATCGGTAATCTTGATGTTTACAGCAAAAGATTGTGATATTAACAGTACTAAAAAAAAGTAAAATTTAAATGAATTCATTTGCTGTATAAAATGTATGTAATTTTGCTATGCTCAAGTCGAGATCTTAATGTACAATAAATATATACTGAATTTAATCATTTTTGTTTCTGTATCTGCACAACAAGTTGATATTGAGAATATTAGACCAATTGTAAATGTCGATCTAGGAACATGCAATGACGTGTGGGGATATACGGATCCAAATGGACATGATTTTGCATTGGTAGGGCATCGTACAGGAACATATATTTATGATGTATCAACTAATCCTCATGACCCCATAGAAGTAGGCTTTATCGCAGGAGAAACATCTACCTGGCGAGACCTAAAAACGCATGGGTATTATTGCTATGTTACGAATGAGACCGGTGGAGGTATTGATATTATTTCGCTTGAGGACCCCTTTAATCCCTACAAAGTTGGCTCTCATACATCTTCTACAACTACAGCTCATAATTTATTTATTGCTGATGGATATGCGTATCTAGTTGGCAGTGGTGGTGGTAATGCGGGAACAAATCCTTGGCAAGGTGCTATCATTTTAGATTTATATGATCCAGAAAATCCTATAGAAGTAGGTAGGTGGGAAGAAGAATATCTTCATGATATATATGTAAAAAATGATACTGCGTATGGTTGTGATATATATAATGGTAGTTTGTTTATTATTGATGTTTCTGATAAAAGCAACCCTACAACGATGGTAGAACATAATTATAGTAATTATGGTTGTCACGCAGTATGGTTAACAGATGATTCAAAATATGCTGTTACTGCGGATGAAGAAGCAGGTGGATATGTGTATATTTTTGATATTCAAGATTTTGATAATATTAATCTACTTTCAACGTGGTATCCTAACGAACCGGAAGTGCTTAATAAAAGTGTTCACAATGTTTTTATTAAAGATAGTCTATTATACGTATCCTATTATGTATACGGTACTCGTATTGTAGATATATCAAACCCTTATCATCCAATTGAAGTAGGATATTATGATTGGTATCCTGGCCAAAATGGACTTTATAATGGGAATTGGGGGACTTATCCATTCACAAATAATGGCCTGATTTATTCTTCTGATTATACAGGCAATGGATTTTTTATCATGAGTTATCCATTTATGGGTGAAATTGAATTTGAAGAAATAAATGATACGGAGAACAATACTGATCCTATAAGTTTTAATGTAAGCATTGATGAAAGTTCTGATTACAGTGTTGATTATTCAAGTTTAAAGCTATACTGGGGGCTAGATGGAGTATTAACTGATTCAAGCTTGTTGGTTTCTTCTGGTACAAGTTTTGTAGGTAGTCTTACACCATCTGGGGAAAACGGAATAATGCATTATCATGTTGCATTCAAGACGCAAAGTGGTGAACGTGTCACCAAACCATATGGAGCTCCATATTCATCCTATACATTCAATATAGGAGTAGATAATGTTCCTCCTGAAATTGATTTAATCACAGATATAGAAGATCAATTTTATCCAACGAGTTCTTTCAATGTGTATATTAATGCATCTGATAATATTGGAATAAGTATGGTAGAGCTATTCTGGCAAGCAGGGAACGATGAAATACAATCTACAGTTTGTTCAGAAATATATAGTCAAAATCTTGGACTGGTGTATGTTGGATTAATAACATATAACGATATTAATCCAGGAACAGAAATACGTTATTGGGCTATCGCTACTGATGAAGGATCTCAGAACAATCAATCCGTATCAGATGAGAATCAATTTTATATTTCAGATCAGTATGCTTTAGGTAATTTTGAGGATGAATCTTCAATGGATTCCTGGGATCTAGGAGAATGGGGCAGACAATATGTTAATCATACAATAAAATGGGCTATAAATGATAGTCCAAATGGATTATATGCTCCAAATGCATATAACGCATGCTATCTAATAGAACCAATTGATTTGACCTATTTCAATAAAGCTTATATAAGATTTAGTTCGGGAGAATTATTAATGCCGGGAGATTATGGATATGTTCAAGTGAAAAGAGGATCGAATCCTAACTGGACAAATATTTTAACTGTAAGTGAATGGAATAATCAGGAATTGTTTGAAAGATATATCAATTTAAGCTCCTATATGAATGAAGATGAATTATTTTTTAGATTATTAATGACTTCTGATTCAGAGGATGAAAGTCAAGGTTGGTACGTTGATGATATTAACTTGGTTTTGAACCAAGACATGCCACCAAATGTAAATACAGATTCATTCATAAATAATATTCCAAACCAACTAGCGCTACAGCCAAGCTATCCGAACCCATTTAACCCTAATACAAAAATTTCATTTAGTCTCCCTAAATTGTCTGATGTGGATATGCAAGTAGTTGATATTAATGGACGAAAAATAAGAAATCTTTTGAATAACACGTTGGCTTCGGGAAATCACAATGTTAGTTGGGATGGTACCAATAATAGCGGAGTTAATATGAGTTCAGGGATATATTTTATTATTCTAAATGTTGATGGGGTTATATTAAGTCAGAAGCTATCTTTGATTAGATAATTTTTCACTATTTGTTTGTTTAATTCCTTTTTCAATAGAATCAAGTAAGGTGTTCATAACGGTATTGCTTTGAATTTTGTTGATTATAGTTAGAACGAAAATAGGAAACTCTTCACGTTGCAATAATGGTTCAATTATTTCAAAAGGATCTTCCTCATCTAATATATCATCTATTGTTATACCTGAATCCAACTTTTGATGAATATAATTCTGTAGAGAAAGAATATAGTCCTTAATCTCACTGCGAGAAAAAGTTAGGATATCTTCCAATTCATATTTTTTAATATTAATCATATTGAAACTTACTTAATTAATCATTGAATAGGGAATAGGCAAACGGTAATTTTGTTAAAGGATTATTAATGATAATTTTCCGTTCCACTACCGTTTTAACTTGCGTATTAACTTTATGCTTATGCAATGCTCAGGTTGAGCGCTCAATGCAAGGTGCATTTGGTGCAGTAACAATAGATGGTAAAGTTTGGAATCAAATAGCCCTTAGGCCCATTGTACCCTTAGGTAAATTTGCAGTTGCATTAGACCTTGTATTTTATTTTGATCAAGATGGTAATGTTCATCAAGATGAATGGGACTTCTCTAGTCCAGAGAATACAAAAAATACGATCATCGATAAAATCTATTATATACGTTATGGGTACAAGAACGATCCTTTATATTTTAAAATTGGTTCTTTAGATCGTGTTGATTTAGGATATGGGATTTTAGTTAATTCATACTCAAATGCTATCCAATACCCTCAAGTTCGAAAAGTTGGATTAGATTATAGGATAAAAACAAAACTGGGGACAATAGAAGGATTTGTTAATGATTTTAAAGAGAATATTGGACTAACTGGATTAAGAGTAAAATCTCCTTTTATTAGTTCCTTACCTTTTGCGGTTTCAATTGTAATTGATCGAAATCAGTATTTAGGATTACGTGATGGAGATAGTGATGGTGTGCCAGATATTGTAGATGCATTTCCGAGTAATTCTTCTTTTTCAATGGACTCTGATAATGATGGTCTAGCTGATTTAGATCCAAATGAATTAGATAGAGATGGGGATGGGTATTTAGATGCAGGAAATTTGGATGACATTCATGCGTGGTGGGATAATTTGGGTAATACAGTTGGTGTAGACTTTAGCAATGAATCATACTATGATTCATTGCCAGATGGCAATATAGTATTGGATTCAGATCCTTTAAATATTAATAAAAACGCAGACCCTGTTGGCGCAATTGCGGTAGACTTTGGATATCCTTTAATAACACAAGAAAAATTATCTGTTAATATATATTCTCAAGCTGCAAAGATGATTGGTAAAACTATGCTTAGGCAGGAAGAATTATCCCTAGGCACTGGTTTAGTTCCCCTTGGAGTATCGACTGTTTTCGGTCCTGCTAAACTAAAAATTGAATATAGAATGATACCCAAAGGTCAATTTGAGTTTGGTTATTGGAATAGATCCTATCAAATCGAAAGAGCATCTTTTTCGTCAGTTGATAATATTGGTATGCAAGTTATTACAAAGGAAAGTCGTCTAGGTCGATATGGAAAACAAAATGGGTATTACGCAAGTCTAAATCTAAGATTAGGGAGTTTTTTTCGAGCAGGAGCAGCATACCAAGATCTTACAGGAGAGATCTGGAGTAATTCAATTGATGATTTTGAAGAAAATAAGAACAAAAATTTTGTTGCTTCTCTTAGTTTGACAAAATCAATAAGCAAAATAAAATATGCCCGCTGGTTTTATCAACAGCGAAATGTTCCAAACCCTTTTAAATTTGAACCATCAGAAAGTACAGTGATGGGCTATCGTATTGGAGTAGATCTTGGATCAGGGATGATATTAAATTATTCTTTTCAAAGAACATATCGAGATTTAAATGGAGATGGAAAAGTTAATGGACCAAATGAAATGATAAATATTACTTCTATAGAAACTAGTTTTAATTTTTAAAGATTATGGATGCAAAAAGAATAAGAAATGATTTTATAAAATTCTTCCAAGATAGAGATCATCGTTTTATAAGAAGTTCTTCTGTTATTCCATTTGATGATCGGACTCTTTTATTTACAAACGCAGGGATGAATCAATTCAAGCCTATTTTTCTTGGAACAAATAAAGCGGATTATCAACGAGCAGTGAATACTCAAAAATGTATTCGAGTTAGCGGCAAACATAATGATCTTGAAGAAGTTGGAGTTGATGTATTTCATCATACTTTTTTTGAAATGCTTGGGAATTGGTCTTTTGGTGATTACTATAAAAAGGATGCCATTAAATGGTCATGGGAATTATTTACAGATCTTTGGGGTCTGGATAAATCAAGGCTGTGGATAACAGTGTACAAGGATGATAATGAAGCACATGATCTTTGGTTGGAACAAACAGATATTAAAAAAGATAGAGTATTACGTTTTGGAAATAAAGAAAATTTTTGGGAAATGGGAGATACAGGGCCTTGCGGTCCTTGTTCAGAGATTCATTACTATGTTGGAGAAGAAGTAGAAGACCAAGACCCAAATGGGGTTAATAAAACAGATGAATATTGGGAATTATGGAACCTTGTATTTATTCAATATGATCGTCAAGCCGATGGCACATTAATTGATTTACCTGAAAAGCATATTGATACTGGTGCTGGTCTTGAAAGAATTGTTACAGTATTGCAAAATAAAAAATCCAATTATGAAACTGATTTATTTCAACCAATTATTAAAGGTATTGAAGCTGTTGCTGGATCAAATTATAGTAAGCATAAAATTCCTCACCACGTTATTGCTGATCATATTCGTATGTTAAGTTTTGCAATTGCTGATGGAGCTATGCCATCAAATGAGGGAAGAGGATACGTGCTAAGACGCATCCTTCGTCGTGCTGCTAGATTTGGTAGAATGTTAGGTAAAAAAGATCCATTTTTATATAAACTTGTTGATATTGTTATAGAAGTTATGGGTGATAGTTTTCCAGAATTATTGGATAAAAAAATACATATTGAAAAGGTTATTAAATCAGAAGAAAAATCATTTAATACTACTTTAGAGCGTGGTTTGATTCATTTTGAAAAATATATAAGTAAACATAATGGAGATATTATTCCTGGAAAAGAAGCCTTTAAATTATATGATACATATGGATTTCCA
>Ga0208408_1001831_pt1 | contig 11835 bp, 12 predicted proteins | sample ETNtaG_4_FD_185776 | JGI IMG/M metagenome (GOLD analysis project Ga0208408, IMG submission 185776) | Marine microbial and viral communities from oxygen minimum zone, Eastern Pacific Ocean - ETNP201406SV67 (SPAdes) (version 2) | ecosystem: Environmental > Aquatic > Marine > Oceanic ... | reverse complement strand
GTATAACCAAACGGGGTGCTCCTTGTATTTAGTTTTCTTTGGATACCAAAGAGTTCCATCACCATCAAAGAAAATTATTTTTTTCATAGTAGAATAATATTTCACTATATAAAATTGTAACGCCAAGGACGGGATTTGAACCCGCGACCCCCGAAGGGACAGGATTAGCAATCCTGCGCAATACCAGGCTATGCGACCTTGGCAGGTATAAGACACCCTCTCTCCTCAGGGTTTGCGAGGGTTGCCGAAGCAACTGAGAGAAGGTGAATGGGACTGGCAGGATTTGAACCAGCGACCTTCCGATCTTCAGTCGGGCGCTCTCCCAGACTGAGCTACAGTCCCATTGAAATCTCGGTTTGAGAGATTTATAAGTGTTTTTGTTAAGGTAATTTATTTATATACCAACGATATTAAACTTATATGGCAGGCAAGCCTTGGCATACAAATTCAGTTGAGAAAATATATTCAGAGCTAAAATCTTCTAAAGATGGAATAAATTATTCAGATGCTAAAGAAAGAATAAAGACTTATGGATTAAATAAACTTACAAAAAAGAAAGAACATACTATTTTGAAAATTTTAATTGGACAATTCAAATCATTCCTGGTTGCGTTACTTGTTGTTGCAATGGTTGTTTCTTATGTCATTGGAGAACATATTGATGCTTATGTTATTGGAATTATTGTAATACTCAATGCTTTGCTTGGATTTATTCAAGAATATCGTGCAGATAAAGCAGTTGAATCTTTGAAGAAACTATCGGCACCAAAGGCGCACATAATGCGAGATGGAAGAGTTCAAGAGCTTGATGCTGAACAACTTGTTCCAGGAGATATTTTAGTTCTTGCAGAAGGAGATAGAATTCCTGCCGATGCTAGATTAATTGAAGCAATGAATCTTGAAGTTAATGAATCTGCGCTAACTGGAGAGTCAAATCCTGTCACCAAGCAATCTGAAATAATAACTGAGGAAAATATAACTATTGGTGATAAGAAAAATATGGTTTTCATGAATACAGTTATTACACGAGGTAGAGGTACCGCAATTGTTGTTGAAACTGGAATGTCATCAGAGATTGGATTAATCGCTAAAAGTATCTCTGAACAAAAGAATCCTGAAACACCACTACAAAAGAAATTAGATGTTGTTGCTAAGAATCTTGGGTTTGCAGCATTAGGAGTTTCTGCTGCCGTATTTGGAATTGGAATGATTCGCGGTGGAGAAATAATTGAAATGTTCACTGCATCTGTTTCTTTGGCAGTGGCAGCAGTTCCCGAAGGTTTACCAGCAGTTGTAACTATTACTCTTGCACTTGGATTGAGACGGATGGCTAAATCTAAGGCATTGATTCGTAAGCTTCCGGTTGTTGAGACCTTAGGGAGTGCGACAGTTATTTGTTCAGACAAGACTGGAACTTTAACGAAGAATGAGATGACTATTGAGCAAATTTACACAGCCGGAAAAATGATTAAAGTTTCTGGATTAGGTTATGCACCTGAAGGTGAGTTTTCATTAGATGGTAAAAAAATTAGCGCTAAGGATTCAAAGAGTTTAGCTTTAATATTGAGAGCTGGAACTTTGTGTACTACTGCTGGATTGTATAAAGATGAAGCCAAAGGGTGGTATATTAATGGTGATCCAACCGAAGGAGCCCTTATTGTCTCCGCACGTAAAGCGGGATTTTCTAATGAAGCCTTAAAGAAGGAACATAAGTTTATTACAGAATTACCTTTTGATTCTGATCGTAAGATGATGTCAGTGATTTATGATTTACAAAAGAAACGTATTGCATATATTAAGGGTGCGCCAGAAATTTTCTTGGAGAAAGCAAGTCACGTTTATACAAATAAAGGCATAAAGAAATTAACTAATAAGGAAAAGGAAAATATCCACAAAATTTTGGAAGATATGTCAAATAATGCTTTGCGAGTATTAGCGATGGGTTACAAGTATTTACCTGAGAAGGAAAAATACACAACAAATGAAGTTGAAAGTCAGATTGTTTTTGTAGGATTACAAGCAATGATTGATCCAGCTCGTTCAGAAGCTAAGGCGGCGATTGCTAAATGTACTACTGCAGGAATTAAGACAGTTATGATTACGGGGGACCATTCTAGTACTGCTTCAGCCATTGCACGTGAGCTTGGAATATTGGAAGGTACTGGAAAGGTTGTTGTTGGAAAAGAATTGGAAAAGATGTCTGATTCTCAACTTGAAGAACTTGTTGACACAGTGCGAGTGTTTGCAAGAGTTTCACCTCAGCATAAATTACGAATTGTTTATGCGTTAAAAAATAAAGGTCATATTGTTGCAATGACTGGTGATGGAGTAAATGATGCTCCTGCATTAAAAGCCGCAGATATTGGAGTTGCAATGGGAATTAATGGAACGGATGTTGCAAAAGATTCTGCAGATATGGTGCTAGCAGATGATAATTTTGCCTCAATTGTTTCAGCAGTTGAAGAAGGCCGAGGTATTTTTGATAATATCAAACATTTTATTCGTTATTTGCTCTCGAGCAATGTAGGTGAAGTTATGGCTATTTTTGTCGCTATGCTAATAGGTTTACCTCTTCCATTAATTGCAGTTCAAATTCTTTTAATGAATCTGCTGACAGATGGATTGCCCGCGCTTGCTCTAGGAATTGATCCACCAGTTCCAGGAATTATGAATCGTCCTCCACGAAATCCTAAAGAAGGAGCCATATCCAAAGATACTTGGATGTTCTCAATTCTAGTTGGTTTGACTATGATGGTTGGAACGGTAGGAATATTTTGGATGAACTTAGACGGTGGGTTGAATCACGCACGAACTTTGGCATTTACTACATTAGTAATGTTCCAAATGTTTAACATATTTAACTCTCGAGCAGAGAGTTCAATTTTAACAAATACTCATGCATTTTACAATAACAAATCATTGTTATTAGCAATAGTTGGTTCAATTTCATTACAAGTCCTAATTGTTCATTGGTCAGTGCTTCAGACCTACTTTGAAACTGTAGGATTATCAGCCGGAGATTGGGTAACGGCCGTATTGGTTGGAGCATCAGTAATCGTAGTTATTGAACTGAAAAAACTGTTCGTAGTTCAAAAGAGTTTTAAAGCTTAATTTGAACTCCTGTCCATGGTTAAAATCAAAAAGGGCGACTTAATTGAGCTAGATTTTATTGGAAGATTCAAAGAAACGGGTGAAGTATTTGACTTGACTATTGAAGAAGTTGCCAAGAAAGAAAAACTGAAAGGTCCAGAGAATTTTAAGTTTGGTCCGATGAAAGTATTTGTTGGTTCAGGACAATTGCTGAAAGGAATAGATGGTAAGTTGATTGGTTCTGAAGTTGGTGCTGAACAAGATTTTGATTTGAAAGCCAAAGAAGCGTTTGGAACTCGAAATCCAAAGTTGATTCAACTTGTATCAATCAATAAACTGAAGAAGCACAATTTGAACCCAATTGTTGGAATGCAACTAAATGTTGATGGAAGAGTTGCAGTGGTCCGATCAGTTACAGGTGGAAGAGTTATTCTTGACTTTAATCATCCATTCTCAGGTAAAGATGTTCATTATTGGCTAAAGCCTCAGAAAATTGTTTCCGATCTTAAAGAGAAGGTTGGATATGCAATGGAATTAATTGGATTCAAAGCAGACAATTTGGAAGTGGATAAAGGTAAAGTTACACTTAAGCTGGCTAATAAAGATAAGTTAGGCGATAAATTCTTTGATATGCTTGAGAAACAGATTAAATTAATGGTACCTGAGGTCAAATCTGTTACTGTTGCGTAGTGTTCTTTTAATCGTAATAATGCTTATAAAAATCTGAATGATATCTAAATCAAGCTAGAATGGACCCTTATGACGATTATTCAGATAATGTCGACTACAATACTAGCACGGACACCAATACTGACACAAGTTATGATTCTCTCGGGAGCGATACTTCAAGCACCGATACTTTTTTGAGTGAACCGTCTGCTCCGGCCCAAGATAATTTTAGTAGCACCGGCTTTGATGCTCCAGCAGACGTTTCAAGTTTAAGTAAAGACGATGAGGAACTTGAGAAAGTTCTTGCAAACCGTAAGGCTCGAATAAAAGTAATTGGTTGTGGAGGCGCAGGAAATAATACAATTTCTCGTATTTCTGAAATTGGAGTGACTGGTGCAGAAATTATTGCGATTAATACTGATGCTCAAGATTTGCTAAATGCAACTGCAGATAGAAAGTTGTTGATTGGAAAAGATTTAACTCAAGGTCTTGGAGCTGGTTCTGATCCTAGGATAGGAAAGGATGCTGCAAAGGAATCTCAGAAAGAAATTAAGGAATCATTGTCAGATGCGCACATGATATTTATTACTGGTGGACTTGGAGGCGGAACAGGAACCGGATGTATGCCTGAAGTTGCAAGTATTGCAAAGAAGATGGGTATATTGACTGTTGCTGTTGTTACTCTGCCTTTTGAAATGGAAGGAGTTCTTCGACATGAAAATGCAATGCTTGGTCTTGAAGAACTTGAAGGTTTAGTTGATACTCTAATTTTAATTCCGAATGATAAGCTTATTGAACTTGCACCAGATTTACCTTTACATACTGCTTTCAAGGTTGCAGATGAAATTCTAACCAACGCAGTTAAGGGAATCGCGGAATTAATTACAAAACCAGGATTAATCAATCTAGATTTTGCGGATATTAAAGCAGTAATGAGTTCTGGAGGAATTGCTATGATTGGACTTGGAGAAAGCGATACGGAAAATAGAGCGGTTGAATCTGTTGAAAAGGCATTAAATAATCCTTTATTAGATGTTGAAGTTTCTGGAGCCACTGGCGCTTTGATTAATGTTATTGGAGGTCCAGATATGACTTTGGACGAAGCCAAGAAAGTTGTTGAAAGCGTTACTGAACGATTGGATGAGAATGCCAAGATTATTTGGGGTGCGCAACTAAGTCCTGAATTACAAAGCTCCGTTAGAACAATGCTCGTAGTTGTAGGAGTTAAATCTCCACAAATTTTTGGTCCGAAGAGAACCATGTCTAATAAGAAACAAGAAGATATGGAAGGTAACTTTGGAATTAAGTTTATTGACTAATGGAATTTGATGAATATCAAAGGAAAACAAAAGAGACTGCAATTTATCCCAGAGATAATCCTATAACTGCTTTAAGCTATGCAACTTTAGGTCTTGTTGGTGAAGCAGGAGAGATTGCAAATAAAGTCAAGAAAATTATTCGAGATCAAGGAGGAGATATTAATCAAGATGTCAAAGATAAATTGGGAAAAGAATTGGGTGATGTTTTATGGTATGTTTCTGCTCTAGCAACTGAATTGGGAGTGAATTTAAGCACCGTTGCTAACGATAATCTTGATAAATTATTTTCTAGAAAAGAGCGTGGAACTTTGAAGGGAAGCGGCGATAATCGCTAAGCCTACTGGAAAGCTTTATAAATGAAACTTCTCAGTTTTAGGTATGGTTTCACCTATTCAAATTGATGCACCAGAAATACATATACCAAAGCCAAAAGAATGGCCGGGATTAATTCAAAGAAAGCTACGAGAGTATAAGCGAGTGCTATCAATCACAAAGAAACCGTCCATGGATGAGTTCAAAGCCATTGTTAAAGTAACTGGATTAGGAATGGCAGTCATTGGCCTAATTGGGTTTGTGATTTTCATGATCGTCCAAGGAATGGGAAACTTAGGAATATGACAATATTTACAATAAGAACAGCAATTGGAAGAGAAGAACAAGTAGTTGATTTTCTATCAACTAACGCAGAAAAATCTGACGGAATCCATGCCATCTTAAGTCCACACGGAGTTGTAGGATACATCTTTATTGAAGCAGATTCAGTTACTGATGTGCAACATATTTCTTACAGAGTTCCTTATGTTCGAGGAGTTTTAACAAAACCAGTTACAATTGATGCAATTGATCACTTGATTGAATTCAAACCAGAAAATGTAGATATTCAACTTGGAGATACTGTTGAAATTATTGGTGGTCCATTCAAAGGTGAACGAGGAAGAGTTACTCGAATTAAAACTGAAAAATCTGAAGTTATTGTTGAGTTACTTGAAGCGGCTGTGCCAATTCCGATAACTTTAAATCTTGACTCAGTAAAAGTTGTTGGTAAGGAGAATCGAGAATAATGGCAGAAACAATTGAATTACAAGTTAAAGGCGGACAAGCATCTGGCGGTCCACCACTAGGTCCAAAATTAGGACCAACTGGAATTAATATTCAAGACGTAGTTGGAGCAATCAATGAAAAAACTGCTTCTATGAAAGGTATGAGTGTTCCAGTTAAAGTTCATATTAATACTGATGATAAATCTTTTGAAATCGAAATCGGAACACCTCCAACAGCAGGTTTAATTCTGAAAGAGTTAGGAATCCAAAAAGGTTCAGGTGCTCCCGGAACAGAATTCGTTGCAGACATGACAATTGAACAAGCTTTGAATGTTGCAGATATTAAATATTCAGGAATTTTAGCAAAGTCTCGTAAAGCAGCTTTGAAAGAAGTTATTGGAGTTTGTAATGCAGTGGGAGTCAAAGTTAATGGTGAAGAACCTGATAAAGCTTCCAAACTAATTGGCGAAGGCAAGTGGGATAAGTTAATTCCTGCTAAGTAATTCTTTAAGATTATCACAACCACCGATAAACTTTCCATCTAATAGAATTATTGGAACTGTTTGATGTTTGTATTTGTCTTTAATTTTTTGAAGCTCATCTGGTCTATCATCCATAATATGTTCTTCAAATTCAATATTATTTTTCCTCAGGATTTGTTTCGCTTTCTTACAAAAAGGACAAAAACTCCAAGTCCAAATTTCTGCTTTCATTTCCTTTTAAATTTCCTTAATTCCTTTCTCAGACTTTTCCATGTTGAAAATAATTCTTCAACAGCCTCTGGAACTGGTTGAACCTTAATTTTTGGAACTGGTTTATTCAACTTCTTACTCATTTCTCGAATTTCTTTTATGAATCTAGAAATTGTTTTTGGCAAATGTTCTTTTTGAGATTTTAATATCTTTGCAGCATCAGAAATTTCTTCAAGAGTAACAGTTCCAGATCTTGCTCCAAATGCTGAAAGTATTTCTGAACCAAGTTTTTGTTCTTCTTCCTCAAGTTGTTTTGCAATATCTCCAGAAACGTATGATATTCTAATTACTCCGTCCTGAATTCTTTTTGAACCAAGAAGTTTTATCTGTCCAATTTCTTTAGTATTATCTAAATGTGTTCCACCACATGCCTGCGCATCAAAGCCTTTAACATGAACAACTCTGACTTCACCTCCCGGAACGAACCCACCCTGATATAGCGTAAATCCAAATCTCTTTTCTGCCAAATCCTTCGACAAAATTTCTTTTTCTACTATAATCTTATCTTGAACTGCATTGTTTGCAACTGTTTCTATTTTTTTAAGTTGTTTACTTGTCAAGGAATTAAAATGAGTGATATCCAATCTTCCTCGTTCTTCATTTACATCTGAACCTGCTTGCCAAATATGTTTTCCAAGAACTTTACGTGCCGCACCACCAATTACATGTGTTGCAGTATGATGTTTCATTGTATTTGTACGACGCTCATCATCAATTCTACCAATTACTTCATCTCCTTCCTTGAAATCAATATTTTCTACCTCATGTATAATATATGGACCTTGATTGAAAGTATTTACAACGCGATTCATGTTTAATGAACCACTGTCAAAATTCTGACCACCACTTGTTGCATAAAATAAAGTATTGTCAAGAATTACATACCTATTGTCAACAATCTTCAGAACTTTTGCATCAAATTCTCTTGCGCGTTCATCTAACCAGAACAGTTTTGTTGTTGGAGAGACTCCGTCAAAAGTTAGGTCTTTCTCTTCTTCAAGTTTAGGTGCGCTTCTTTTTTCGTGCCGCGATGCTACTTTCATATAGAAGTCTGATGGAACTTTTATCTTTCCTTTTGACGCTTCAGATAATTCTTCTGGTGTAATTCCTTGAGAATCATATAAATCAAGTAATTTATTTTCATCAACAGTTGTCTTAATTATCTTTGAGATTATTTTTTTGCTTACGATTTTTGATTGATTATATTTTACTTCTTCAGCCTTTAGAATTTCTTGAACAGATTTTACGCTTTTTGATAGCTCAGGATATTGAGTTTTTAATTCTTTAGCATGAATTTCAATGAGTTTTGAATAATCCAGTTTGACATTGTACTTATTTGCGAAATCCATACTTCTACGATAAATACTTCTAAGGTTGTAACCACCGCCAGAATTTGAAGGTAATGCGCCGTCTGCTAAAGCAAAAAGTAATGTTCGTGAGTGATCTGCAATAGAATATAATGAAGAGATAGGATAAATTTCTTCCTTTAATTTGTTTTTAGAATAACCAATTTTTCTTGCAGTGCTTGCCCACATTTTTTCTATGTCATCAACTTCATCAACATTAAGATTTCCTGAAACTGGAACGAACTTTGTCCATAAATCCATATCCGGTTTTCTTCCAGATTGTTTGTATAAATATTTTACAGTTTGAGGCATTGTCAGTTCAAAATTTATTGGTTTTCCCGAAGTCAGCCAAGGATAACGCTCCTGTCCTGAACCCATATCTAAAACATTTATGTCTAAATCTTTGTATCCAGTTGGAGTAACTTTGTAAGTCATATAAACTTGATTACCTAGCTCTACTCCGCGTGAGAAATATTCTAATGATACTCCAAGATTTCCGCCTCCACCCCATTGATCTTCATGAAATTGGATTTCGTCTAGCGGAAGTTTTACACCCTTTGTTAACCAAGTGATTATATCTGAAAGATATTTGTCTTTATCATAATTTTCTTTAGCTTGGAAAGCATGTTGACCTAGATGAAAATGTGTCGAATAATGTCTTCCAGTAATTCCAACATTGTCAATATCATTAAATCTTAGCGAAGGTTGAGACATGACTAACGGATTTGCTGGAGGACTTACTGCTCCACCAACTACAAAAGGTTGAAACGCATAAATTGAAGCTTGAGTAAACCAAGTGTCATCTCGCCAACGCGCCACAGTTGGATATCGTTTGATTGGAGTATAACCCAAACCCTTCATTGTTGAAGAAAATTTATTCCAAGTTTCTAAATAACCAATTTTTGATTTTGTTGGAGCATCATTAATAAACGAATAACCTCCACTACATTCTGGTTCTCCACAAGTTTTCCTAGGAACTGTTGACCAGAAAAAAGTAGTACATTTAGAACATTTAGATCTATTAAATCCATTATCCTTTAGAACTTGAATTGGATAAAACTTTTCAGGATTTTTACTTGTTCTCTTTTTCAAGTCTAATTTTAATGCTTTTAGGCTCATGAATAATACTAGATGGAGAATTTATTAAGAGTTTGTATTATTTTCGCATCAAACCTTTCTGCAGTTTCAAAATATCATCTTTGCTTAATTTCTTACCTGTTTTTAGAGCTTCTTTAACATCAACCTTCATCTTTGCTTCATTTTTATTGAAGAGTTCCATTGCTGACTTTCTTGCACTTTCAGGAAGTTTAGACATGTCTCTCAAAACGCCACCAAGTTTTGCGTTCATTATGTTGATTTGGTCCTTTAGACCGTTTAGAACAAGCTTAGAAACGTTTCTTTGCCGTTTAATTGTAGTAATTTCTTTAGAAAGTATTGTGAGTCTATCGAAAATTTGACTTGATTCCTTTGCAAGAGTTTGTATCTTATCATGAAAATCATCTGCGTCCTTTTTTACTAATTTGGTTCTTTCTTGAACTTCTTTGAATTCTACTGAAGGTTTTTGAGAATTTTGAGCATCTCCAAGTATCTTTTTTAGAGATTTAATTTTCTTCATTATATTTTTCTCTTTAGTCATACTAACTGCTCCAGTTTGAACTTGATAATCTAGTTGTTGAATTTCTGCTAAAATTTTTTCTTTATTTATTTTTGGAGCTTTACTTTTACTTTTCTTATGCTGTAATCTTAAATGTTTAAGTTTTTTCAAACCTTCACGAACTTCTTTGTTTTTATTGTTTCGCTCGTTTTTCAAAGACGACAATTCTTTTTCAATCTCCTTTTTACGAGCGTTTAAATCGACTGCTTCTTTGATTAATTTGTTAAGAACTCCACCAAGTTTTGTTTTTTCCCTATATTTTTTCTCTTTCTTGCTACCCAGATCTCTGAGAGATCCAGTGAGTTCCTTTGCCTGTGTTTTTAATATTTTTGCATCCATTTATATCCTCCTTGGATTGAGGTAATCGAGTTAATACATTATTCGGTTTTAACCGAACAATGCACCAAGACCTTCGGAGACGTCTTCTTCAGAAGCTTCTGCTGTTTCTTCTTTTGCTTCTGCTGGACTTTCTTGAGCTGCGTCTGCGCTAGCTGCTGGAGCTGCACTTGCACTTGCACTTGCCAGTTGAGTTTCTTCAATTACTTTATTGATATCAACATCGGCAAGAGCTGCGGCAGTTGCCTTAACTCTAGCTTCATCAACGCTTACACCAGCTGCAGATAAAGTCTTTGTAAGTGCGTCAGCACTAACGTCTTTTCCTGCCTTGTTCAATAACATTGCTGCATATACGTATTCCATTTTTTATTCCTTATCAGATTGATTATCTGAAGATGATTCCTCTTCTTGAGGCGTTTCTGATTCAGCAGTCTCAGCTGCTTCTTTTGATTCGGTTTCTTCTACTTTATCTTCTTTTTGGTCTTCTACTGGAAGAGCTCCAACTTTATCTTTTAATGCTGAAGCTTCTGCATCAGCTTTTGATAGTACCAAATCCTTTACTTTGTCTGTAAGAATTCCTTGCGAGTATGCAAGTTTCATTGCATCCATTTCTGCATTTCGAAGCATAATTTCTGCAGTTTCTTTGTTGATTAATCCAGTTCCAACTGCAAGTTTCAATGCGTCAATATGTAATGATTTAATTTGAGCGATTAATTCATCTGAATCTACATCTAATTCAGATCTCATAAAGATTGTACCCTCTTCTAAGGCAGCAATCAAATTTAGTCCAATTTTCATTGGTTTGATATCTAGCCGTTCTAGTAATGCTGCAAGTTGTGCTGAAATAATATCACCTTCTTTTGCAACTTCTGAATCTGCTTTGATTTCAATTTTTCCTGCATTAATTCCTGCCTTGATGCCAACGTCACCCAGTTCTCCAAGAATAGGACCTGGCGCAAAGTTAGTCATTCCTGCTGGAACAATAATATCAAATGGTGCCTCCTGACCACCTTTTGCAGCTGAAGGAGACATGTTAGCTTTTAATAATGCCCATAATGAAAATGCATCTAATTCTGAAGTAATTATTGCAGGCATTCCTTTGAAATGTTGAATAAGATCTGCTGCTTTATCTCTTCCTGAACTTTCTAATGCTCTTGACATAAGGGTTTTTCGAGACATAAGAATATTTACCTTCGTGTCAATTTTTTCCTTAATAACTTGAAGTTGTCGTGATGGAAGATCTTTCATGTTAAGAATTGCGACAGTGTTTGCACCTTTGATATTTTCAGCCATGGATTTAATTAAATCTTTCTTCCAACTTGCCGCCTTTGTTTTGTATTTTGTTGTTGCCATTATAGATTCACCTTTTTTGACATTGTAGATTTGACATAAACCTTACCCAGATTATGTCTTCCATTTGGTAATACGTGTTCAATTGAATCTACAACTTTGAGTATGTTTGCTGCCAATTCTCCATCTTTTTGATCTTCATAACCAATAGAACATTGGAATACTGGTGCTTTGTTTGCCACCAAGCGTACAGTATCTCTTAATTTTGTTACAATTGGTTCTAAGTTTGCCTTTGGAGGAACGATTGCTCCAGCTCTTGGGCTCGGCATGCGATCAATT
>Ga0208408_1001818_pt1 | contig 11881 bp, 7 predicted proteins | sample ETNtaG_4_FD_185776 | JGI IMG/M metagenome (GOLD analysis project Ga0208408, IMG submission 185776) | Marine microbial and viral communities from oxygen minimum zone, Eastern Pacific Ocean - ETNP201406SV67 (SPAdes) (version 2) | ecosystem: Environmental > Aquatic > Marine > Oceanic ... | reverse complement strand
AGAGAGATTACTGTTCGATGGGATGGAATAACAAGAACTACTGTAACTTCAATTAATGGTGATTTTTCAGGTACCTTTGTTCTTCCTCAAAATACATTAGCAGATAATCATACATTATCAGTTGTTGTTGATGATCAGAATTTCCTTCGTGGTTCTTCAGATAGTGCTGAAATATTAGTGATGAGAGAAACAGAACTCACAGTTCAATGGCTCGGAGGATTTAGAAATTCAAGTTCATTAGTATCTGGTTATATTCGTGATGTGGTGGGTATTGGATTACCTGGCCATCAATTGGACATTTATTTTGACGGCGAATATATAGGAAATACAGTTTCTGGTGAGTCAGGTATGTTCTCTTATGATATTTTTATTGATAAAGGTACAGAACTTGGTGAGCATGTAGTTGAAATAAGATTTGAAGGTTCATACTTCTATATATCTTCTAATTCAGATTCGACTTCTGATATTCTTGCAAGAACTTCGTTTACTTCAGAACCTAAAGAAGTTTTACGTTTGCAAGAATTCTTATTAAGTTCATATTTGTTTGATGATTTGGGTGAACCAATGGTAGGCCAGATGGTTAATGTTACATTTGGAAATATCAAATATCCTTTAATTGTAGATTCTACAGGACTTGTTGAGAAGAATTTGACACTTACTTCAGATTATGAATTAGGCAATTATGTTGCATATTGGGATTACAGTGGCTATGGTTACTACTTACCAGCAACACATCAACAAACTATAACGATTATGGCTTTAACGAGTATTAGTATTGAATCTGATGCTGAGGTTCTTGTTGGAGAAACATTTAGTTTTAATGGAAGAATAATTGATGATATGAATGAACCATTGAGTACAAATCTAAATTTCTATTTCCATGGGCAATTTGTGGATACTTTAGTGACTGATGGTGATGGTAATTTCTATTATGAGTACAAAGTTCCAACAGATAGTGATGCCGGACCAAATGCAATTTCAGTTCATTATATATCCGAAGGATTTTATCGAGCTTCTTCATCTACATGGCAGTTACAAGTTTACCATAATACTAGAATAGTAATGAATGATTCGGAGGGTGTTTTAGATACTACAGTACCTATCACTGGATATGCTTATGATAAAGCAGATCGCCCAATAAGTAATCTAAGTATAAGATTAGTATTAGATTCAGGTTTTCCAATAGATGGAATTACAGATAGTAATGGTAAGTTTAGCATACCATTGCCATTACCATTTGGATTAGAATTAGGTAATCATAATTTGACTGCTACTTTTGCAGGTAATAATTACTACATAAGCAATTTCACAGAATCTAAGATTCATATTATGGGTGAAACTCAAATAGTTTTGGACATCCCTCATAGTCTGGAATATCAGCAGTCTTATTCAGGAGCAATAACTTTGAGTATGTATGATGGTACTCCAGTATCAGGTGCATCATTATTAGTCAAACTTGAACCAGAAGGGATGACTTTTATGATTATTACAGATTTGAATGGAACTGCTACTTTTGATTCAATTTTCTCAGGTAATATGACCATTCCAATGGTTGTTAAGGTGACTTATACTGGTAGTGAAAATTATATTGGTAATGAAGTAGAATCTACTATAGTGTATAGACCTCCAGTAGAACAATCTAACTATTCATTTTGGATTGTAATGGCAGCATCCTTAGTTGGTGCTTCTGGAGTTATTTTAGGTTGGAAATGGTATCGTGAAAGACATTTAAGAGAAATACAGAGGATATTGGAAGCTACAGCTTCAGCCTTAGAAGCTAATATGGATTATCGAGATTCAATTGTATACTCTTACAAAGAGATGTGTAAAATTCTAAACGGCTATGGATATTTGAGACGTCATTTCGAGACTGTAAGAGAATTCCAACAAGCTTTACAAGATGCCTTATCCCTTGACCATGATTCGGTAGCTAGACTCACTTTACTCTATGAAGAAGCAGATTACACAACAAAGAGTTTAGATGATGATCATAGATTAAATGCAGTTTCTTCACTTAGAACAGTCATTCAAAGTTTGGATGATTATAGTAAGAAAGAGGAATAGATGCCCATATCTAGCCGTTCAGGTGTAATTTTTTTATTTGTTACAATTTTATTGTGTGTATTAATATTATTTCCATTATTACAAGTTGTCGTTGAAAGAGACCCTCAACTCTCTGCTTATGATGACAATTGGAATGATATTTCTAATTTTAGAATGGCTCTAGAAGATCAGAATGTTACTTCATATAATGTGAGTGCAATTTTGTCTAATCCTGCAGTTTTAGATGAAATTGAGGACCCTTCTTCGACATTATTGATAGTTGCAGGTTCGGAGTCTCCCTATACTAACCTAGAGTTGGAGATTTTAGTTAGATTTATGGAGAAGGGAGGTAGTATTCTAGTATTTGGAGATTATGATTACTCTAATACTATTGCAGGATTATTTGCTATAGAATATGTTAATGAGCACAAACTTTGGGATCAAAATTATCGTGGTAATGTATCTCTAATTGAAACTACAGCATATATTCGTGATTTAAATGGTGAAGATAAATCCTATAGTTTATTGTTAAATGAACCTGTTGCAATTAAAGAGTTGAATTCAGGTACGGTTAATTTTTGGAGTTCTGGTTTTGAAGTCCGTAGACAGACAATTATGTCTACTTCAGGTAGTTCTTGGATCGATTCAGATGATGATGGTGCAATTACACCTGATGATGAAGCAGCACCAATGTCTGGTTTTGCATTAGGCATGCGTTTTGACATGGGTCCTAGAGATGAACCTCTTGGATCTGCAGTTTTCATTTCAGATTCTAGTTTACCAATAAACCAAATGTGGAATTATGAGAATACTCAAAATTCATTATTCTTAAAAGATTTAGTAGAATCTATCATTGGTTCTGAAGGTGTTGTTCTATTTGATGAATCTAGGCATACACAGGATTCTTTTGGAGCTAGTTTGTTTCAGGCTGCTTTAGGTTTTTATTTTTTATTATCAGGAGATACCCTAATTCTTCAAGTAATTAGATTAAACGTATTGGTAGCTGTTATTATTCTTACAATGGCTTTGTCTTTACGCCAACCTGAACCTAATCGTTGGTATCATATATTTGATATCAGACGTCCACGTCCTTTCCGTTCATATGGACATAATCTTGATAATGGAATATTGGCTTTACAGGAAGTATTCTTAGAACGTATTAGGTTAAAATATCAAATTTATGAGTTTGATGAAAAATCAAGAAAAGAACGATTATCTATTCTTCCAGAGTTAATTAGGAATTATAATATACCCTTAGATGATGATTTTAAGATGCTTCTTGGTGCACCTACACAGATAAGGCCTGATGACCTTAGAAGTATTGCTAAAAAATTAAGTGCGTGGTAATTTGAGCGAAGGAAAAACTAAATCAAAAGAAGATTTCTCAATAACTGAGACGAACAAGTCTGCTAAGGCTATATCTGATGAAGTATCTAGTGTAGTTTTAGGTAAAGAATTAACTATTGAGATGCTAATGGCTGGTGTTTTAGCAAATGGAAATATTTTGTTTGAAGATTTCCCAGGTCTTGCAAAAACTTTAATGTCTAATACTTTAGCAGATGCATTAGGATGCGAATTCAAAAGGATTCAATTTACTCCTGATCTTCTTCCAGCAGATATAACCGGTTCATATTTTTTTGATCCTGAAAAAAATAAATTTACATTTAGAAAAGGACCAATATTTTGTAATATTTTATTAGCTGATGAAATTAATCGTGCACCACCTAAGACTCAGGCTGCATTGTTAGAAGCTATGCAAGAAAAACAAATAACGATTGAAGGAACAACTCATAAATTAGATAGGCCTTTTATTGTATTAGCTACACAAAATCCAATTGAATATGAGGGAACATACCCGTTACCTGAAGCTCAGATGGATCGTTTCTTGATTAAGCTAAGTGTGGGGTACCCTGATGAAGATGTTGAAACAGGTATTCTTCATGGCCGTTCTGAGCGTAAGCAGGATTCATTTAAAGTTAAAGCTAGAGCAACACCAAAAAAAGTAGTTGAAATGCATAATTCCATTGAGGAAGTATACGTTAAGAAAGAAGTAATGCGTTACATCGTAGAACTAGTTCAAGCAACGCGTAGAGACCATAGAGTTGCTGTTGGATCTAGTCCCCGTGGAAGTTTAGGACTTTTTAAATTATCACGAGCTTTGGCAGTTCTATCTGGCAGAGATTACGTGGTTCCAGATGACATTAAGAGAGCAGTACTACCAGTTCTTGGTCACAGAGTTATTCTAAAGCCAGAAGCACGAATACGTGGTGTTAAGGTTGAAGAAATATTATCTGAATTATTAATGACGGTTGAAGTACCGGCTGTAACAGTGGAATAGTCTAAAAAATGTGGACACGTAAGGCTGTAGTCTACGTTGGTCTTGGAACAACATTAGTTCTTTTCTCACCTTTTATTGATAATCTTCAGTTATTTCTTTTGGGAACTACAATATTGGGATTTGTGGCTGTGCATAGTTTGGTAAATACAAGACCTATTGATGTTAAAATAACACGAGGTTTTGATGCAGAACAAGTATTTGAAAATAGTCCAGTTTCTATAGATTTAATTATAAAGAATAAAGGCCGTTCTGTAGGTTTTTTAGAAGTATATGATAATTTGCCTTCTGAAGTTGAAGTAGATAATGGTTCAAATCATACCATTATTAGACTTCAAAAGGATGAATTAGTTATCAATAAGTATCATCTTAATTGCAGATTAAGAGGTCAGTTCAGGCTTGGTAATCCTAGTCTTCGAATTTATAATCCTTCATTTTTGTTTTATTATGAGGCTGAAATTGAATCGAAGTCAAGTTTGGTAGTTTTACCACAAATGGAACAGATTGATGGAGTAGATCTTTCAACAGATTTCCCTAAAATGTATCAAGGTGCAATGCCAATTAGAAGGATAGGGACAAGTGGTGAATTTTATGGAATAAGAGAATATGCACCAGGCGATGACTTCAAGAATATCAATTGGAGAGTTTTTGGAAAAACACGTAAGTTAATGGTTAATCAGTTTGAAAGAGAAGATATTTCCGATATAATGCTTGTTTTAGATGCTCGTGAAATTACTGGAACCGGTACTGTATTACAGAATCCATTAAACTATTCTTGTCGAGCTATAGCTTCTTTGGTAAACTATTTTTTGAGATCACGTAATCGTGTTGGTTTGACAATATATGGAGAAACTGTAAAAGTAATAAGTCCCGATACTGGAGAAAGACATTTGTATGGTATATTGACTGCTCTAGCTGAAATAAAAGCTAAAGGTTCTTTAGGCTTACATACAATTCTTGGAGACTTACGTAATTTTACGCCACGATCGCCAGTAATGGTTGTCTCTACACTTGAGAATGATCCTACTAGTACTGAGGCTCTCAGAGAAATTACAGCTAGGGGTTTTAAACTTACAATAATTGCACCAGATACTTTGAATTATGATAGAGATTCTAGAATAATATCTCCAACAGTTTACTTCACGGCCTCAGCTTCATTAGATAATAAGATTACAGAAGCTCGTTCACTTGGTGCAAGAGCTATGCGTTGGGATCCAGATACAGTATTGTCAACATCACTTGCAGAGGTGATTAGATAATGAGAACAAATACAAGCTTGTCATTTATGCAAGCTATAGCTACATTTGCCTTGATGTCCTGTTTAGGTCTTGCATATGTAATTAATCCAATTGAGGATTCATTATTTTTTAAGGCGATAGATACAATGGTTGAAGGCCTTTATCAGAAGGAGGTTCTTAGTGAACTCAACAATTCAGTTGTTGCAGGGATGTTGTTAGGTCTTTTCGTTGGGACTTCTTATATTTTCTTAAGTATGAATAAAAAAATGTATGACTATTCTACTTTATTTATTTTAGTTTCTATAATTTTAATATTTGTAGCTTCATTCAGTGGATATGATTCATTTCCTTATTACATAACTCAGCAATTATTTTTATGGTTTTGGATTGGCATACCTATAACTATAGGTATAACTGGAATTTGGAAGAATTCCATTGGAAATCAGGTTATTTCTGCTTTCTTAGTTATCGTAATGCCTATTGGCCTAGAAGGCAATACAAATGATCAAATTTATCCAATACTTGGCTTTGTCTTTTCTTTTATTTTATATTTAGAATTAAGTTATGGGCATACACGCTATAGTCGTCTTGCTCGCGTTATGTATTTCTCTAAAGAATTTGAAACAGTTTTGAATTGGTTTTTAACTACTTTAACCCTAACTTTGGCTTTAACTATAGGTTTGACTTCTGTGGCCTTCCTATTTCACGATTTCTTGGGAGATATTCTTCCTTACAGTTTTAGCAATTCTATAGAATTTAATACAATATATGGGCAAGCCTTGTCAATTCTTGTATTTTTCATGATATGGGCTGTATTGCAGACATTATTCTCTCGTGGTTATTTAGCTCGTCAAGTTGAAGATTAATTTTTTTAAGACGAAACTTCAAAAACACATACATCTGTATTCTCTTGTATGGAATCTCCATCAATACTAAAAAACAGTTACAAGCACTGGGAAATTACAAAGGATTTAATTGATCAGTGTATTGATATTACTCTTAATTTAAGTCAAAGTGGACATCCCGGAGGATCACGTTCGAAAGTTCATGGGATGCTTATTACACTTTTATCAGGAGCAATGAGATGGGATATTAGAGATCCGACTAAACGTTTTGCAGATAGATTTGTTTTGGTTGCTGGGCATGATAATCCGATGGTATATGCCACATTAGCAATTTTAAATGAAGCTTTAAGAATAAAGTATAAACAGACTAAAGAATCCAAATATTTAGTTAGAAATGATGAAGAGTTTCAACTTATTTGGGAGGATTTATTAACATTACGTCAAAATAAAGGATTGCCGGGACATGCCGAGATGGAAGGCAAAACACTTTTTTTCAAATTTAATACTGGGCCAAGTGGACATGGTTCGCCAGCTGCAGCAGGTGCTGCATTAGCTCACAAATTAGCAGGCACAGAAGAAGTCAAAGTATTCGCTTTTGAGGGTGAAGGAGGACTAAGTACTGGTATAACTCATGAAACACTTAATTCTTCTTGGGGTCTTGGTCTGGGAAATATAGTATACTATATTGATTGGAATGATTTTGGTATTGATAGCCGTCCATTCAGTAGTATAGTTAAGTCAACACCTAAAGAATTATTTGAGACAAGTGGATGGCATGTTGAAGGTACTGATGATTGTGAAGATTGGTCTTCATTTACAGAAGCATATTATGATTTATTAGTAAAAAATTCTAAGTCTGATATTCCTAAAATGGTTTTTGCGAAATCTCGCAAGGGACGTGGTTATCATAAATTTGATGAAAAATCACACGGTGCACCACATAAGAGAAATTCTGAATTATTTTGGAAGACGAAAGAAGATTTTTCAAAAAAGTATGACATTTCGTTTGATAATTTTGGTGAAGATGCAGCTACCACACGTGATGAACAGGTTAAGCAAGCAGCATCTTATTTTGAATCTGTAATCTCAGTTCTTTATAATAATCAAGAATTAGTTGATTATTTAGCAAATAGGCTTGTTGAATTAGGAGACTCAGTACCTACTAATATAGATAATTCCAAAGTTTCTAAGTCTAATCCGTTGAATGATCAATCTTTATTTGATTTCCATAATTATCCTAGTGATTTATTTGCTGAAGCAGGAACTACTGCTCCAAATCGTGTTGGATTCTCTAAAGTGGCTTCTTGGCTTAATTCACATAGTAGAAAGAATCATGGAAGACCTCTTTTTGTTGCAATGTCAGCAGACTTAGCAGATTCAACAAATATCTCTGGTTTTTCTAAAGGAAGAGATGGTATGGATGATTTAGGGATGTATGATAAACATACGAATCCAGATTCACCTTTGATGCCTCAAGGTATCACAGAGTTTGCTAATGCAGGTATGATGGCTGGATTATCAACAGTGAATTTTAATGAAGATACTTTAGATGATTATAATGGTTTTATTGGTTCATTTAGTACTTACGGATCATTTAGTTATTTGAAGTATGGAGCCATTCGCTTATTCAGTCAATTGGCTCAAGATTCACAAATGAAAGTTGGTAAATTATTATGGATTGCTGGACACTCAGGACCAGAAACTGCAGAAGACAGTCGTACACATTTTGGTATTTTTGCGCCAGGTGTTACACAATTATTTCCTGATGGTCACATAATTAATTTACATCCTTGGGAACACAATGACGTAGCACCAGCCCTTGCAGCTGCATTTTCAACTGATGTTCCTATTGTTGCATTACATTTGACAAGACCAGCAATTAATATTCCAGATAGAAAAGAGTTGGGTATTGCTAGTCATTTTGATGCTTCGAAAGGAGCTTATTTAATTAGAAATTATGATGATAGGCCTCATGAGGGTGTGATAATTGTTAGAGGTACTAGTTCAACTAATACAATAGTTTCAATTTTAGATCAAATAGGCTCAAAGTATAATGTAAAAATAGTCTCTGCAATTTCGTGGGAACTATTTCAGCGTCAAGATCAATCTTACAAAAACTCAATTATTTCAGAAAAGGAATGGGCTGATTCTATGATTGTTACGAATACAGGTCTTAGAATAATGAATAATTGGATTTCGAACCGTATAGTTTCAGAATATTCAGTTTCTCCTGATTGGGATAATAATTGGAGAACTGGTGGTACTTTAGATCAAATAATTGACGAGGCACATTTGAGTTCACGTTGGGTTTTAGAGGCAATTGATAAGTTTACTTCTGATAGAGAGAGTAGGTTAGAAAGACTTAACAACCAACTTCCAGACTAAGATTCATGTCATACTCAAATTTCCCGGTAGCAGTCGTTGATAATGGCGGTCAGTGGACACATCGTGAGTACAGAGTACTAAATTATTTGGGTTGTCGTGCTGAAATAGTGTCTAACGTCACTCCAATAGCTGATTTAGAAAGATTTAAGGCACTTGTACTTTCTGGAGGAGCTCCAAGAATTGAAACTGAATCTGAAGCTTTGGGTTTAACTTCAGAATATATAGATTCACAAAAATGGCCAATACTTGGTATTTGTGTAGGTCATCAGTATATGGCAAACCATTTTGGTGGGAAAGCAGGTCCTGCAGAGATACCAGAATTTGGTTCTTCACTTTTGACTTTAATTGAAGAAGGATGGATTTTGGCTAATTTTCCTAAGGAATTTAATGTTTGGGAATCACATAATGATGAAGTTCATGAAATACCGGAGGAATTCAGGTTATTGGCTTCATCAGATGCGTGTCAAGTTCAGGTTATTCAACATGAGACATTACCTTATGCAGGTGTTCAATATCACCCAGAAGTTGAACATACTGAGTATGGTTCAGAAATATTTGAAAATTTCCTAAATAAAGCCTTAGAATGGAATAAATAATTGTTGTTTTTATTATAGAAACATACAGGTAATCTATATTTAAACCGGGGTTTTATGAATAATTATGGCAGACCCAATTTCTAAATTATTTAGTTTAGGTTCCAAATTAAAAGATCTTCCAGATGAAAAAGAGAAAGCAATTAGTGGATATGGGTTCTATGATTGGGGTAAGTCAGCCTTTGAAACAAGTGTTACAGTAGCCTTACTTCCTGGTTGGTATGCGTATTTATTTCTTGAGTCTCAGGGTCTAACTACGTCTCTAGGATCAATAACTATGACTGGTGATGCGGTATGGTCTCTATCTGTGGCTATCGCTACTTTAATTGTTGCAGTAGTTAGTCCACCTTTTGGTGTTATAGCCGATCGGCGTTTGATTAAGATTAAGTGGCTTAAAATTATGACTTATATTGGGGCTGGGGCTACTTTTCTTTTAGCTTTTGCGCCATTTTTTGGAGATGCTTCTTGGATTTGGTTGATGGTAATGTTCCTTTTAGCAAACATTGGATTGAATGGTGCTGGTGTATTTTACAATTCACTTTTGCCACATTTAGGTAAAGAAGATGAGATGGATGATATTTCCAATAGAGCTTTTGCTTATGGATATCTTGGAGGAGGTATTCTCCTTTTAGTCCATATGGGTTTATACTTAACTTTCGGATTATCAATCATACCTTTCTGTATGGCCACTGCAGGAATTTGGTGGTATGGTTTTGCACTATTGACCTTCATGTGGGTTCCTGAACCTCCAATAGAAAATGAGATGGAAAAATTAAAATTTAGAAAAGCAGCTAAATTTGCCGTCAGTGAGGTAGCACAGACATTAAGAGATGTAAGAAAATTTCCAAATCTATTCCTGTACATGCTTGCCTATTTCTTTTTCATAGATGGAATAAATACAGTTACAGCATTAGGTGGAGTTTTTGGTACAACAGTCCTTGGTGTTACAACAACACAATTAATCATCACAATCCTAGCAATACAATTTGTTGCAGCACCTTCCGCTGTCGCCTTTACAAAATTTGCAGAGGCAATTGGAACTAAGAAAGCTCTCACAGTATCTATTTTTGGATGGGTTGTTCTATGTTTTGCAGCCCTAGCATTTGTACCACTTGAATTAGAAGAACATGAAGAGCACTTTATTCTTTATGAATGGGATGATTCCGAAGAAGTTTACGTGGTTCATGTTGATTATTATGCTCCAGAGATTGCTCAGAAACTTGAGTATGAAGAGAGTGAATTTGATGAGCAAGTTTGGGCAGAGGAATGGAAGGGTTTTCTTCCATTAGAATATAGTACGAAGACTAAGACCCAATCTTGGAACTATGGAGATTATGATGACAATGATGAATGGGTGAATTTTACTAAGAATCTAACGGGAGTTACGGATGTAGAAATTGAAACATTTTTTTCTTCGATTGATGAAACTCGATTTAGTGCAAGTATTTCAGGCGGTTCTTTAGATGGAAGTATGAATGCTGGAATTGATCATCCTACTAATTTGGGCGATGGTTCTATTGATTTCATACCTATATGGGCTAGAGACAACATTTGGGCGCCTTTAGGCATGACAGTTTTCTTCCAATTCTTACTATTAGGTGTTATGATGGGTACTTTATTGGGAGGTTCACAAGGACTCTCAAGAAGTATCTTTGGACAAATTATACCAGAAACACGTAGTACCGAATTTTTTGGTTTCTTTGGATTCTTTGGTAAGGTTGCAGCATTTATGGGCCCTACAATTTACTTCTTTATGGCCGTTATGTATGACAGTCGTGTAGGTATCTTCAGTATAGCTGTATTATTACTTATTGGATTAGTTCTTTTGTATATGGTGGATGTTGAGGCAGGTCACGCTGATGCTCGAGCAGAAGATAAACGTTTACGGACAATCCAAGCTTCTCTTAATTCAGAGGATTCAATCGAAGAATAGTCTGGATGGGTCCTGCAAAGAAGTTCATCGAGAAAACTAGCAATTCAATAAAAGAATTTAGAGAAAAAGCTAAAGAACCGAAGGAGCCAATAACTACCAAAGCTTCAATGTTTAGTATTATTTCTTGGGCTTTTTATGATCTTGGAAATACTGTTTTTTCAGTATTAATTGTTTCTTTTTATTTTAGTTTATGGGTTTTGACTGATGAAGTAGGCGGTACAGATTCGGATTATGCATATGCAAATGCTTTGTCAATGGCTTTAGTCTTTTTGACTGCTCCAATTATTGGAGCACTTTCAGATCAATCACGTAGACGCATGCCTTTCTTATTCTATACAACTCTTCTTTGTGTAGCTTTTACAGCCTTATTGGGTTATGAAGGCGATGGGTGGGATAAGCGCACAATTTTATTAGTTTCACTTGGTTTTTTTGTTGTAGCTAATTATTTTTACCAAGCAGGGCTAATATTCTATGATTCTACTTTAGCTACAATATCTACTCCTGGAAAT
>Ga0208408_1001814_pt1 | contig 11915 bp, 25 predicted proteins | sample ETNtaG_4_FD_185776 | JGI IMG/M metagenome (GOLD analysis project Ga0208408, IMG submission 185776) | Marine microbial and viral communities from oxygen minimum zone, Eastern Pacific Ocean - ETNP201406SV67 (SPAdes) (version 2) | ecosystem: Environmental > Aquatic > Marine > Oceanic ... | reverse complement strand
TCTTAAGTATTATATCGCATTGGAACCTGATTCAACATTTGAGTGATGAAGTTAACTGAAGATATTATTAAGAGACTTGAGGTGGCTCTTGATATGAGAAAGAAGAATGGTGAAGAAATCTGGAATGATGGTGATGATATTGCCATCAATATTGCTGGAACTTGGGCCGCTGATAAGTTTATTACTTTGACGAATAGGACTAAGAATCCTGTTGTTAGTTCCATTCCACCAGAAAACCAAGTATGAAAAGATTCTTTAGGATATGGAAATATGCTTTAGGATCATTTCATGATGATAAGACAAAAGAATATGATAATGCAGTTTGTTTTATTAGAACCGTAGTTATGCTACAATTGGTTATAACAAACTGCTTTATTATTGCAGGAAATATCAGGCATTGGAATGATGCTCCTCCTCAAATTATTATCCGAGATGTGAATTATGAGAGATAAATTATGAATTCTAATAATTGTGAAGAGTTTTTGTGGTGTGAACGATACAGGCCAAAAACTATTGAGGATTGTATTTTACCGGCAGAAATTAAGAAAACTTTTGCAGAGTTTTTGAAAAAAGGTGAGATACCAAACTTGCTTCTTGCTGGTCCTGCTGGATGTGGTAAGACTACAGTAGCAAAAGCATTATGTAATGAATTAGGAGTAGACTATTATGTTATTAACGGTTCCGATGAAGGGAGATTTCTGGACACTGTGCGTAATAACGCAAAGAATTTTGCTAGTACGGTATCTCTTTCCTCAAGTGCGAAACATAAAGTCATTATTATTGATGAGGCAGACAACACCACTTCCGACGTACAACTCTTGCTTAGAGCCTCTATTGAAGAGTTTAGCAGAAACTGTAGGTTCATCTTCACCTGTAATTACAAAAATAAAATCATCGAACCGCTACATAGTCGTTGTGCCGTCATTGAATTTTCAGTAAATGCAAAACAAAAACCAGGACTCCAATCAGCATTCTTCAAAAGACTTAACACTATCTTGGACGCCGAGCGGTGCGAAAGTGATAACAAAGTCGTTGCCGAACTTATCAGCAAGCACTTCCCCGATTGGCGTAGGGTTCTCAATGAGTGTCAAAGATACTCGGCGGGAGGTAAGATAGATTCTGGTATTCTTGCTCAATTTAGTGATGTAAAAGTAAATGACCTTATCAAATACCTTAAAGAAAAAAACTTTTCTGAAGTACGCAAATGGGTTGTTAGCAACCTTGATAATGATCCTGGCGTTATCTTACGTCGGATCTATGACGCACTCTATAGTAGCATGGCTCCTTCTAGTATTCCTGCTGCTGTTCTTGTTATTGCCAAATACCAGTATCAGATTGCTTTCGTTGCTGACCAAGAAATCAACCTCTTGGCTGCGCTTACGGAAATAATGGTAGAATGCACTTTCAAGTGATGGAAACTGAACGGTATAGTGATAAACCAAAGACTTATAAGGATAAGAGTGGTTGGACTCAGAAAGCACCTATAAGCGACGAAAAATGTATCTATCTATGTCTAAAAAATTGTATGAAATTAGATGGAATGGATAGGAAACAAGTGTTTAGACTTGTTCAACAGTGGCAAGTTATATCAGATAATGCTCCTGATCCACCACTACCACCAGACTCAGATGAATATGATGGATGTAACTAATGTTAAGAAATTGTTTTGACGAAAAAACAAAAGAAGGTCAAAGATTAGAACTTCTTGAGATGTTGAAGAAAGATGCTTACCGTAAAGGTGAGTTTAAACTATCTTCTGGTGAGACTAGTGAGCATTATATAAATTGCAAACCTGTTATTCTTAGTGCAAAAGGATTGTGTTTAGTCTCTGGTCTGATGATGCATATGTTGGATTATGGTAGTAAAACAGTAGCAGGACTTACATTAGGTGCTGATCCTTTGGTAAGTGGTGTTGCTATGCATTCATATAATTTTTGGAATAATAACCACTCTGAATATATTGTAAATGCTTTGATTGTCCGTAAGGAACCCAAAGGTCATGGTACAAGTGCCTGGATTGAAGGGCCAATGCCTCCAGAAGGATCTAAAGTGACTGTCTTGGAGGATGTGGTCACTACAGGTGGTTCATCACTTAAAGCAGTGGAGAAACTTCGTCAAGCAGGATATGAGGTAGAAAGAATTGTTTCAATTGTTGACAGACAGGAGCATAAACCTTTTACTTTCTTTGATGCTCAGTTAGAATTGAAGTCTATTTTTACCTTGGAGGAAATTGCATTACATAATGAAAAATAAAATTTTATGGAGTCTTGCTATAGTAGGATTTCTTGGTATTCAAGTCGGTGTTGGTATTGGATACCATGCAATTGCTGATCATCTGAATGAAACTATACAATAGAAATCTTCTTGACAATAAATATTCGATCTATTATAATGAAACCATGATTGACTTTGATTATTTGGAATTAATGCAACTTAAACTTTGTATGGATATGACAAAGGATAAGATGTTTATGGGCGGAGACATGCGTAGACATGCTTCAATTACTGAAAAGGTTGAAACAGAATTGCGTATGTTGGATGGAGTTAGTGAAAATTCGGAAGATGAGGAAACACCATTTGATCGTCTTATGCGTTGGAAGAAGGAGAATCAAACCGGACGTGGGTATCCATGGACTGCTGATGAATCCGGCCGCCCATTATCCGAGGAATCACCATGAAAAACTTGCAGCACTTCTCTTATAGTGAGAGTTGCTGTATAATAATTATGCTTCCTCCCCTATATGTTAAGGAGAATCAAAAATGACTGAGATGAATGACACTTGGAAAGTAATGGATGATCTAGAAACATCATTCTCAAATATTACTACATTTAATTTTATGTTGGAACAACTACAAGAGGCAGTAGATAATGGTATGATGGATGAAATTGTAGATCTTACTCATGCACTTAATGCTTTCATGCCGGTTTATACTAATAATTGGGACAGGAAATTTAAAGTTGCCTGGGAGCATGTAGTAAAGATTTCTGGTTATACAGAGGCAAGGCATGAGGCATCTGATGAACTTTCTATTACTATTGGAGACTAATGAAAATAACACAACAGATAATTGAGGAAGAGTAATGAAACTTGTATTAGCAACTTTATTAGCACTTACACCAACGGCTGTATTAGCAGAACAAACTGATTATCGTCCTGGTGGTATGTCAGAAGAGTCATGCTTTAAGTATGAATATCGTGAAGAATATGTACCAGGAACAAGAAAGAATCCAGGATATGTAAAATCTTATAGAGATAAGGTTGAAGTACCTTGTCGTCGTCCAAGAAGACATGGACCACATAGACCGCGTGGACATCATGGACACGTTGAACAAAGTAATGGACCTGTTGATGATAACTCCTGTATTGAAGGAAGTATTATTGGTGGGATTATTGGTGGAGGCCTTGGTGGCGTATTAGCAACAGAAGAAAACTGGATTTGGTCTATTCCTGCTGGTGTAGTTGGTGGAGCACTGACTGGATGTCAAGTAGATGGCGGTTGAAACTTGGGCTCAGGTAAGAACATACATGGATCATTCATGGGATGTTCCAGATGATCATTAAATCCAGGTTAAAAAATAAAATATATAAATTATTATGGGGGGGTTGCAAAGACCCCTCTTTTTTGGTATAATTAAAAAAACAAGAAAACTATGACTGACGAAAACGTGATCATTGATGTCGAAGCACAAGAGGTTGTTGATGAACCAGTACAGCCAGTACAGCCAGAGGAACCTAAAATGTCATATAAAGAAAGGAAATCAATTGAAAGGTTAAGGGCAACAACACTAAATAAAATGTTGAAGAATTATCGTCGTCAACAAAAAAATCCACTTACTATTGTTAAAAAACTTAGTAAGTGAAACATACACTCTACGTGTTCTAAGAAAATTAACCTCAAAAATATCTAGGAAATTAGAATGAAAGCAGTAGTATACTCAAAAGATAATTGTCAATGGTGTGATAGAGTAAAACAATTATTTAAATCAGTTGACCTTGATTATATTGAATATAAGTATGATGAAGACTTTACAAAAAAAGAGTTTCAAAAAGAGTTTGGAACTGATGCAACATTTCCTCAAGTATCCATTGGAAAGAAACACATCGGTGGATGCAAAGAAACACTTCACTATTTACAAGAACTAAAAATTCTATGACTAGCCCAGAAACAATCACACAATTTGTAGATACTATTCTTGATGAGTATATAATTACTAAGAAGAAAGTTCGTGTTGACTTTTTTAAGTATCTTCAATCAGAAGATATTGATCGCAAAAGTATTAATCAATATGCATCTGGAGATATTCATTTTGTTACTGACTTATTAGATGAGGTTGATGGTGCTCTCGGTGGGGATAAATTTCTTGTGGAAGCTTATGGTGGATATAAAAAATCAGAACTTAAAGAATTGAAGTGTTTGATGGAAAGATTTGTACGTGATATAGAGAAGTATAAGGAATCTAAAAAAATTGTCAGACGCAAACGGAAGAAGACCCCAAGACAGCTGGTCAAGGCCTTGCACTTAATCCAAAAACCTGTTATAATAGGAGATGAAAAATACACTCCTGTTTCCAAAATGGAGATCATCGACTCTAAGTCGGTGTTTTTAATCAACATAAAGACCAACGAAATTCTTTTCTTAACAGGCAAAAAACTTTCTTGTTCTGGTGCAAGGATCATTAACTATGATGAGGAACTTTCTGGCATTAAAAAAATTAAAAAGATTGATCAAACAATCAAAACTATTATGTCAACAACTTCTTTGAATTGTTCACGTTCATTCAATGAACTGCCAAATAAAATTAGATCTGTTCCAAAAACAGTTTCACCAAATTACTTTCCTTTGAGAGTTATTAAGTGACTAACATACCCGAGAAGTATCTGAATACTAACGTGAGGGCTATGTTACGTGGAGATATTGTAGAATCTGAACCAGAATCTGAACCAGAATCTGAACCAGAACCAGACTATGTTTTCCATTTAGATAGACTAATTACTTGTTTTAGAAAAACATATCGATTGGAGATTAAACTCATTGAGGAAAATGGGATCATGGAGGATTACGAAGAGGACTAATTATGATTTTAGTTGACATGAATCAATGTATGATCAGTAATCTGATGGTGCATGTGAAAACTAGTAATGGGCTTGATGAAAGTTTAGTTCGACATATGGTCTTAAATTCTTTGAGACACTATAAAAAAACTTTCGGTAGGGAGTTTGGTCAACTAGTTCTATGTTATGATTCCAAATTCTATTGGAGGAAACTTTTGTTTCCTTTCTATAAACAGAATCGTAAAAAAGACAGAGAAAATTCATCGCATGATTGGAATGCCATCTTTGAATGTCTCAATAAAATTCGTGACGAGATTAGGAACAACTTTCCCTATGTCGTCATGGATGTATATGGTGCAGAGGCTGATGATGTCATCAGTGTTCTGATCAAAAATAATTCTAGTAAAAATAACCCAGAAAAAATTCTTATCATGTCTGGTGATAAAGATTTCCTGCAACTAGGTAAGTATTCTTTTGTTTCTCAGTACAATCCTATACATAAAAAATACATCACTCTTGATAATCCTAAAGAATTTTTACTGGAACATATTATCAAGGGAGATAGGAGTGATGGTATTCCAAACTTCCTATCTGATGACGATACATTTGTATCTGGCAAACGGCAGAAACCAATCAACAAAAAGAATCTAGTAAAATGGATTTCTGCAGATCCAAAAAGTTTTTGTACTGATGATCAGTTGAAAAATTATGAACGTAACAAAAAACTTATTGATCTAAGTTGTATTCCAGAGGATATTCAACGACAAATTGTCGAAGAATTTAATCGGTTAAATAGTACTGTAAAAAGAGGAGTCACATTAAAGTACTTCTTAGAAAACAAACTGACTACACTATTAAATGCTATAGAGGATTTTTAACTATGACTGAATTACCTGTAGAAAAATTATTGATCTCTGAAGTTCTTCAAAAGATCTCTAACGCTAAAACTAAAAAAGAAAAAATCACACTACTCAAAAAATATAAGAGTCCTGCTCTACAATCAATTCTGATCTGGGGATATGATGAGAGTGTGAAGAGTATGGTTCCATATGGTGATGTACCATACACTCCCAATGACACGCCAGAGGGTACAGAACACACGTTGCTTTATCATGAGTATAAGAAACTATATCACTTCGTCCAGGGTGGTAACAACAATCTTGCCCAGGGTCGTAGAGAGATGATGTTCATCCAACTACTAGAGGGTCTTCACGAATCTGAATCAAAAGTCTTATGTCTTGCTAAAGATAAACAATTAAATAAAAGATATAAAATTACTAAAGCCTGTATTTCTGAAGCTTATCCAGAAATCCAATGGGGAAATCGTTCATAAAGAAACATATGATATTATCAAGCTCTGATATAGCTAATTTTAAATCCACATATAGTGTAAACTGTATTCATGTAAACTGTGACCCTTCAATTGCTAAAGATAAAACTCTACCGCGAAGTGCATACTTAGTTCATTGTAATAATGGGACTGAAATATGGTATGATGTAGTAATAGGATCGAAGATTGATATTTTCAATGCCTATTATGATAAATATGGCAATGTTATAAAAGACATTGGATGGACCGAGGGTTCAATTCCCGACAAACTTTGGGGTTACTCCATAAAAGAAGATACTAAAAAGAAAAGGTGAGTATGATTTCACAAATGAGTGCACAATTAGTTTCTGTTACTCCTGATGCTGAACAGACCATGGCGTATATTGCCAGGGTCTCCAATCCATCTAATCAGGATAATGAGAAGTATGCAAAACTTCTTGGTTATTGCATTAAACATAATCACTGGTCTGTATTTGAGCAAAGTTCTATGACTTTGCAAATTGAAACTACTAGGGCTATTGCAGCTCAAATTTTAAGACACCGTAGCTTTACATTTCAAGAGTTCAGCCAAAGGTATGCTTCTAGTTCTCTTTTATCTGAGAGTATTCCTCTCCCAGAACTCCGGCGACAGGACACCAAGAACAGACAGAATTCGATTGATGATTTAGATCCTTTCGTAAATCAATCAATGCAAATACAAATGCAAACTTTGTTTGATTCTTCGATTGCATTGTATCAACAAATGATTGATAGAGGAGTTGCTAAAGAATGTGCTCGTAATGTGTTACCTCTCTGTACTCCAACTAAACTCTATATGACGGGCTCTTGTCGTTCTTGGATCCATTACATCTCCCTGAGGTCTGCGAATGGAACACAAAAAGAACATAGACAAGTCGCAGAATCCTGTAGAGAAGTCTTTATCGAACAATTCCCCACAGTATCAGAAGCCTTGGGATGGACTGTATCGAGTGGAGATAAGAAAGAATAATACAAAGAAGCATAATGACCATAGATTCAGAATTATTCCTGAGAGCAATGACAGATGAGTTTAAACTTGACACAAGCATTCATACTTTTATTGCTCTCAAGATGTACATTATCAGCAAACTTTGGGTTACATTTAATTATCTTCGTGACCCGCCCCGTAAACCAAATTTGATTTAACTATGCCAACATACCCAGTAATAAATAAAACCACCGGAGAGAAAAAAGATCTCTCGATGACCATGAAAGAATATTGTGTATGGAAGGATGAGAACCCTGAATGGGACAAAGATTGGTCTGTAGGATGTGCTTCTTCTGTTAGTGAAGTTGGAGATTGGAGGAACAAAGTTCCAGGAGATCTTCAGAAAAAAATTAACAATATTAAAAAAGGACATCATGGTTCTACAATTCAAGGATTTTAAGTATGCCAAGATCGAGAAAGAAAACCACCCCAGATATTAATGGTATGTCTGCGAAACAAATGAAACGCAGAAAGCCAATTAACTCTGATATGTTGTCATGTATTGAACCATTGACACCTGCTCAAGAAAAGGTATTTGCAGATTGGGAATCTGATAAACATCTTTTTATGTTTGGTGCCGCTGGTACTGGTAAAACTTTTATCGGTCTCTATCTTGCTCTTAGGGAAGCTCTAAAAGAAGATAGTCCTTATGATAAAGTTTATATTGTGAGATCACTTGTAGCAACTAGAGAGATTGGTTTCCTGCCGGGAGACCATGAGGATAAGTCTTCACTTTATCAGATTCCATATAAGAATATGGTAAAGTATATGTTTGAGATGCCAGATGACAATTCATTTGAAATGTTGTATGGTAACTTGAAAACTCAAGAGACTATTTCTTTCTGGTCTACATCATTCATTCGTGGTACTACATTTGATCGTGCTATTATCATTGTTGATGAATGTCAAAACCTAAACTTCCATGAACTTGATTCTATTATCACCCGTGTTGGTGAAGATACTAAGATCATGTTCTGTGGTGACGTTCAACAAACTGATCTAGTCAAATCAAACGAAAAGAATGGTATTCTAGATTTCATGAGTATTCTTCGTTTGATGGATGAATTTGGTATGACTGAATTTGGTATTGATGATATTGTTCGTTCTGGACTAATCAAGAACTATTTGATCAGTAAGATTAGTCTGGGATTCTAATGTTTAAACATGTACATCTGAATTTACCTGATAAGTTAACTAGAGAAACTATTGACGGTAAAAGATATTATAAAGTCCCTGGTCATGAGGATAAAAAACTAGTCTCTGTGACTACTGTTACTAGTTTCCAATCTGCCAAATCCATTGCGGCGTGGAGAAAACGAGTAGGTGAAGAAGCCGCTAATCGAAAGACTAGACGTGCTTGCAGTAGGGGAACTGATATGCACACTCTCACCGAACACTATTTAAAGAATGAAGACCTACCAAAGGTCAAACCTCTGCCAGAATTTTTATTTAAGTTTGCTAAACCAACACTAGATAACATAGATAATATTCATGCATTAGAAACTCCCCTATATAGTTTTAAATTAGGTATTGCGGGAACCGTTGATTGTATTGCTGAGTACAATGGTGAACTTGCAGTAATTGATTTCAAAACTTCAGAGAAACCCAAACCTGAAGAATGGATTGAGAGTTATTTTGTCCAAGCTGTTGCATATGCTTGCATGTTATACGAGTTAACTGGTATAATAGTCAAGAAACTTGTAATCATTATGTCCTGTGAAAATGGAGAATGCGTTGTCTATGAAAAGTATCACAAAAAAGAATACATTAGAAAACTTACTCAGTATATACGAGAGTGGAAGTTTGCTCATGAGTAAAAGTAAAGAAGCTATCAACGAAGTTCTTGAAGAAAAGTTTATGACTTCTTCAAAGTTTTCTATGGAGATTGAGAACATCGTAAAGTCTAGTAATGGTGAACTCAATTACATTGAATCTATCCTCACTTTCTGTGAAGAGAATGAGATTGAATTTGAATCAGTTCCAAAGTTGTTGTCAAAAACATTGAAGGAAAAACTTAAGTATGATGCCCAAAGTTTATGTTTCATGAAAAAATCTTCTAGGGCAAAACTGCCTATTTGATATGGATGGATACGAGGTTTATAAGATATACCTCGCTTTAAAACTACATTTCACCAAAGATACATACAACTTCTTTACTTTTAATGGTAAGTCTAGAGCGAGTTTATCTTCATTTGAAAAAAGAAACGATAGGTATTTCTTTAAAAAACTAGGTACAAAATTTAATAGAGAAGAGATAATAGAGTTTTTTGTAAGTCATTTTATTGAAAACGAAAATACCTGGATAGGTAATATCTCTATTCACAAATCAAAGACATACGCTGGATGGAAAAATAAAATCCAGAGTATGTCATTCAATTTTAAACAAGAACTAGAGTCTCTATTAGATGATAATGATAGTTTAGATTCTTTGTTCAAAGTCCATGATGGCAAACATCCAATTATATTGAGAGAACATTTATCTGGTAATGTTTGTATAGAAACCATGGTTATTCTAAACACCTTGGTAAACTACGTTTCATATTTTACTTCCAACATTTCTGATCCCATTGTTTGGCCGGAGATCAAAAAGAAGATAGTAAAGTATGAACCTTTCCTGTCTGTAGACAAGTCTAAATATAAAGGTATTCTGTTAAATCTATGCAATTCTTCGACAATGAAATAGTTCGTTCTGAAGCTGTAGAAATGATGCAAATTTATGAGGGTATAATAGACTTTATGGGATCTGCAAAATTCAAAACTTCAGAAGGACTTAATCATTACTTAGATAAAATATCTCGTATGATTGAACTACAAGAGATGATTTATTTTCGCGCTAAATATTCTAGCGAGGAAGATGCTCAGGAGTTTGTTGATTTTTTGAACATGTCATTTCTACCTGTAGATAACGAAGGCGAAACAGATGTACTAGAATTGTTCAAACGGATAAAGTCCGATATTGAGACGATGAAAAAGTCAATACACCTTGACTAACCCCCCTCTATCTGGTATAATTACTAGGTGGTGATGACCACAAAGGCCAAATACTTACAAATACGGAGAACATACATGTCTTTTGCTGCACTCAAGAAAAATTCCAATTCATCTTTTGAGAAACTGACTCGCGAAATAGAAAAAGTTGCGAGTACACAATCATCGAGTGATGATCGTTTCTGGAAACCTGAAATGGATAAATCTGGTAATGGTTACGCTGTGATTCGATTCCTCCCTGCACCTGATGGGGAAGATCTTCCATGGGCTAAAGTTTTTAGTCATGCATTCCAGGGTCCTGGTGGATGGTATATTGAGAATTCGTTGACTACGATTAACAAGTCTGATCCTATTGGAGAACTGAATCGCGAACTGTGGAACAGTGGACGTGACTCAGATAAAGAGATCGCACGTAAACAGAAACGTAAACTGTCTTACTACAGCAACATCTATGTTGTTCGTGATCCTTTACATCCAGAGAACGAAGGACAAGTGTTCTTGTATAAGTTCGGTAAGAAGATCCATGATAAGATCATTGGTGCAATGCAACCTGAGTTTGAAGATGAAACTCCAATCAATCCTTTTGATTTCTGGCAGGGTGCTGACTTCAAATTGAAGATCAAAAAAGTTGCAGGTTACTGGAACTATGACTCTTCTGAGTTTGCATCAGTATCAACTCTTGGTAACTTTGGGGATAGTGAACTGGAAGAAATTTATTCCAAGACAAATTCCCTGGTAGCGTTCACCGATTCTTCAAACTTCAAAACTTATGAAGAACTTCAGAAACGTTTGCATACTGTGTTGAACACTAAGAAACCACCCCGTGTTGACATGGAAACTGAGGAGAATGAAGTGGACATCACAATGTCTGCTCTCGCTACTCCACCAGTATCAGAATCAGCTCGTGAAGAAGTTAAACCTCGCGAGTCATCTGGTGATGATGACGATGCATTGAGTTTCTTCGCAAACCTTGCTGAGTTTGATGATTAATAAGAAGGGGGTCTCTAGAGACCCCTTTTTTTATACCTTTTCGGAAATTCTATGCCCGGCGCCAGTTAATTTATATTTGGTATCGTATTCTAGTAGTTCTGCAATTTCACCTTCCATAATACTAACACCAAGACCAGTTGGTACATAGATAAGTTTTTTTAATTCATTTAACGAGTATTCAAATTCTCTGTTGGTAACTTTAGTTAAATTTTGTGCTGCAGTTACTGTTGTGTCAATGAAACTAGCAGGTTCATCTTGATCATTATATGATGTTACATCTCTATATGTAAATGACCAGGTTTCAAAAGCACCATTACCATTTGTTGTTGATGATGCTTTACCAGTACCAGCACCAACTCCTGTAGCAGTAAAGACTATACCTACTGTATTTGCTGAAGCTCCAATGGCAGTAAAGTCTGTAGTACCTACGTAGGTAATTTTATAAGATTCCCCTGATATAAAGGATCCAGCATTATTTGCTTTTTGATTGAATACTTTTGGGTAGTAACCAGATTGATTTTGTTCAGTACTATTGGTATACATTTCA
>Ga0208408_1001803_pt1 | contig 11950 bp, 12 predicted proteins | sample ETNtaG_4_FD_185776 | JGI IMG/M metagenome (GOLD analysis project Ga0208408, IMG submission 185776) | Marine microbial and viral communities from oxygen minimum zone, Eastern Pacific Ocean - ETNP201406SV67 (SPAdes) (version 2) | ecosystem: Environmental > Aquatic > Marine > Oceanic ... | reverse complement strand
TTAGCTGAAGAAGTTTATAAGAAATTATAAAAAAACTACTTTATTAATTTCAATATAGTAAAGTTGCCTAGTCTAAAAAATATAAGGAGAAACATGCCTAAGGGCAAAGTTAAATGGTTTAACCAAACTAAAGGATACGGATTCATAGCTCCAGACGAAGGAGATAAGGATGTATTCGTACACATAACTGCGGTTAGAGACTCTGGAATGCAAAATCTTGAAGAAGATCAAGAAGTAGAGTTCGAAATTGTAGAAAAAGATGGTAAAGCCTCAGCTGAAAACCTAAAGTAAGGTTCTAATTACTTAGATCTAAAATACTACTAGCAATTTTCACTACATATACATTATTCTTAATCAAAGAATGAACATATCACGAAAAAATAGAGAGCGATTAGCTAATGAGATAGTTAATGGTGCTGTATTGATTCATGGAAACAATTCCACGTATAGAAATAATGATGTCGCATACCCTTTTAGGCAAGATTCAAATTTTCATTACTTAACAGAATGGCCCGAGCCTGATGCACATGCTGTGATTGTTGTAAAAGATAGTAAGCCCGAGTTATATTTATTCGTTCAAGACAGAAATTTAGAAATGGAAACATGGGACGGAAAAAGAATTGGTCAAGAAGGAGCAGTTGATAAATATAATGCAAAAGCAGCATTTTCAAATACTGAATATCCAAAGAAACTTTCTGAACTATTAAAAGGTATTGAAAATATTTATTGTGATTATTCCAATACAAAATTCCAAAAATACGACCAAGAAGCTCTTAGCTTTGCAGTTCCTTATGATCAGAGGGGTTTAGATTTTAGTAAAGCAACCTTGCATGCGTTATCTCCAATACTTTCTGAACTTAGATTAGTAAAGGATAAAGAAGAGATTGATTTACTAACAAAAGCATGTGATATAACTGTAGAAGGACATAAAGTAGCAATGAATATCGCAAAAGCTGGAATGTATGAATATCAAGTAGCTGCAGATATGGAAAAAACATTTTACGACCTAGGAGCAGAGAGACTTGGCTATCCATCTATAGTTGCATCAGGAGATAATGCTTGCATTCTTCACTACTCAACAAACAGAGAAATAATTCCAGAGAACTCCTTACTTTTAATTGATGCAGCTGGGGAATATGGGATGTATTCATCTGACGTAACGAGAACATTCCCAGTTAATGGAAGATTCTCCGCAGAACAAAAAGATGTATACATGGAGGTATTAAGAACACAGAAGCTAGGAATTGAAAGTGTTACAACAGAAAATACAATGCAAGACATCCACCAAATTACTGTTAAATCTATTTCTGAATCTTTAGTTAACTTAGGCCTTGTTCCAATGGGTATTGACGAAACAACTTCTATGATGCACTATTTTGAATATTTCATGCATGGCACAGGTCACTGGCTTGGTTTAGACGTACATGACGCAGGAAGCACTGAAAAGGATAAAGAACCAAGAAAATTGGAACCAGGGATGGTTACAACAATTGAACCAGGAATCTATATAAGACCAAATAAACCAGTTATTGAGTTTCCATTACTTGAAAGAGACCCAGTAAAAATTAGGGACAGAAGAAAAGAAATTGGGATGGAAGAAGCAACAAAGTTAGAGCAAGAAGAAATAAAAAATGCAAAAACAGTAAAACATGAAGTTCCAAAAAACTTATTAGGAATAGGGGTAAGAATTGAAGATGATATCGTATGTACAGAAAAAGAACCTATCAACTTAACAAAAGGCGTTCCTACCTCAGTAGAAGAAATAGAAGCAATCTGTAGATAAATAATGGTTTCGCCAAGATTTGTTTATTCTTTATATGAATCACGACTTCAAAAAAGACTACCAAAAGAAGATCTTCCAAATCACATAGGATTAATACATGATGGACACAGAAGGTATGCTCGTAGGGAAAACCTTCTAAGTTATGAAGTTTCGTATAAGATAGGAATGGTAAGATTCAAAGAATGTCTTTCTTGGTGTGAAGAACTAGGGATCAGCTATGTTACTAGTTGGTTGTTATCAAGAGAAAATTTATTACGGTCGGAAGAGGAGCTTGAAACATACTTTGTAGTTTTAAATGAGCTTTTCGAAGAACTTATTATTGACGATCTTGTTGATAATTTTAAAATTCAATTTATTGGAAGTACAGATCTCCTTCCTGATTATTTAAAAGAAACTATAACCAGGCTTCAAGAAGTAAGAGGGGGTGGAGAAAAAACCCTAACAATCGCTCTTGGGTACGGAGGAAGACAGGAAATTATAGATGCAATAAAGAGTCTTGTTATTGAAAACAAAGGAAAAGATCCTGAAGGTTTGGTAGAAGAGATTAATGATGAACAGATTAGAGAACATCTTTATTTACCTGATGCGCCTGATGTTGATTTAGTAATTAGAACTAGTGGTGAATCAAGACTTTCAGGATTTTTACTTTGGCAAAGCACATATTCAGAATTTGTTTTCCAGGATGTTTATTGGCCGGAGTTTAGAAAGATTGATTTCCTTAGATGTCTGAGAGAATATACACAAAGAGAAAGAAGATTTGGGAAATAATTTGTAAACATTCCTTGTGGTTTGTTTACTATTGATAGATATGAATATCATAGAGATTCTTAACCAGCTAAATTTTACTTCTTTATTTTTGATTTTCATCATATCCAAACTACTTATTGAAACTTATTTAAAAATAAGAAATATTAACTCAATCAATAGAAACAAAGAAAAGATACCAGAAAGATTTATAGAAGTAGTTACTGAGGAAGAATATAAAAAATCTATTAATTACAACATTGAAAGAATAAGATTTTCAGTCTTAGTTTCAGTATTTGGAGTTGGTGTGTTGTTGTTTTTTACTATCGGTGGAATGTTGAACAACTTAACGTTATTTGTTCAAGGAATAACTGGTTCAAATATAGTAGGAGCTATATTACTGGGTCTTTTACTCATTATTATTAGTGAAATTATTGAAATACCTCTCGCAATATATTCAACATTTTACATTGAGGAGAAATATGGATTTAACAAGACAACTACAAAAACATTCGTAACTGATTTGCTTAAAAATCTTTTAATACAGAGTATTTTTGCTTCAATACTTTATGCTGTTGTAATTTCAATAATTGAAAACCTTGGAAACAACTGGTGGATCTATGCTTTTGCTGCTGTATTTTCCCTTCAATTAATAATCTTTTATATTTATCCAGTCTTAATCCTTCCACTTTTTAACAAATTTGAACCTCTTGAAGATGAGAAATTCAAGAAACCTATAGAGAGGCTATTAGAAGAGATTCGTTTCAAGGCCAAAGGTTTGTTTGCAATGGATGGGAGTCTTAGGAGTTCACACGGAAATGCTTTCTTTACTGGTTTTGGAAACAATAAGAGAATAGTTTTTTATGATACTTTATTAGAAACTATTACTCCTGATGAAATGGAGTCCATCCTTGGTCACGAATTAGGACATTACAAACTTGGACATATTAGAAAGACATTAATAAGTTCTATATTTTTTGGTTTTGCTGGTTTTTATTTTCTTGGCCAAGTTTTTCAGTCTGAAAACTTTTTTTATGGACATGGTCTTGATGAGTTAACAATATATTCAAAGTTTCTTTTATTTTATTTAGTAGTAGGCTCTTACACTTTCTTCACCAAACCAATTACTTCATATATTTCAAGACAAAGAGAATTTGCAGCTGATGATTTCTCAATTCAATACACAAAAGGTGAGAGCATGATTTCCGGACTTCTTAAGCTTAGTAAAGATAATGCTTCAAACTTGACACCAGACCCTCTTTACAGTTCTTATTACTACTCACATCCACCAATAGCAGAACGAGTAAAAAGTTTAGAGACCAAGTTATAATTAAAATCTAGTACTTGCACGACCAGTATTATTTTTCTTAAAAAGCTTAGTAAGAGCTAACAAACAAAGAATATAAAAAATAAACTTTAAAGTATTTATATAGATAAAAGAATTAAGAAACAAGGAAGAGATATTCGGAAATTTTCTAATTTCTAGGACCATTAAGGTATTTTCAACTAAATCAAAGAACAAAGCAAGAAAAGGTAAGTAGTAAAAGGTATTTTTTAATTTTAGATAAAAGAATCCAAAAATAGAAAAAGGAAAGATTATATCAAGATATAAAGTAAATTGAAGATGAACATTTCTTCCAGCCTCACCCAAAATAGTTAAGGTATTTAGTATTTTTTCACTAGAACAAAAGACACAAGAATCTAAAGAGCTAACTCCAAAATTTTCAATCATATATTTTCCTGAAGGAGAAATGTTTATAAAGTTTATATAAACAGCAATTAGTAATGTAAATATTAAATATAAATTTGGATTTATAAATATTTTTTTCATTTAAGGGACACTCAGGACAAAGAGGGCCTGGAGAGTTAGGGCAACAGTTATAAATAGAAATATATACTGTGTTTTATCACTTTTTTCATGTCCAAAAAGCTTAACTGATAAATCATGAGCTAAAACAACGCTTAACATATGACCAAGCAAGGTAATAATTACTTGAATAGTCCATAGTGCTACTGGAGATAAAAAGTAAACAACCGTTACGTCATCTACCCCAAATAAATTAGCACCTGTTCCTATTGGGTTATTGAGTCTATAGAAAAAAGTTTGAGATTCGAAAAGTAATAAACTTAAATAATGTGTGACATGATAAGCAAAAGCAATAGGCAGCATGGTGTGAGCAAATGTTAAAGAAACCTCAGCAAGAGAATAATCTGAATTAGAAACTTTTATTGCAAAATAACAGGCGAAACGATAGAAACCAATTAAAACAAGGTTTATCCCTAAGAAAGCAAGTGTTGAAAAAACTAGATCATAAACTCTAGTTCCAAATTGGTTATACCAAAAAACAGTTCCCCTAAGGCCATCATAAGTCACAGTACCAATCATCAACAGGATGAAATATTCCATTCCTTTCAGTCTTGAAAGGTTTGAAATATTTTGTAATAAAGTTCTAAAGACAGGCCTAGAGTTAACAATTTTTAATTTGCTGTAGAGATGATGTAGCAATAAAAGAGGATCTATCTCTATAGATGTTTTATTTAGAAATAATTTAAATCCATTTACTGTTAGAAAAAGCAATAAGAAAAGTACACCAATATGAAATGGGTTCCCAGGCTTTTTCCACACTAGTTCAAACCATGTAAGACCAAGAAACAAAACACAAGCTATATAAACGGAAGAGGGCTTATTGTCGTTTGATAGAAATATATTTAAAGGATTAAATTTTGCATACAAGTCCCCAAACAAAAGGCCTAAAACGGGTACGCCAATCCATAAAAACACCCAGAGTATTAAAGGAGCTATTGAGGTTTTAGGTTCCTCGTTTCCAATTAAGCCAGGAGTAATGAGAAGAAATAAAATTACAAAGCCAAATAATTTACCGAAGACAGTTTGTTTATTGCTAAATAGCTTTTCTTCATTAGTTAAGATTGATTCTTTCCAAGAAATTTTAAGAAAAACAAATGTCAAAATTATTACCCATGCTGAAACATTTAATACAGTTTGAAAAGGTATAGGTAGGTCCCCAACACTTCCAATGCCATGATTTAAATTTGTTGAGATAAAGCTTTGCATTTCTTCCTTTTTATATATTAATTATTAAGTATAATCTAAGTAAGAGAAGGAACATTTATGTGCGTAGTATGTAACAAAGCAATAGAATATAGCGACTCTGCTTTATTAGCTGTAAATACTGATAGTAACGAATCTTTTACTATTCCAATAGTAAAAGGGCTTATAGAGAACCACAGTTTTGAAACTATTCAATCTTTATTAATTAAGGCTTCTTTAGTTGGAATTATTTTTTAATTTATACATTTACTACAAAAACCCAAAAGCTCTAAAGTATGATCTTTAATTTCGAAGTTAAATGTTTTTTCAATTTTATTAACTTCAGTATCTATATTTTTTTCAAATTTCTTACTTAGGTTTATATCAATAATATCCCCACAGCTTGTGCAGAAGAGGTGATGGTGATGACCTCCTTCGTGATCGGTAACTTCAAAAACCGTAATACTATCTGTAGTAGTAAACTCTTTTATAATCTCAACACTTTTTAAATCATTCAATGCCCTGTACAAAGTCGATAAAGCAACCTTTCCTTCAAGTTGTTTTTGAAGCTTTTCTATAGATATTGGATTTTTATTTTTTATAATCTCTTCAACAATTAGCAATCGAGGGCCTGTAATAGAGATATTCTTTTCAATCAGTATTTCGGTAGCGCTCTTCTTCATAAATATATTATATACAGAGTGGGGAAAATAAATGAGAATTATTCTCATTTATTTATATAACATGTTAAGATTTTGAAAATGGATATTTTAATGTACACAATTATAGGATCAATACCTTTATGTTCTTGTCACATAAGGTATGTATGTTATTGCGAGTTAAAAAAAATGAAAGAAGGTAGTTAATAATATGTCAGATTTTGTAGTGGTAGTTTTAGCAAGCATTGCTGCTGGCTTACTTTCGTTGTCAGTTGCTTTGTTTTTATTAGGTAGTGAACGATTTTCATCCAAGCTAATTAAATACGGAACCCCTTTTGCTGCAGGTGTATTATTAATGATTGCATTTAGAGACCTTTTACCTGAAGCAATAGCGGAGGGAGGAACAGAAGTTCTTAACGCAACATTAATTGCAATTATTATATTTTTTCTAATTGAAAAAGGATTTAAGTCATTTCACCATCATCATGAGGAAGATAAAAATAAAGAAACAGACACTACGCAAGGTTGGCTATTTATCATTGGAGACATATTTCATAACCTTATTGATGGTATTTCTTTGGGTGGTGCTTTTTTATTAGGTAGAGATACTGGGTTAGTAGCAACAGTTGCATTAATTGCACATGATATTCCTCTTGAGGTTGGAGAGTTTGGTAATCAATTAAGAGTAGGTTTTACAAAAAGACAAACTATTTTACGTAATGTTTTATCGGGCTTAACGACTGTTATTGGTGCAGTATTGACATATCAAATAGGTGGGGATCTAGATATACCGATGGGTTATCTATATGGTGGAATTGCTGGATTCTTTATCTATATAGCTCTTAGTGATATTGTTCCAACAATTCATTCATCAGAAAAAGTAAGATACGGACTTCAGACAGGATTTTTAATTTTTGGATTAATATTTGGTGGAACCGTATCAGCTCTTGCCCACGACTATATTGACGTTGGGCACAACCATGAACACCATGATGAAGAAGAACACCATGATGAAGAAGAACACCATGATGAAGAAGAACACCATGATGAAGAAGAACACCATGATGAAGAAGGACACCATGATGAAGAAGGACACCATGATGAAGAAGGACACCATGATGAAGAAGGACACCATGATGAAGAAGGACACCATGATGAAGAAGGACACCATGATGAAGAAGAAGGAGAAGCTTATTTTGATGAGGTTGTTGTTCCCGAATCTGCTCCAGAAAGTCTACAGATATTAACTTATAACCTATCTGATAAAGCAAAACTATATTTTATTACCACCGTTGAGACAGAGATTCATGTCCATGGATACGATATTCATTTTATGGTGTATCCAGATAAAGAAAATAAATTAACTATAGATTTGTCTATAGCTGGTGAGTTTGAGATAGAAGATCACGAATCTGGGGTTGAGTTTGCTAGACTAATAGTGAACCCCTAATGAATGAAAAAAAAACATAACTCACAAGAAAAAGTAATAGAAGCTTTTAAAGAAGAAAATATAAATATTGAAATATTAAACCTAGATGTTTCAACAAAAACCTCTCAAGAAGCAGCAGACGCTGTAAATTGTGACATAAAACAAATAGCAAAATCAATTGTTTTCTTCGAAAGAACTAAAAACAAACTTGTCCAAATATTTATTTCAGGACCAAACAGAGTAAATTTAGAATCTTTTCAAAACCAAACAAATTTAAGCATAGAAAAAGCAGATGCAGATTATGTTAGAGAGAACACAGGTTTTGCAATTGGAGGAGTAGCTCCACTTGGCCACAAGAACAGCCCTATTTATTTTATGGATAATACACTAGTTGAATTTGATGAGGTTTGGTGTGCGGCTGGGACGCCTAGTTCATTATTTAAGTTAAAAACAGAAGACCTACTTAGGGTTACTGAAGCAAAAATATTAAATATAATTTAGATATATGGATATTTATTCTATTTGGGCTAAATCAAAAAATAAAAGTTTAGATAAAGCTAAAGAACTTATTAATGAGATTGCAGAAAAAGAAGAGACCAAGCCCTTTAATCCACACGTAACCCTTGTTACAAATATACTTTCTTTACAGAAAGCTGAAGAAACACTTGAGAAGATCAACAAGAAAAAAATTATAGTTAATTTTGATTCTGTAGGAAAAGGTAATACTTACTTTCAGAGATTATTTTTAACCTCATCAGATAACTTCCCTTTTTTTAATGCTGTTTCATCAATAGAGGCATGGCCTAGTCTTTGGACTCCGCATCTTTCATTGTTTTATGGGAATGAGCTACCATTGAATTTTTCTATTGATGAAATTAATAATTTATTACCAATTGAGGGAGTTTTCGACACCTTAGAGCTTTATATAACAGGTCCTGATGTATCAAGCTGGAAAGAAGTTACATCAATCTCTTTAGACTAGTTTGGGCTTTGAGCCCGGATGTTTAATTTCAGTGACAGTTAAAACAAAAAAACCGGGCTGTGCCCGGTTAATTTAAACAATAGAAACTAGGCACTTATGTAAGTAAATTCCACCAATTCCAGTTGTTTGTTTTTAACATTGATAAAATAATACACATTAAAATTAGTAAATAACAATTCAAATAAAAAATCTAATAACCTACGATTAGCCCTATTCTTTTAATCGTGACTAAATTAATTGAAACAATAGACCTAACTAAGGTTTATGGAGAAAAAGAAACAGCTGTAACAGCTTTAAGTTCTATAAATACTACATTTAATCAGAATCAGTTTACTGCAATCATGGGTCCATCAGGGTCTGGAAAATCAACCCTTCTTCATTGTTTAGCCGGACTTGATAAGGTTAGTTCTGGATCTATTCTTATTAAAGGTGTTGATCTAGCTTCATTGAACGATAAGCAGTTAACAAAGATGAGAAGAGATAGTTTTGGTTTTATCTTTCAAGCATTTAACTTGATACCAACTCTGACAGCTGAGGAAAACATAACACTCCCATCTTCTGTTGCTGGGAAAAAACCTGAACAGAGTTGGGTTGAAAAAATTATAAAAACTATGGATATTGGAGACAGATTAACACATAGGCCTAATGAATTATCTGGAGGACAGCAACAAAGAGTTGCTGCAGCAAGAGCGATGGCTTCAAAGCCCGAAGTAATATTTGCAGATGAGCCTTCAGGGAACCTAGATTCAAAATCAAGCAAAGAGCTTTTAGTTTTTATGAAATCAATAGTTAGTGAGTTAAATCAAACGGTTGTAATGGTTACCCACGATCCTTTTGCAGCTTCTTTTGCGGAAAGAGTAATTATGTTAAAAGATGGAGAAATAGCGAATGATTTAGATAACCCAACACAAGAAGAGATAGTTTCACAAGTAACTTCATTAACAGATATATAAATGTACGGCTTTACTAAAAGACCACTATTTCTAATTGCTTGGAAGAATTTAAAGACATACCCGGTACGGATACTGCTCACTACATCTTCAATAATATTAGGAGTAGCAGTAATTATTGCATCAAGTATATTTTCTGAAAGCAATAAGTCTGCTTTTGATAATTTATTTTCTGGAATATACGAAGGAATTGATTTAGTTGTAAACCCGGTACAAGAAGAATTTGCTGGAGATTTTGCAGGAAGCGGAGGACAAGGTCCAGTTTCTTTTGACTTAAAGAAAATTCCTGACTCAAAAATAAAAGAAATCCAAGAGCTACCAGGAGTAAAAGGAGCTTGGGGTGAGGTATTGGGTTTTGCTCAGTTTATAAAAATTGTTGATGGTGAAACAATCTTTATTTCTAATGGTTTTGCTCCAACATTTGGTGGAGCATGGGATACATCCCCCTATGCAAAACAGTGGGAGTTAGTTGAAGGCAAACCACCAGTAAACAATAAACAAGTTGTGATGGATGTAACTACAGCGGAAAATAATGGATACTTAGTTGGTGACAGGGTAACCGTATTAGCCGGCTCGACTCCTGCTTCTTTTACCATTGTTGGTATAGCTGAGTTTGCAAACGTAGGGTCACCTGGTGGAGCAACTTTTGCATTGTTTGAATTTAAGACAGCCCAAAGGTTATTGGATTCAGAAGGGGGGGTTGATTTAATAAATATTGTCATTGAGAATAATGCAGATATAGAAACGGTTAGAGGTTTAATTGAAAACTTGGACGAAGGAAGCTTAGAAGTCATTAATGCACAAGAAGCTGCAGCAGAGCAAGCAGATGGAATTAAGCAGGGATTAAATTTCTTTAATACCATTTTGAATGTTTTTGCAGGGATAGCACTTTTTGTTGGGGCCTTTATTATTCAGAATACTTTCAGGATCCTTTTATTACAGAGAACCAAAGAGCTATCACTTCTTAGAGCATTAGGAACATCAAAGAATCAAATATACAGACTAGTTCTCTCTGAATCAATTTTTATGTCAGTTATTGGTTCTGGAATAGGAATTGGCTTAGGTATTGGGCTTGCAGTAGTAGTGAAGGAGGGTCTAAAATATTTTGAATTCGGATTACCTGATGGACCTCTTGTATTAACAACAGAAGCTGCAATTACAGGTGCTGTTGTTGGTATATCTGTAACAATTTTATCTTCATTGCTCCCAGCAAGAAAAGCTTCTCAGGTTAGCCCCATGGAAGCAATTAGAGAAAGCACTTTAACGCCTAAACGCAAGTCATTAATCAAAAGACTAATTTTTGGTTCAGCTGTGACAACCTTAGGCTTCGTTATGTTATTTGGTGTTTTATATGACTTTTTAGACTTACCTTCCTTATCTGGACTACAGCAGGTTGGGTTTGGAGCAGGCGTAATTTTTATTGGTATATCAATTGTTACACCATCAATTACAAAACCTTTTGTATTTTTATTTGATAAAGTATACGAAATAATATTTGGAATTTTAGGAAAGCTTGCAACAGAGAACTCAAAAAGAACACCAAGAAGAACAGCATCTACAGCCTCTGCTTTGATGATTGGGTTAACATTAATTTCTCTAGCAAATGTCATAACAACATCTTTTAAAGCACAAGCAGAATCAGTTGTAGGTGAAGTTGTGAAAGCAGATTATCAAGTAAGTGCAGCCCAAGTATTTGTTTCTCCAGGAATTCCGACAGGTCTCTCAGATGAACTCATTGAGTTAGAAGAAGTGACTAAGTTATCTAGATCAAGAGCAACTATTGTAGGTTACGAAGACAGACCTCTTATTTTAGGAGCTGTTGACGAAGCTATATTTGATTTAATAAAAACAGAGAGTATATCTGGATCGAAGGAAGATTTTGTAAAACTTAACTCCATGGGTGTACTTAAACAAAAAGCAGAGAGAGACAATATTGATATTGGGGATGAAATAATTCTTACAATCCCAGAAGAAGGAGTGATGACTTTTACAATTGCTTATATTTTTGACTGGACAACACCCCCACCAGCAGAGTTCTTTCTATTGTTAGAAAATTACAGTTTCTTTTCTAATGAATCGTTAGACACCGAGATATATTTTAACGTAAAAGAAAAAAATCAAGCTACTCAAGACAAATTAGATGCTATTTTATCTGACTATCCTGGAGCGAAATTAAGAGACCAAGATGGTTTGGTTGAGGAGGCAAACAACCAGATACAACAATTGTTGAATGTTATATATGGATTTTTATCTATATCAGTATTTGTTGCATTATTCGGAATAACAAATACGCTTTCACTATCTGTTTATGAGAGAACAAGAGAAATAGGACTAATGAGAGCAATAGGAACATA
>Ga0208408_1001797_pt1 | contig 11984 bp, 9 predicted proteins | sample ETNtaG_4_FD_185776 | JGI IMG/M metagenome (GOLD analysis project Ga0208408, IMG submission 185776) | Marine microbial and viral communities from oxygen minimum zone, Eastern Pacific Ocean - ETNP201406SV67 (SPAdes) (version 2) | ecosystem: Environmental > Aquatic > Marine > Oceanic ... | reverse complement strand
ACTCTAATGTTTCCAAATGCCCCACGTACCATAACTTCGTGATTACCTCTTCTCGCGCCATATGAATTAAAATCTTTTTGTTGAATTTGATGCTTCATAAAATAATCACCTGTTGGGCTATCCTTTTTAATAGAACCGGCTGGAGAGATATGGTCAGTAGTTACAGTGTCTCCCAAAATTAGTAATGGCCTAGCATCCGTAATTTTTTTAAATCCTTCCGGTTTGTCAGGCATATTTTCAAAAAATGGTGGTTTCTTTACATAAGTAGATGTGTCATCCCAATTATAAATGCTACTATCTGAAGTCTTAATATTGTTCCAATCTTCCGGACCTTCAGAAATTTTTGAATATCTTTTGGTAAACATGTCAGCATTAATCGAATTTAATATTAAATCTTCAATTTCTTTATTTGTTGGCCATATATCTTTCAGAAAAATATTCCTACCATCTTTGGTTCTACCTAAGGGTTCATTGTAGAAATCAAAATTCATTGATCCTGCCAAAGCATAAGCCACTACCAAAGGCGGTGAAGCAAGATAGTTCGCTTTTACATTTGGATTAATTCTTCCCTCAAAATTCCTATTTCCTGATAAAATCGAAACGGCATATAAATTTTCTTTTTGTATGGCATCAGATATATTCTGATTGAGAGGTCCAGAATTACCTATGCAAGTTGTGCACCCATATCCAACAAGATTAAATCCAAGATTATCTAGATATTTATTTAAGTCTGCTTTTTCAAGATAATCGGTAACAACTTGAGATCCTGGCGCTAAAGATGTTTTTACCCAAGGTTTAACTTTTAAACCATTTTCAACAGCTTTTTTTGCAAGCAACCCTGCTCCAATTAGAACATTTGGATTGGAGGTGTTAGTGCACGACGTAATCGCTGCAATCACAACATCTCCATCTTTTAATTTAAAATCGCTACCTGAAACTGGTTCTTCTTTTAGATTTTCTCTTTTAGTATTTTCTTTAAAAATCTCTCTAAATGATTTTGCTGACTCGGTTAATAAAATTTTATCTTGCGGACGCTTCGGACCAGATATAGTTGGAACTACTTTAGACATATCTAGTTCTAAACTGTCAGTAAAAATTATATCATCATCTGCCCACAATCCCTGTTCTTTAGAATATTGTTCTACCAGAGAAATTGTGTGTTTATCTCTGCCCGAAAGTTCCAAATATTTTAATGTTTCGCTATCAACTGGAAAAAAGCCGCAAGTTGCTCCGTATTCGGGAGCCATATTAGCTATTGTTGCACGATCAGCCAAAGAAAGATTTTTTAATCCATCGCCATAAAATTCAACAAATTTTCCAACAACTCCTTTTTGTCTCAACTGATGAACGATGGTAAGAACCAAATCGGTGGATGTTGTTCCTTCGCTAAGTTTATTATAAAGTTTGAATCCAACAACCTCTGGAATTAACATAGATATCGATTGCCCTAGCATTGCTGCCTCTGCTTCGATTCCACCTACTCCCCATCCAAGAACCGAAAGACTATTTACCATCGTTGTATGACTGTCAGTTCCAACAAGTGTGTCTGGATATGCATAGACACTGCCATTACTTTTTGACGACCAAACAACTTTTGATAAATATTCCAAATTTATTTGATGGCAAATGCCGGTGCCTGGAGGCACAACTCTGAGATTATTGAATGCTTGCTGGCCCCATTTAAGAAAAGAAAAACGTTCTCTATTTCTTGAAAATTCTTTTTCTACATTATTTTTAAATGAATCTTTCGAAGCATATTGATCAACCATCACCGAATGGTCAATGACAAGATCAACTGTTGACAAAGGATTTATTTTGTTTGGATTTTTTTTCTTTGACTTTACAGCGTCACGCATAGCTGCAAGATCTGCAACCGCAGGAATGCCCGTGTAGTCTTGCATAAGAACTCTTGCTGGTTTAAAGGCAATTTCAGTTTTTGAACTCTTGTTATTTAGCCATTTTTTAAATGCTTGAATTTGATCTTCTTTGATAGTTTGGTTGTCTTGAAATCTCAAAAGATTTTCGAGCAAAACTTTTAGTGATTTGGGTAGTCTAGAAATTCCTTCCAACCCAGATTTCTCTGCCTTTTTGAGGCTAAATATTTTATAGATTCTCTTATCTACGGTTAAGTCTGCTAAAGAATTAAATGAATCCTTACTGTCTGTTGTCATCTTCTATAAATAAAACATTATAACACAAACGATGAGCAAAAAGGACATAACATAGTTAAACGTCTGTATAAATTTCTCATTTGTTGCAAATTTTCTCAAAAATTTACCGAGCAGGCACCATGAAAAAATACTTACGAAGCTAAAACTAATAGCTACACTCAAAACTACTATTGTATCTCTAACAAAATTTATATTTGGATCAATAAATGTGGATACTATCACAATTGCGAATAAAACTGCCTTAGGATTAACGAATTGAAAAAAAAGCATATTAATAAATTTAGTAGGATTTTCTATTTTTTTCTCTTCGCTTTTTTTGCCTTGTGCAATTTTATATGCAAAATATAATATAAAACATGAACCAAGTACTTTTATAACTTCTTGAAGTGCTGGAAACTTTTTAAAAAAAACTATCAATCCAAAATTGATTACTATTAATAGTATAGGAAACCCAAAAGTAACTCCGTATATCAAAGGAAGTGTTTTTTTGATTCCAAAATTAAAACCTGAATAGGAAGATAAAAGATTATTTGGCCCCGGTGTAAACGCTGCCACAAACATGAAAATCATTAATGTTGTCATATCAGGATATATTAATTTACTTTGGTATTAAGCTATTCCCAAGCCGTTTTCAACTTTTTGTGACGGATGAACCAAGACCACTTTTCCATCTTTTTCAATTGCGCCCAATATAAGAACTTCGGAAATTATTCCCGCTATATTTTTTTTTGGAAAGTTACAAACTCCTATAACTTGCTTGCCGATTAAGTTTTGTTCATTATAGTAATGTGTGATCTGAGCCGAGGATTTCTTTATTCCCGTCTCTTTACCAAAATCAACTTCAACAACTAATGAAGGTTTTCTTGCTTTTTCATTTTTTTTAACACTCAAAACTGTGCCAACTTTAATCTCTACTTTGCTGTAATCTTCGTATGTTATTTCTTGTTTCATATTGAGAATATATAATATATTTTTATTTAAATGGGTACGCAAAATAAAGTTATCGATCAAATATTTCCTGAAACTTTGAAAATTTTATCAGATCTAATAAAATTTCAAACTGTTTCGGGCGCCCCTAATTTCAAGCTAATCGAATATTGTGAAAAAAAATTAAGTAAGCTTGGAGCAATATCGTCCAAAACTATTAATGAATCTACACAGCAGGCAAATTTGTTTTCAACTATAAATGGCAAAAAAAAATTAAATGGTGGCGGTATTATATTATCTGGCCACACAGATGTTGTTCCGGCTTCGCCAAAGGAATGGTCATCTGATCCATATGTTGCAAGAGAAAAAGACAACAAAATTTATGGACGAGGATCATGTGATATGAAAGGATTTATTGCTTGTACTCTAGCAGTGGCACCATTATTTGCTTCTGAAAATTTAAAAAAACCAATTCATTTTTCATATACTTTCGATGAAGAAACCGCATGCTTGGGTGCTCCCTTGATGCTAGCCGATTTAAAAAAACGAAAAATTGATTACTCTGCTTGTATAATTGGTGAACCTACCAGTATGAAAGCTATTACTGCACATAAAGGTTATAATGAATATGTAACATATTTTACCGGTTTGTCGGGGCATGCCTCAAATCCTGAACGTGGTGTAAGTGCTGTAGAATACGCAATTCGATACAGCAACAAACTTATGGAATTAAGAAATGAATTAAAAAAAAGAAAACCAAAAAGAACACTTTTTTCTCCTCCCTACTCAACGCTACAAATAGGAAAAATTACAGGAGGAATAGGTACAAATGTTATTGCTGATCGATGCATTCTTGATTGGGAAGTAAGGCCAGTTGCTCGAGAAGATGGAGAATTCATTAATAAAAATATCGATTCTTATACCGAAAAAACTTTGTTACCAGAAATGAAAAAAATTTACCCAGAAGCAACTATTAATAAAGTAACTGTTGGAGAAGTAGTTGGTTTTGACGAAAAGGAAGGATCTGAAGCTGTTAATCTTATTTGTAATTTAACGGGCGATAATTCAAAAGATGTTGTATCTTTCGGCACAGAGGCAGGACTGTTTCAGGAATTTGGTATTAGCACTGTAGTTTGTGGCCCTGGATCAATCGAACAGGCTCATACCGTTGACGAGTATGTAACCTTTGATCAACTAAAACTTTGTTTGAAGATGCTCATTGATCTCAGAGATAAGTTGATTTAGAATCGGGTTATGGTTTGGTTATATATTGTTTTAGTTTTATGGTCAGTTGGTATGATAACGGATTAATTTAATTGCGTAATTTTATACCACGTAATCGTTCAGATCTTCTTCTCAACAATTCAACTGTAGTTAATAACATAATTGATAAGGCAACAAGGCATGTTGCCATACAAAGTATTACCGGGCTTATTTCTTGTCGTATACCGGACCACATCTGTCGAGGGATAGTTTGTTGTTCAACGCTTCCCAAAAAGAGAACAACCACCACTTCATCAAATGAAGTAATAAAAGCAAACAAAGCTCCCGAAATTACTCCAGGAAGAATGAGTGGCATAATCACCTTAAAAAATGTTCTCATTGTATCTGCTCCCAAACTTTGAGAAGCTCGTATAAGATTGGTATCAAATCCGGTAAGTGTTGCAGTAACCGTTATGACAACAAATGGCGTTCCTAGTGCTGTATGAGCTAATATAAGTCCAGTGTATGTACCTACCAATCCAAATTTTGCATAAAAGAAGAAAATCCCAGCCGCAGTTATAATCAAAGGAACAATCATAGGTGAAATCAACAAAGCCATAATTGCGCCTTTAAAAGGCATATGCGGTTTACTCAAACCCAGAGCTGCAGTTGTTCCTAACGCTGTTGCCAGAAAAGTTGCCGACAAACCAATAATAAAACTATTCTTAGTTCCTATCATCCACTTATTTGTACAGACAGTTGTAATAATATCATCCGGTCTGCATATACCGAGCATTTGCCTATACCATCGAAGAGAAAATGCATCAGGTTCAAATCTTAGCATTTCTGGAGTAAAACCAAAAAAAGGGGATTGATTAAAAGATAACGGAACAATCATAAAGATTGGAGCTATAAGAAAAAAGAATACCAACCCACAGTAAAACAAGTAAGTATAATAACCAATTCTTTGTTCAGTTGTTGTATATGTAGGTAAAGCCATAATTGTTATCCTAATTTTATATTTTCAATGCCGACTATTTTATTATAAACCCAGTACAGAGTTAACATTACCACTAACAGTATAGTTCCTAGTGCTGCACATAATCCCCAATTTAAAGTTGATTTCAGATGATAAGCAATCCAGTGACCAATTAATTGTCCATCTGCACCTCCAACAAGCTCTGGTGTAATAAAATACCCAATAGCAAGAACGAAGACGAGCAAGCCACCTGCACTAATTCCTGGAACTGTTTGAGGCATATAAACTCTGTAAAAGGCATGCATTGGTTGCGCTCCCAAATTTAACGCTGCTCGCATATAACTAGGCGGAATTGTTTTCATCACACTATATAAAGGCAACACCATAAAAGGTAATAAGATTTGGGTCATTGCAATCAATGTTCCCGTTTCATTGTATATCAATTGCATACGGTTCTCATCGGCAATGACACCGGCCCAAACCAAGATGCTATTAAAAACTCCTTTTTTCATTAATATTATTATCCATGAAACCGTTCGAACCAATAACGATGTCCAAAAAGGCAGGAGAACAAAAATCATAAGAAGATTACTGTACTTTAATGGTAAAGTGGCTAAGAGATGCGCAATAGGATATCCCAAAATCAAACAAAACAACGTCACAAGAACACTAATTTTGACAGTTTTGTACCAAGTATAATTATAAATTCTCCTTTTTTCTGGTTGTCGTATAATTTCTTTATTTGAATCGTATTTTAAATCTACGGCATTTAAAAAATATCCAAATGTATAGGGATCAACCATTTCTCCTAAAGCTTTCCAAAACTCTATTTTTCCCCATCGCTTATCTACTGCAATCATTTGTTCTTTATAAGGGCCCTCTTTAATTTTTTTGAATTTTCTTTTCGATTTTTTGATTAAACTTTTCCATCCTGACCGGCTATAATTCATACGAGTGCTAGCTTTACCGATTGCCCTTTTTTCAGCATTCACAATCTCACCAAAGATAGTGGCATACATTTCTTCAGTAGGAAGTTTCTTGCGATCCCATTGCTTATATATTTCAAAAGTTTTTGGAAATACTGTATTGATTTGTTTATCATCAATACTTCTTGTCAACATAGCAATAATAGGAATTACGAATGTAATTATAATAAACAGTGTAAGCGGGAGAACTAGAGCAAATGCTCTAAATTTATTTATACGCTCTGAACGTCTAAGACTAACTTTTAAGGGTATTCCGTCAGTCGTTAATATCTCGCCTTTTGCTGTTTGATTCATAAGGCTATTATAAAAAAAGGCGGGACAAAAATCCCGCCTTTTTTATCAAAATATTAATATTATTATTTATTACCTGCCATCCAAGCTGCCCATTGTTCTTTGAGCTCAGCATTGTGATCAGCCCACCATACAGGATCCGTTAATATAGATTTTTTAAGTCTTTTCTTGGTATTAGGCATGTGTGGTAGCACAGCTATACCATTATGGAACCAAGGTTCACCCTTCTTGATAACGTCAAGACCGCACGAACGCATAGGACCGTAAGTGATGTACCTAGCTTGTTCAGCTTGAGACGCACAAGTAGTTGCGTGTTTTAAGAATTCAATAGCTTCTGCTTTATTTTTTGAACCCTTAGGAATAGCTATCCAGTCTCCATCAAGAACTTGACCTTCCCAAACGTAATCGAAGCTAGCTCCTTCTGAAAGAATAGCAGCTCCAGCACGACCATTGTAAACAATGGACATAACTACTTCACCGCTTGATACTAATTCTAACGGTTGAGCTCCTGCAGACCAGTGAACAACATGTCCTTTAAGGTCTTCAAGTTTAGCAAATGCTCTATCTGGTCCACCTTCGCCTTGTAAAACTTCATTTACTTTGCTTGGTTTAACTCCATCAGCAACAAGTGCCATTTCTAAAACAGCTTGCGGCCAAGTGTGAACACCTCTTTTTCCAGGGAACTTTTTAACGTCAAAGAAATCTTTCATCTTCTTTGGTTTTTTTTCAGGAAAAGCTTTTGGATCGTAAATTATTACATACGTCCACCATATTTGTGGAGCAGCACATGGCGAAATTGTTCCGCCTACACCAGTACCATTGTCAGGTATGCTTTCTAAGAAACTATCACCATTAGGTGCTTTTTCCCATGAACTGAAATCCAGTTCTTCTAGTAAGCCTTCATCGCAGCCGTTAATTGCATCCACTGGCAAAATATCTACGACATCCCAAGTCACATTACCTGATTCAACTTGAGCTTTGACTTCACCAAGACCACCGTTATAGTTTTCAACACTAACTTTAGTGGTGCCGTTTTTAACGGGTCCCCAAGTGTCAATGTAACCCTTCTGTTGGCTCATTGTGTATGCTCCGCCCCATGATACAAATGTAAAGTCAGCATAAGCCGTAGCTGTAAATGCCAACCCGATCAATGCAAGCAAAGCAACTTTGATTGTTTTAATCATATTTTTCCCTCTTGATTAATTTATTATACGTATAAGTCGGCAATCTAAACATATTGATTAGGTGCTGTAAAATAAAAAAATATTAAATTTATGCTAAGTCTAAAGCCCTTGAATCACTGGCCCTCCAAGAAAGTTTAACGGATACACCTTCTTTGAGGTCAGCTCCCTTGTATGAATTGGGAACTTTTACAATAAACTGATCGTTTCCACAGACTTCAACTCTAGTTCGAATATGGTCACCAAGATAGATTAATTCCTTCACCTTTGCATTAAATGAATTTTCTAAATTACTATCTGTTGAATTAATTTCAACTCGTTCAGGACGTAACGATACCGTTGACGCATCCCCTACTGTATTGATATTAACTTTGAGAGATTTAATTTCATCGCCTTTGTCTGTTGTAACAGTGCACATATTACCATTAATGGATTTTACTTTTCCCTTAAGTTGATTATTTTCCCCAATGAACTGAGCTACAAAAGCATTTTCTGGTTTTTCATATAAAACATCAGGTGTTGATATTTGTTGAATTTTTCCGTCATTAAATACCGCAATACGGTTCGACATTGTCAGTGCCTCACTTTGGTCATGGGTAACGTACACAACTGTAATACCAATATTTCCGTGAATGTGCTTAATTTCATATTGCATTTGTTCACGAAGTTTTTTATCTAAAGCTCCCAAAGGTTCATCCATTAAAACAAGCCTTGGTTCAAAGACTAATGCTCTTGCAAGTGCAACACGTTGTTGTTGACCACCAGACAATTGTAAGGGCATGCGATTTCCAAAGTCTTGGAGCTCTACCATTGACAGAGCTTTTTCTACTTTTTCTTTAATTTCAGATTTATTTAATTTTCTAACTTCCAAAGGAAATGCAAGATTTTCATTTACTGTCATGTGAGGAAATAATGCATAATTTTGAAAAACCATACCAATTCCTCTTTTATAAGGAGGAATACTGCTAATTGCGTCTCCGTCTAAATATATTTCACCATTGGTTGGGGTCTCAAATCCAGCCAACATCATTAACGTCGTTGTCTTTCCTGATCCGGAAGGCCCAAGCATAGTTAAGAACTCTCCTTTTGGGATATCTACATTTAAATCTTTAACGACCAAAACCTCGCCGTCATAGCTCTTATCTACTTTTTCAAATTTTACAAAACTCTCTGAAGCCGGCATAAACGCTGAATATTAAACATTTGTGAAAAATTTATTCAAGGTAATTATACTTTTATGTGCAATTCTCTAGATAAATTACAGAATAATTCAAAACCTTTTTCAGTAACTCTTACCGATTCACTTGCTTCTACTCCCCAATCACCAAATTGCATCACGGCTATCATGTGAAAAGTAATGTTAGGTTGTAAAACAGTTTTGTCGCCTTTTGATATGTTTAGAGTATGCTCTCCCCAATCGGGAGGATAACCAATTCCAATTGAATATCCTGTTCTTGATTCTTTTTTAATTCCATATTTGTCTAAAACTCCCCAAAATTTTTGGGCAACATCATCAGCAGTATTACCAGGTTTTGTTGCTGCAATTCCTGCATCTAATGCTTCATTAGTTGCTTTCATTGTATCAATTTTTTTCTGATTTTTTTCTCCTAAAAGTACTGTTCGTGCCATAGGACAATGGTATTTTTTATATACTCCAGCAATTTCAACTATTGTTGCCTCACCACTGACAAATTTATCTTCTGTTGCTGTTAAATGCGAAGCTGAAGTTCCTTTTCCTGTAGGTAACAAAGTTGCAATACCAGCATAATCACCACCAAATTCTGGCGTACCATTGAACAAAGTTTTTTGAATATTTGCAACAGCATCACATTGTCTTACACCGGGATTAATACTTTCAAAAGCTGTTTTCATTCCTCTTTCTGTTATTCGAGCAGCAGATTTCATTAATTTAATTTCTGAATCAGATTTAATAACCCTTACCCAATTTACTAAACGCTCCGCATCTTTAATTTTTGCATTTGGTAAACCTGTTTTTATTTTTTCATAACAATAAGCTGTGAAATAATGACTATCCATTTCTAAACCAATATTAGAATTATCCCATTTTCTTTGTTTTATTATTTCGGTCAAATATTGATAGGGATGTAAAGGCCATGTGTGAATGTACTTTTCGTCATATGCAATAATATTTTTATGCTGAACATAGGTTTTTATGTACCCCCCTCCAGTATCCTGCACTCTCAAAAAACAAATTGGTTCATCTTCATTTACATGGACTAAAACGCATTGGGCATAGTAAAAGGACCAAGCATCATAACCGGTTAAGTAATTCATGTTCGCCGGGTCTTGAGAAATTAACAAATCAATACCCTTCTTCTGCATTAAAGTCTTAACTTTATTTAATCGTTCTTTATATTCTGTAACTGTGAACAACATAGTTAGAGTTTAGTATTTTTTAATTCCTTTAACATCGTCAAGATATGGTAGTTTCTTTCTTACAAAGCTTATTAGATTTAAATCGATCTCTCCAATAATTAATTCTTCTTTATCTTTTGCAGAAACAACGTCTAGTCCTTTTGGGTTAATAATTTTGCTTTCGCCCATAAAGTTTATACCATTATTTTTTCCGCAACTGTTGGCATAAGCAACAAAAATCCCATTTTCAAAAGCTCTACTTCTTGAAATATGTCTTGCTGCTGCTGGCCATAGATTTGATTGTCCGGTCGGAGCAATGACAAGATCAACTTTATTGAATGCGGCATTTCTAATTATTTCGGGAAACTCCAATTCATAACAAATAACAAGCGCAATTTTTAGTCCGGCTATATTAATTATTGAATTTTTTTGTCCTGGATAAAAAATTTCATTTTCATTAGAAGTTTTGGGTAAAACAGTTTTTCTATGATTAGCTAAAGATGCTCCTTTGTTATCAAAACATTGGGCTGAATTGTATAATTTGTCTCCTTCCAATTCGGGATAGCCATATATTATAGATAAGTTAAATTTTTTAGCTAAATTGCTAATAGATTCTGCAAAAGAGCCTTTGGATTTTTCCGCATACTTTTTAATATCTTCAGCATTCCCATATCCAGACATAAAAAGTTCTGGGCACACTATGATGTCAACTTTTTCTTTTATTTTTTTTATTGCCTGGTCTAAACGTTCGATGCGATCCGTTGGGGTTTCTTTTCGCGATTGGTATTGAAATATCCCAATTGAATTCATTTCTATTATTTAATTATGTTATGTTCCGGGCCAAATGGAAACTTAGTTATATCTTCAGCTCCATTTTTATTTATTACAAGAATATCATGTTCACGATATCCGCCTGCTCCAGGCTCTCCCTCAGGGATAAAAATCATAGGTTCCATCGAGACAACCATATTCGGTTCTAAAATTGTTTCTATATCTTCACGTAATTCAAGTTTGCCTTCTCTTCCATAGTAATGACTTAATATTCCGAATGAATGTCCGTAACCAAAAGTGCGACGGTGAATATAACCAAGTTCTGAGTATAAATTGTTTAATTCAGCGGTTATTTCTGAGCATTTTACTCCCGGCTTAATAAGTTCAAGGCCACGACGATGAACTCTGACATTAACCTCCCAAGCTTTTAGTGAAGCATCGTCAATCTCTTTAAGGAAAAGAGTTCTTTCCAATGCAGTATAATATCCTGAAATCATGGGAAAAGCATTTAAAGAAAGAATATCTCCAATTTTAAGTTTTCTTGTTGTTAATGGATTGTGAGCACCATCGGTATTAATGCCAGATTGAAACCATACCCAAGTATCTCTAAGTTCTGAATTGGGATAAAATTTAGCTATTGCTTTCTCCATAGCATCACGACCTACCATGGCTATATCAATTTCAGAAGCTCCAACTTTAATCTCTTTTACAAGAGCCTCTCCTCCTATATCGGCAATTTTTGCGCCACTTTTTATTAAAGCTATTTCTTCTTCTGATTTAATCATTCTTTGAACCATAGTTGAGGGGCCGACATCAATTAGTTCTGGATTACCAAGAGAATCTTTTAAGTTTTTAAACCTTTCAATGGTTAGGTGATCATTTTCAATACCCACTCTTTTTGCTTTACCTAGAAGAGAAACGATTGCTTTCAAATAATTATCTCTTTGCCAATCAGTATAAATAAGATTTTCTCCATAACATCTGCGTCCTGGTTGACCAGCATCAATATTTGCAGAAACTACTGTATTCTTTTCAGAAGTAACTACACATCCATATGGTCTTCCAAACGAACAGTAAAGAAAACCAGAATAATACGCAA
>Ga0208408_1001791_pt1 | contig 12012 bp, 9 predicted proteins | sample ETNtaG_4_FD_185776 | JGI IMG/M metagenome (GOLD analysis project Ga0208408, IMG submission 185776) | Marine microbial and viral communities from oxygen minimum zone, Eastern Pacific Ocean - ETNP201406SV67 (SPAdes) (version 2) | ecosystem: Environmental > Aquatic > Marine > Oceanic ... | reverse complement strand
AGTAATTCATTCATGCTCGAAATGATTGATGCCTTTGTGAGGAATCAGGATTTAATCCCAGGATCAAGGTCATTCCTTATGAAGAAGTTTGGATTATTCATCCTTGCAGGATTGAATTTTTTTTTTGACAGGTATTTTTCATGATTTCCAAGAATACTGAACTTCAATTTTTGGAGTTTGTACAAAAAATGAGAGGCAGGTTCCAGGAGAAACATGTTTAAGCAAATTAGCCAAAACGTCTGGGCCTTCGACGTGGAATGGGTACCGGATTCAGATATGGGACGCAGACTGTTTCAGCTTCCAAATGAAATGGAAGAGGCTGAAGTGTTCCAGAAGATGTGGGAAGCTGGAGGAGCCAGCGAAGAAGATCCAATGCCCTACCTGAAAACAGTCCTTTGCAGGGTAGTTTCCATTGCGGCGGTCATAAGAAATCAAAAAGATGACCAAAGTGTCAGCCTCAGTCTGACTTCTCTGCCTCATCACCCTGAAATCCCTGAAGAGCAGCAGGAATCGGCCATGCTTTCAACTTTTCTCAATGCGATTGGTGAAAATAAGCCTCAACTCGTTGGTTTCAACTCCCAGCGCTCCGATCTGAAGATTCTGGTTCAGAGGGCTGTGGCGCAGGGAATCCAGGCCAAGGAATTTGCGAAACGTCCTAATAAACCCTGGGAGGGAGTTGATTATTTTGACAGCAAATTCAGTCCGGTTCATGTCGACCTGATCGAAATCCTGGGAGGTCACGGCAAGTCGACTCCTTCACTCCATGAAATGGCCAACGTATGTGGAATTCCAGGAAAGATGGGTGTTGAGGGAAAGGAAGTTGCTCCACTATGGCTTGAAGGACGTCTCCCGGAAATCGTGGCATACAACGAATGTGATGCACTGTCTACCTACCTCATCTGGCTCCGTACTGCTCATTTTGGTGGTTTTTTTTCTGACCAAGCATATGAGGAGGAACAGTTGCGAGTGAGAGAGTTGCTTGAACGTGAAGGGGCTTTACCCGGCAAGGAGCACCTTCTCGAATTTCTTGAAGAATGGGAAAGGCTCCAGACAGATTAATCCTATAAGGGTATAGGGGTTAACCCGTACTGCCGAACCCTCCTTCGCCGCGAAGGGTTTCTTCGAGTTCATCTACAACTTCAATCTCACAAGGCTCAAGCCGTCGTATAATCATCTGTGCAATCCTTTGATTGAGAAGATTTTCACAAGCCTTTTCCCCTGATCCGGAACCTAAGTAGCGCAGTGGAACAAATATGCGGCCTCGGTAATCGGGATCGATGATGCCCACGCTATTTGCCATAATGAAATCCCTTTTGACGATGCTGGATCGTGGAACCACTTCCAGATAATATCCCTGACTGAGCTGAACTGAAATACCGGTATCGATGAAATAAACCTGCTCTGCCTTGCATTCATAGGCCATTGCCGTCAAATCGATCCCGGCGTCTGTCGAATGACCTCTGGAAGGAACGGGCATGTCAGAATAATGGCAACAAATTTTCATCAAGGCTTTTGAGGTAGCAGTATTCATTTTCTTTGGTGCAAAAGAAGAAGTTTTTCAAGTATCCCAACCCACCCCATTTCGGGTAGTCTTAAGCAACTCAAACTAACGATACTCCAACAAAGCGCAAGTATGGACCGTGATCCATCCAAAATGGACTCGATCAAACATAAACTGAATGAATCGGGACGCGTCGAATTAGCAGACATCCTTGAAAAACAATGGGAAACCCCAATTGAGGAATATGCCCAAAGTCTCTGGAGTCAGAACAAGGATACAATCGATCTGGAATCAGAACTCTTGCAGGCCTTTCACCAGGAGTTTCTTAGGATCGGATCCACCGAGGAAGAGGCCTCTGAATCGATAGCATCGTTGAAACGCACCCGGACACTTCAGACAGCAACCCATGTGACCGCCTCGGAAGGTCCAACTTTTTTTGCGACACATCGTCTTGCACTCAAGGGGCTTCCGAAGGGTGAATCCTATCTCGTAGGTGCCTACAGCGGTGTCCCCTATGCCAATGCAGCATGGTCAGGATGCCTCAATTTCAGTACCGAAATGGAACTCGGAGAAATCCTTTCCGACCATGCACCTGGTTTTTCGGAGTTGTTGAAAGCAGACCGGGACCGCAGGAGGGATACGAGTGAAAGACGAATCTCAATGATTCCAGGAAAATTCAGGGATGCTCAGGTTTTTGGTTCAGAAATTTTAGAAAAACAGGAGACTCTCGCTTTGCATTGGAACGATGTGCTAAAGAAATTGATGCCTTACAGCAAAACCGGAGAATCCTTTACCTTGTGGGCCTCCGGTTTCTGCCGTAACCAGGCTGATTTGCTTTTTCCCGGATTTAAGGTGGTCTATTTTGATCTCAACGAAGTGATCCGAAACTATCTGCTTGAGGTTCTTTCAAAATCTCAGCATCCGTTGACCATGATCTTGCTGAATCCGGAAAGGCGTTATCAATTACTCGAAGTATTCGGAAAAGAGACACCCCTTTTCAGCACCAACTCCAATAATGGAAATCGGATTAAACTGGAAACCCTATCTTTCCATGAGAACCAGTTGGGAGGACCCAGTTCCTCCTTTGTAATGGATGAAGAGAATCTGGTGCGGATGCTCAAGGAAAGAACTCTCTGTCCAGGCCTGTTTATCGGTTTCACCGTCCTTGTGTTTCTCAATGGTTTGAACTGCCTCGGAAGTTTTGAACAGATTGAATATCTTGCACGATTCAAAAAGAATTGGAGCCGTTTCTCATTTCCTGGATTGATCCCCATGGAACAACAGGATACGAAAAAACTCAGCTGTGGAAGGATGATCAGTTCACAGGGTAAACCAATATATCCCCTGGATCTGATCCTTGGGCAGGAACCGTCTTTTTCAGAACCTCGCACCCTTGGACAATGGATGGAGCCACTCTTTCCAAGGCTGGGTCTGATATGAATTGGTTTATTCACTTCATGACCTGATTTGAGGACATTGATCGTTCAGGGATAATGAACTTGCCTTGAAGGCGGGAATCTTTCCATAATTAGTGTTTGACTTTAACTCAGAACCCACTTAGGTCAGCTCATGCAGTATGCGGAGTTTCCGATTCTTTCTCTGATCATCCTTTCACCGGTTCTTGGTATTGCACTGGCTGGAGTTTTCCGGGACGCGAGTGACGGAGTTCCTGCTAAAGTTGCCGCACTTTCAAGCAGTCTACTGACTTTCCTGCTCAGTCTTTACCTCTGGTTTAATTTTGATGCCTCTTCGGATGGACTTCAATTGGTGGAGCGCGTTGCTTGGATTCCGCAGTTCAATATTGAATATTTTCTGGGACTGGATGGTCTAAATCTGTTTTTCCTGCTCATCATCACCTTCATCAGCCCGCTTGCACTACTCGGATCCTGGAATCTGAAGAAACGTAACTGGCAGTTCCAGATCCAGATGCTCCTGCTGGAAATCGGGATGTTGGGCTGTTTTGCAGCCTTCGACGTGGTGTTGTTTTATGTTTTCTTCGAGGTAATGTTGGTTCCCATGTATTTTCTGATTGGAATCTGGGGTGGCTCCAACCGACTTTATGCGACAATGAAATTTGTCATTTATACCATGGTCGGATCTTTGCTGATGCTGGTCGCTCTGCTCTACACTGCACTGCTCTTCAAGGAAATCAACAACGGTTGGTCGTTCAACATTCTGGACTGGTATGGAATGAACATCGCGCCGGAAACCCAGACCTGGCTCTTCCTTGGTTTTGCAGTTGCCTTTGCAGTTAAGATTCCTCTTTTTCCCTTCCACACCTGGCTTCCCGATGCTCACTATGAGGCACCCACCGCGGGTTCTGTCCAGCTTGCAGCAGTACTGCTGAAGTTTGGACCCTATGGATTTCTGCGTTTCGCAATGCCGGTATTTCCTGCAGCGGTTTATGAACTGACTCCACTTTTTATCGCCCTCTCACTGATCGGAATCATTTACGGTGGGCTGGTGGCCATGGTGCAAAAACAGATCAAAAGACTGATCGCCTATTCCTCTGTGGCCCACATGGGCTACATTGTCCTCGGCCTGTTCGCATTGAACACTCAGGGAGTTTATGGAGGCTGGATCCAGATGATCAATCATGCGATCGTTACCGGCGCCCTGTTCCTCGTGGTCGGAATGATCTATGAGCGCACTCACACTCAGGAAATCGTGGATTACGGTGGAGTGATTCACACCATGCCCTTGTTTTCTGTCTTCCTCGTCTTTTTCTCGCTTGCTTCAGTGGGACTACCAGGACTGAATGGTTTCGTTGGTGAGGTATTGGCGATGATCGGCGCGGCCAGGGTGAATATCTGGTACGGAGTGATTGCTGCAGCAGGGGTCATCATTGCTGCCATCTACATGCTTTGGATGGTGCAGCGAGTGCTCTTTGGTCCTCTCGTGAAAGATATGGTGAAGGGGCTGAATGACCTTAGCCTTCGTGAAGTCATCGTCCTCGTCCCGCTTGCTTTCTGGACCATCTTCCTCGGAGTTTATCCCCAGCCTTTCTTTGAACGGATCGACGTTAGTGTTCAAAAATACATCGAGCAGATCAAATCCCAGGAACCGAGGTTTGCTCAGGATGAAAAAGAGCAACAAAACCTGTTTACCCTTTTCGGGCTGAAACAGCCGGATCTTCTTTCAAAACGCTGAAAGGGTCTTGGTTTTCGGTTTAGTCATTGAGCCCGGGCAGCTATTCAAACCTGCCCCACATTGCATGATTTCCTGTGCTCACTCCAGAACTCCTTCAGGATCTTGATCACCTGATTCCTCATGTGATGCAAACCGATCGCTACGCATTGCGTAAACGGTTCGGCCTTCTTTCAAAAACTTTCAAACAACTGAACGGTAAGCTTTCAGACAAGGGGGATGCTCTAGAATCTGAATACCTGAAATTACTGGAAAAGGCCGAAGCTTCCGCAAAACTACTTGAAAAACGCAAAGCCCTTCGGCCCGAAATCGTCTACCCCCCTCTGCTTCCCATCACTGTACAGCATCATCACATCCTTGAAGCTCTTGAAAATCAACAAGTCCTGATCGTTTCCGGAGAAACTGGATCAGGAAAAACAACCCAGTTACCCAAATTCTGCCTTGAAGCAGGCAGGGGCCGTAAAGGTCGGATCGCTCTGACTCAGCCCCGACGCGTGGCGGCAACTTCGATCGCAAGACAGATCGCCCATGAACTGAATTCAGAAGTCGGCCGGATGGTGGGTTACCGTATCCGATTTTCTGAAAAACATTCTGATGAAACACTGGTCCAGGTCATGACCGATGGGATGCTTTTGGCTGAAACCCGCAGTGACCGTTTTCTGGATCAGTATGATACCATCATCCTCGATGAGGCTCATGAGCGTTCTCTGAATATCGACTTCCTACTCGGTTACCTGCTCCAACTGTTGGAAAAGCGCCGTGATCTGCGTTTGATCATCACGTCGGCCAGCATCGATACCGAATTCTTTTCCAAAAACTTTGGCAATGCTCCGGTGATCGAAGTTTCCGGAAGAAGTTTTCCGGTGGAAATACATTATCGGGAACTTGAAGAAGCCAGAATTGATACAGGTGAATACACCATCATCGACGCAGCAACCGATTCGATCCGAGAATTGCTGGATCAGACAAAGGATGGAGACCTGCTCGCATTTCTTCCAGGCGAACAGGAAATCAGGGAAGTCCTAGAACGACTCGGCCCCTATCATCAAGACCACTTGATTCTGCCTCTATACGGCCGCCTGACAGTGAAGGAGCAGAACCGGATTTTTCGCAACAGCTCTCAAAGAAAAGTGGTGGTGGCCACCAATATCGCAGAAACATCATTGACCATTCCCGGAATCCATTATGTGATCGATTCTGGAACAGCCCGCATCAGCCGTTATCTTCCACGCAAACGGATCCAGCGTTTACAGGTGGAACTAATTGCCCAGAGCAATGCCCTCCAACGTGCAGGAAGGGCAGGAAGGGTTGGACCGGGTGTCTGTATTCGACTCTATTCCGAAGAAGTGTTTCAGCAGCTTCGTGAATACGCAGAGCCCGAAATCCTGCGTTCGAACCTGGCAGGGGTGATTCTGCAGATGCTCTCTCATGGATTGGGCCATCCAAATAAAAAAGGACCGGACAGGATCGCATCCTTTCCTTTCATGAATCCTCCTCCGATTTCAGCCATTCGTGAGGGATTCCGTCTGTTGGATGAACTCGGCGCACTTGACTCGAACCAGCAACTGAACCGTTTAGGACGACAGATGGCCCGGCTCCCGATCGAACCCCAAATCGCCCGGATGCTTCTGGAGGCTCTCGAAGAACACGCGCTTCGTGAAGTGCTGGTAATTGCCGCCGGACTTTCGATTCAGGATCCCCGGGAATATCCTCTGGAAGAGAAGGAAAAAGCCCGGCAGATGCACCGGAGTTTCGTCCATCCCAATTCTGATTTCCTGACACTGCTTAACATTTGGGACAGCTACCACGATGAGTGGGAATCCCTAAGGACTGAAAACAAGATGCGCAAGTTCTGCAAGAAGCATTACCTGTCCTTTGTCAGGCTCCGTGAATGGAGGGACATCCACCGCCAGCTTTCCATGGTTCTTCAGGAGGCTGGTCTGCTGAAGCTGAAGCAGGAACCCGCAGATTACGGGGCAATCCACCGTTCCATTCTCTCAGGACTATTGAACTGCATCGCCCAGAAAGCGGAGAAGTCATTCTACCGTGGATCGGGAGGCAAAGACGTCTACATTTTCCCTGGATCCACTCTAGCTAAAAGAGCAGGAAACTGGGTGCTGGCAGCAGAACAGGTTGAGACTTCCCGACTGTTTGCGCGTAAAGTCGCCAACATTGAAGTTGAATGGCTGGAGCAGTTAGGAGGAAAGCTTTGCAGAAGCATCTATTCAGAACCTCATTTCAATGAAGAAAGCGGAATCGTTGAAGCCAGTGAAAGGGTCACCCTCTACGGCCTCACGATCGTCCCCCGGAGAAATATTCCTTTTGCTCGCATCAACCGTGCTGAAGCAACCCGGCACTTCATCCAAGAAGCACTGGTTTCAGAAAGGCTGAGAAGTCGTCTGCCCTTTTTTATCAATAACAAAAAACTCAAACAGCAACTGCTCGACCAGGACGCTAAGCTTCGAAGGAACCGCGAATATGACTTGGATGCTGCACAGGAAGCATTCTATACGGAACGCCTTCATGGGGTGGGGTCCATCCACGATCTCAACCGATTGCTGAGAAATAAAAGGCAAGAAGGGAAAGGTGGTTTCCTGATGATGAAACTGGAGGATTTCCTGGAATTAGCGGATGAAGAACACGGTTCCGCAGAAGATTATCCAGAGACATGGCAAAGTGGCGAGGTGGAATTTCCTTTGTATTATGAATTCCGGCCAGGTTCTGCATCCGATGGAGTCACCCTTCAGGTCCGTGACGAAAAACTTTCTTTTCTCCACCCTCATGCCCTGGAATGGCTTGTTCCTGGTTACTGGGAAGAAAGAATCCTCCACCTCCTCAAAAGCCTGCCAAAGGCAACAAGACGTCACTTCGTCCCCCATGGGGATACTGCGAAAAGCTTGAGGACCGATTTGAGACCACCTGACGAAATTTATGCTAGTCAAACAATTCCTTTTCCGGAAAACCCTGAAAACCGAACTGGAGCCAGTTTTATCAAATCTCTGTGTCTCCTGATCCGTAAAAAATTTCGCATCCACATTCCGGAAGAAGATTGGGATTGGGAACGGATTCCGGATCATCTCAAACCACGGATTGAGATCAAGGACCCCCGAAAAAGAATCGTCCAGGCGGGCAGGAATGTACTGGAAATCCTACGTTTGAGGCGAGCGGAACTGAACAAGTCTCCCAAAATCAGTATTAGCCGTGATGATTCTGCAGCCTGGCAAACAGCTGCTATGAAGTGGGAGCTTGAAAATATCAACGGCTGGAGTTTCGAACTTCCCAGAGAAATCGAGATCAAAAATCCTGGAGGCCCGAACCTCAAAGGTCATCCTGGACTATTTCTGCAAAACGGAAGGATTTCGCGGAGGCTCTTTGGAAATCCCACTGAAGCAAACGAATCTACAACCCCAGCCTTACATAAGTTGCTTTCATTCGCTGTCGGCCCAGATCTCGCCTGGATGCAGCAAGATCTTTCCGATCTCCGTGATTTGCATGCTCTCTATGCACCTTTCGGCAACCCAGCAGAAATGAAAGACGATCTCTGGCAGAACCTTTTTCAGCATCTCTTCGAAGGATCATGGATTTCTAACAGCCTTGAATTTGAATCAAGGATCGAAGAGGCCCAAAAAAAACTGGAAACCGTCCCTGGAAAATTTCTTCCCGGTTTCAAATCACTCCTTGAATCCTACCATCTGACCCAGGGAGAGCTTGAAAAAATCAACGCCCCCTCCCTCCAGAACCATAAGGCCCTGGAGGAACATGTCTTGAACCTTCTTCCACGTAGGTTTCCCGTGAAAATTCCGTTCATCCAGTGGAATAATCTGAAACGATACCTCAAGGCGGTTCGTATCCGACTTGACCGCTTCAGGCAGAATCCTGAAAAAGACCAGGAAAAATCGATGCACCTCAACCCCTGGATCAAAATTCTTTCACAATTGAAAGAAGAACAACTGAACCAGCAGGAGGAAAGGGCCCTCGAAGAGCTGTCATGGTTCGTCGAAGAATACCGTGTCTCCTTATTTGCTCCGGAAGTGAAAACCCCGGTACCGGTCTCACCCCGACGTCTGGAAAAATTCACCCGCCAGCATTTTCCCCGTCACCCGATGGTCTTTACCGCCGGTCCTTATTGAATTTTTCTCCAAAATGCATAATAATTTTATTTTTAATTTGCGATACCATCAAACAGTACCAAAATGGTACTGATTCCTGGATATTATAACTCAACTCAGCAGGAAATGAGGTTCCATGAAATTCAAAGTCGTTTCATCCGATTCCGAAGGAAGCGCTTCACAGAGTTCTGATCCGGGAGCAAGGATCAGCAAAATGGTGGAAGACAGTTCTGTTTTTCTATTCATGAAAGGCAACCCTGAAGCCCCGCAGTGCGGTTTTTCTTATCGGGTGGTTCAGGTTCTCAACAGCTGGAATGTACCGTTCAACAGTTTCAACGTCCTTTCCGATGAAGGCATTCGGCAAGGCATCAAAGACTTTTCGAACTGGCCGACCATCCCTCAGCTTTATGTCAACCATGAATTTGTAGGCGGATGTGACATCATTGAAGAACTGTCAGGGAACGGAGAACTGGCGGATATTCTCAAATCCGCATATCCAGATCGTGAATTCACACCTCCACCACCTCCAGCAGAGGTTCAAGAAGTTTCTTCAATCGAAGCTTCAGAAATCCTTAAAAATCAACCGGACATCTCCATTTTAGATGTGAGACCTCCAGAAGAACGAGCCAAAGCTTCTCTTAGCAATTCACAGATGCTGGACAATCACATAGCTCAGGAAATCATTGACAGTTGGGACATGGACACTCCAATGATGTTGATCTGTCACCAGGGAATCCGCAGTAGGCAGGCTGCACAATATTTCACTTCACAGGGTTTTCAGCAGGTGTACAATGTTTCTGATGGTATAGACGGCTGGTCCCAAAACGTCGACAGCAGCATTCCACGCTACTGAAACAAATGATTCATCAGAATCTTTAGAATAATGATGGATATTGAAAATGAAATAATCCCCGAAGTCATGGTCAGTGAAAGAGCTGCCACGGTGTTCAAAGATGCCTGTAAAGCAGAGGGGAAAAGCCTGGAAGAATCCTACCTCAGAATAGGAGCAAAACCAGGAGGCTGTTCTGGCTGGAAATACGAACTCGAGTGGAACGGAACGGATGACATACAATCCGAAGATCTTACCATCAAAAGTGGCGAGATTTCGGTGGTCGTGGAACGGGAATGTCTGACCGACATCCTCGGCCCGGTAAAGATCGATTTTACTGATAAGAATCTTGTCGAACAGGGTTTTGTATTTGAGCAGCTATTGAACGGCCATCAATGTGGATGTGGAGAGTCGTTCACTCCGGTTCGAGACCTCAAAAAGTCCCATTCCTGAATCCGGCAGCATGCTGGAATTTCTTTCATCAGTGCTCTGTTTTGGCCTCTTTCTATACAAGTGGCTGATCATCATCGCAGTTCTTTTGACATGGGTCAGTGCAGATCCGTATAACCCCATCGTCCAGTGGATCGCGCGGGTCACTCGTCCACTCTGGGTCTGGTGTGAACAAAGGATGCCAATGATGCTGACCCATTTCAGTCCCTATGCGGCTTTATTGCTTGTCATCTTCGCCCAGGCAGTGGTTCCTGCAGAATTGAGATCCTTGAATCTTCTGATTGAAGGGAAAAGTGACAGTACCATGATGCTTCTGCAGAGTGGAGGGCATTTGCTTCAAGGAATGGCCATTGTCCTGCAAAGCCTCTTCTTCTTTTTTGTGATTGTACTCGTCATTTGGTTTTTTCTGACTCTGGTCAATCCTGCCTTCAACAACCCTCTGGTACGAATCATACATGTCATGGCAGATCCGCTCATCACTCCGATTCAGCGTTATCTTCCAAGAACGTCAGTGGATTTTTCCCCCCTGATCGCAGTGATCTTCTTTATGATGGTCCTGACTTTTGTGATCGGCCCGATTTCACACTACGGAAGCAGTCTTTCCTACCCTATTTCACTCTGCGTCTATTGAAGAACGACTATGATGCTTTTCAGTCTTCACATTGTTGCGATAGCCGCCCTGGCAGGTATATGCGGTAGCATCGGCTACCAGATGGGAATCAAGGAAGGACTTCGAGTCTCTCGGCTGGAATCGGAAATGAATCAAGCAGCGTCAGAAAATTAAATTCTCTGAACTGATCTTGGTACCTGAACTTTTCGGTTAGTTCGAATTCTTCATACGCACACGTACAGATTCAGCGTGCGCAAACAGTTTTTCTTCCTCGGCAAACCGAATGATCGCGGGTCCTTCGCACTGAAGGCGTTCCTCTGAATAAGAAAGCACCGAACTTGTTTTGATAAAATCCTGAACCCCGAGTGGGGAGGAGAACCTGGCACAACCTGATGTTGGCAGGGTATGATTAGGACCTGCATAATAATCGCCTACCGCTTCAGGAGTATTGGGACCTAAGAAGATGGCGCCTGCATTTCTAACCCGGTGCAGGTCCTGAAAAGGATCTTCCGTCAGAAGTTCCAGATGCTCCGGGGCCATTTCATTCACTGCATCAAAACATTCCTGCTTGGATTTACAAATAATCAAAGCAGAGCGGGAGGCAAAGGATTCTTCAATGATTTCCCGCCTTGGTAACGTAGGGATCACTTGCTGCAACCTGTTTCTTACGTTTTCAGCTTGTTCCCTGGAAGTTGTGACCAGGATTGCTCCGGCTTCAGGGTCATGTTCCGCCTGGGAAAGCAAATCTCTGACGAGGAATTCAACCGGCATCTCTTCACGGTCACAAACAACCATGATCTCGCTCGGTCCGGCAAAGGAATCAATGCCCACCCTGCCAAAAACCTGGCGTTTTGCTTCGGCCACAAAAGCATTCCCGGGCCCGGTGATCTTGACCACTGCAGGAACCGAATCCGTTCCCCAGGTTAAAGCCCCCACGGCCTGAGCCCCTCCAATAGAATAAAGTTTCTCAACTCCGAGCAGTGCGGCAGAGGCCTGCACCAAAGTTGCAGGCAGACCTGTTTCATTGGGAGGAGAAACCATCGCAATTCTTGACACTCCTGCCACCTGGGCTGGTATGACATTCATCAGCAAGGTTGAAGGGTAGACTGCACGGCCTCCCGGAACATAGATACCGACACTGTCGAGAGGGGTAACTTTCCAGCCCAGCATCGTACCATCGTTACTGAATTCAAGCTGGCTTTCTGTTTTTTGGCGCTGGTGGAAAGATCTAATATTTTCCGCTGCCTTTTCTAGGATAAGACGCAGTTTGGGATCCAGTGACTCAAGTGCCGATTGGAGGTCTTCGGGTTTCACCCTAATTGAATCCAGTTTAACTCCATCAAACCTTAGGGTCAGTTCTCTCAGT
>Ga0208408_1001789_pt1 | contig 12028 bp, 3 predicted proteins | sample ETNtaG_4_FD_185776 | JGI IMG/M metagenome (GOLD analysis project Ga0208408, IMG submission 185776) | Marine microbial and viral communities from oxygen minimum zone, Eastern Pacific Ocean - ETNP201406SV67 (SPAdes) (version 2) | ecosystem: Environmental > Aquatic > Marine > Oceanic ... | reverse complement strand
CAGGTCAGCGCTGTTGTCCCAGTGCAGGGTCAGGTTCGCCTTGTAGTTCTCTGGTAGGAAGATCGCCCAAATGTCTGATGTGTCTGAGGAGTCTCCAACGTGTCCGGACGCCATATCCTCGTACACGTAGTCGTCCACAGATAGCAGACCGGTGAAGTTCCCAAGGGCCATTCCGATTATCAGGCCCACTCCGCCGTCGCCGTACGTGTCGAACTTCTCGACGGTGTACGTCCCGGCATCTGAGTATGTCTCCAGCCACCCTACAAAGAAGTTTGTCATGTAGAATGTGTCGGTTGTCCCATCGGGCTTGGTGACCTCGATCGAGGACTCTGATCCGCACCATACGTCGCAGAATGTGACAACCAGGTCAGCTGCCTCGCCCGAGGCGAGCTCGAATGAGCCCGTCTCGTAGGTGAACGAAGGGTTGCCGGTCCCTTCGACGTCCATGTCCAGAAGGGTTCGGTACTGGGGAGTCGTTTGGTCTCCCGGCAGGCCGTTGTCCCCTGTCCAGACTGTGATGTTCATCTGGTAGTCTGTAGCTACGCCAGCGTAGTAGCAGTAGTAGCATGTGATCATTATCACGGATGAGTCGCCTCCTACTGAGAAGGGCGGGTCATCGTAGTACCACCCGCCGTAGGTTGCGCCTTCGGCGGTTCCGTCGGTTCCTACGGTGATCGGCCCCCCAGTTAGGGAGTAGTAGAAGTATCCCCAAGATCCGGAGTAGTAGTTGACCAGACTGCCATCGCCTGGCCCTAGTGACACCATGAATGCGTAGTTGTCGTAGAAGCTCGCACCGGTGTGGTTCCAGGATAGCTCGACGGTATACCCGTATCCGTACGGCAGATCGAGGAGGTACCCATCGGCGTTATCATCGGAGTTCGAGTTGAAGCTCGTAGCTGCGGAGGCATCCCCGTAGTACGTTATCGTCTCGGTTCCTGTCCACGAGAAGTCGTCTGTCAGGTTGTGGTGGGTTGAGAGGGTGTTCCCCGCATCCGTACCCCTGCAGGCGTCTGGTCCGGAACAGCTTCCAGAGGTCTCGCCTCGCTCACCGGCTCTGTCGAGCTCTGCTGGGGCATCTATTGCTCCCAGCATCGGTAGGCAAACCGAGACAATCATTAGCAGTGTCAGATTTACTGATCTTGTTGCATTTTCATTCATAGGCGTCACTTAGTGACTATCACGACTTGTATCAAATATAAACATCTCTCAAAATGCTCACTTTTCCATATTTTCACTAATCCGGTAAAATACACTAATTATATTACTAGATTAGGAAAATTATTACGAATATAGGTAATTTTATCATTGTTTTCTTACATTTTCGGGAAAATTACTGTCAATGAGAATATTGTATATCGTGGTAAAAAAAATACACAAAGTGCAAAAAGTACACCAATTATTACTGATACTCCCATTCTTCGTAGTAATCGTCTTCTTCGTCACCCCATCCTTGGTCATCGTCGAATTGCTCCCTGAGCCTGCTCCTGCCGAACAGGAATGCCATGGATGCGGATAGCATGGCGGATACGCTGCCGATCGCAATGATTGAAATTCCCGGGTTTAGCTTCATCTTGTCCATCACAGTAAGTGGGTGCCCGTTGTCCCCCAGTCCGTCCGAGTTCCTGTCGACCCATTCCTCTGAGTCGAATGGGAATGCGTCTTCCTGGTCGATGACGCCGTCGTTGTCGTCGTCTGGGTCTATGAGGTCGCATGTCAGATCGCCATCGAAGTCTGCTGGCACCTCGCTGGAGGCGATCGGAGAGGTCTCGCATACGGCCTCCGTCGAATCTGCCCAACCATCGTTGTCGTCGTCTGCATCATCGCCATCCCCCTGCCCATCCCCATCGGTGTCCTTTGTCTCGGTCGGGTCGAATGGGAATGCATCGTCGAAGTCGAGGACCAGGTCGTTGTCGTCATCGTCATCGAGGTTGTCGCATATCCTGTCTCCGTCGTAGTCTGCTGGGATCGATTGTTGGTCGCGGGGGTCGGTCCCGCAGATGCTGAGCTCGTCCGAGTCGCCCCAGCCATCGCCATCGTCATCGGGATCCGAGTTTGACCCTTGGTTATCGCCATCGAGGTCGTCCCACTCGTTGGGATCGAAGGGGAATGCGTCAATGGAGTCGTTCCAAGCGTCGTTGTCGTCGTCTGGGTCGACCACGTCGCACAGCCGGTCGCCGTCCCAGTCGTCCGGTGCGGATTGGATCAGTGATGGGTTGGTGCCGCAATTGGTCTCGTCCACGTCGTCCCAGCCGTCGTTGTCGTCGTCTGGGTCCGAGTTGTCTCCGACTAGGTCGCCATCGTTGTCGTTCCACTCGCTGGAGTCGAGTGGGAAGGCGTCGAATGCATCCTGGTAGCCGTCGTTGTCGTCGTCAGGATCGGATGAGTCGCCGATCCCATCGCCGTCGGTGTCGGTGCTCTCGGAGTCGTCGAACGGGAAGTCGTCCAGTTCGTTCCCTATCCCATCCCCATCGACGTCGTCGTCCAGCTCGTCGCACACCCCGTCTGAGTCGGTGTCATCCGGGGTGGAAGAGGGGTCCAATGGGTCGGACAGGCAGTCGACCTCCACCCCATCGTAGAAGCCGTCTCCATCATCGTCCCCGTCAGAGTTGTCACCGATCCCGTCGGAGTCAGTGTCGTTCCACTCGCTGGAGTCGTAGTCGAAGCTGTCGGAGGGGTTGTCGTAGCCATCGCCATCTATGTCCTCGTCGAGGACGTCACAAATACCATCGGAGTCTAGGTCGTCGGGGAATGAGTCTGAGTCGTAGCCATCGGTGCCGCACGAGTACTCGGCTGAATCGCTCCAGCCGTCATTGTCGTCATCTGGGTCTGAGTTGTCACCAGTTCCATCTCCGTCGTTGTCTGATGTCTCGTTCGCGTCGTCGGGGAACGAGTCGTTCGCGTTGTCGACGCCATCCCCGTCGATGTCCCCGTCCAATGGGTCGCATATCCCGTCCGCATCTGTGTCGGTTGGAACGCTGGAATTGTCGTACGGATCGGATCCGCATGCGTACTCGTCTTCATCGTAGAATCCGTCCCCATCTGCATCTAGGCTGAAAATCCATAGTGAGAGGTTGTACTGGTCCCCTCCGTCGTATGCCCAGACCTCTATGACAACGTTCGTGCCTCCGAGGTTTGCCCCCGTGCCATTGGATGACACTGTCTGTGTGGGGTTCGATGAGTAGTCGTAGTCGACCTGGCTGTTCGCACTGTCATAGAGAGCTAGGGTTAGCCAAGCGGATTGCCCGTATCCGGGCGAGAGTTCTGCTGTGATTCCATGGTCCACTGGAATGTATACCTGGTAGTAGTCATAGTTGTCTGAGCCGCTGTCAACGTATCCGGGCCAGATCGATGAGCCCGGTGTTGCGTTCACCAGAGGCGTTGCATTGGAGTACTCGTCACCGGCGTCCCCACCGGTGTATGCGTCGTTCTGGTTGAGTCCGGGTATCTCTGACTGGTTGACGAGGGTGATGTTGAGTGTGTAGTCTCCCTCCCCTCCGTTGCCCCACCAACCTGAGGATGACTGGACAAGTATGTACACGGTTGTGTTGCTAACATCGGTTGAGCCACTACTCACGGACTCGGGATTGCCATTGATGCTTGAGTCGATCAGGGACTGCGCTTCATCGTATAGGCCGAGGTCGAAGTTGTTGCCAGAGTTGTTCCATGACAAATCTGCCGTGATGGCGTATCCCGATGGGATAGATACGGAAAATATGTCGTCATTGTCCGATGAGTCTGAAATCCAACCATAGTATGTGCTGGTGCTGTTATTTGCAAGGAGAATCAGAGCATCTGAGAAGTCGTCCCCGGCATCCCCACCAGAGTTGGCATCGTTCTGGTTGAATGCTGGGCTATCGGAGAGGTTTACCATTCCAATGGTCAGGTTGTAGTACAGGTCGGTTCCGGAATAAGCCACGACGTTGTAGTATACGGTAGTCCCGCCGATGGATGTAGAATTGCCGGATACCGTCTCCGGATTGTCGAAGTAGGAGTAGTCTATGTTATTCTGGTTGGAGTCGTATAGGTAGAGGTCGAGGTCCGCTGACGAGTTCGACCATGAAAGGGAGGCCCAAGAAGTCCAGTTCGTGGGAACGAAGACGGAGTAGTAGTCATTGGCGTCCCAGTTCTCATCGACCCATCCCTCGAATGTGGTGGTGTTGCTTGTCATGTTTATCTGGAGAGCGGAGCTTGAGGTGTCGCCTGCGTCGCCTCCCGAACCGGCATCGTCCTGTGATGAGCCTGGTTGTCCTGCTGTCGAGAAGAGCTCGATTGTTAGCGTGTAGTTTCCTTCGTCTGAGCTGGTAAGAACCCGGATGTAAACGTAGCCGCCGCCGACGTTGGTACCGTTACTGGTGACCTCGTATGGGGACGTGTAGTCGTATTGGATGTAGTATGTCGCAGTTGATTCTATTAGTGCTAGTTGGGATCCTGATGTCGAACCGTTTGGGAAGTTCATGGTCACGAAAATGCCATTTCCTGATGGTACGGAGATGTTGTACCAGTCCTGGGGGTCGAATGTATCGGAGATCCAACCCGGAACCGACTGGTTGGTTGAGCTGAGTGGGGTTGCCGAGGTAGCGGTATCCCCGGCATCTGCTCCAGTGCCCGCATCGTTCTGTGGAGGGCCCTGTGGTTCCGAAAATATCCATATCTGCATCGTGTACTGGCCGGATCCGGACCATCTCCGGACTTCGATGTAAACTGTAGTCCCGCCTACGCTGGTTCCGTTCGAAGTGACCTCGTCATAGGAGGATGTGGAGAGACTAGAGTCTATCTGGGAGTTCCCTGAGTCGTACAGGTACAGGTCGAAGTCTCCTCCGGAGGGGGAAGTCAGGCCTACTGAGATCCCAGTCCCGTTTGGCAGGGAAATGGAGTAGAAGTCAGCCGTGTCCGTTGAGGAGAGGTTCCCATAGTATGTTGCATTGGTTGGGTTCAGTGACGTCGCGGTGCTTGTTGAACCTCCCGCATCGGAACCGGAACCCGCGTCATCGGCCATAACAAGGGTCGAAATCGTACTCAGAAGGAGGAGGGCGACTAGAGTTCTTGCCGGGCTCGCGCTAGTTGCCATGGCTTTGCCGTGTGCCCGGATGTATTGAAGGTTGGTGAAAAACGGTGCAGAAAACACACCGCGCGCGAGTGTGTCGTTTTAGTAATGGTAGAAACCGGACCCCGACTTTCTCCCTAGTTTGCCCTCTTCGACCATCTCGACTAGCAGATCTGCGGGCGAGTACTTGTCGCTTGACATTCCCTCTTGCAGGACGTGCATGATGTGCAGTACGGTATCCAATCCGATCAAGTCGGCCAGTGCGAGGGGGCCTATTGGGTGGTTCATCCCCAGTTTCATGATCCCATCGATCGCTTCTGGTTCGGCGACCCCCTCCTGGAGGGTGAGGATGGCCTCGTTGATCATTGGCATGAGTATCCTGTTGCTTACGAAACCGGGAGAGTCTTGGCAGGATAGGGGGGTCTTTCCCATCTCCTCGGATGCAGAGACGACATCGGAGGTCACTTCTTCTGAGGTTTCGCTGCCGTTGATAATCTCGACCAGTTCCATTATCGGCACGGGGTTCATGAAGTGCATCCCAATCACCCGGTCAGCCCTCTTCGTGTGCCTTGCAATCTCATTTATGGAAATGCTAGAGGTGTTGCTGGCCAGGATTGCCTGGGGCTTGCATATCGAATCCAGTTTGCTGAAGGTCGAGAACTTCAAGTCGGGAATCTCTGGTATTGCCTCCACGACCAGATCGCAGTCCGAAAGGGACTCTAGGCCCACGGATGAGGAAATCCTGGAGAATGCCGAATCTGCTTCTTCTCGGCTCATCCGCTCCTTCGAAACGAGTTTGTCCAGAGAGTTAGATATCGCCGAGGTCCCCCTGTCCAGGAACTCCTGTTTGATATCCACCATTGTCACTTCCATTCCGCAGCAGGCTGCAACCTGCGCTATCCCGTTACCCATCTGCCCGGAGCCAACTACTCCGACTGATCGTATTGCCATGTGTTATTCCAGCAGTGGGGGAGACATGAGGTTTGGGTTGGGCTATTCCGCGCCCCTGGCCCTTCTGCCCGAGATCCTAAGGGTGAAGACGACGATAGCGGAGAATACGGAAACAGCCCCTGCTGAGAAGACCCAGAGCATGGTTCCAGAGGTCTGGGCATCATCAATGGCCCAGTCGATCCAATCTTGCTTTAGTACCTCGATTTGGTAAGACTGAGTGTTCTTCGCGTGATCCATGGAGAATCCCTCGATAACGTGCTGCCCCGCCTCCCCTGGTACTGTGATGTTGATTGAGAACTGGCCACCTTCTGGACAAATTATGTCCCTGGATTGCACTTGGCTGCTGATTCTGACCAGGAGGCCTTCCTCGCAATGGCCTGACACCTCCCTGAGCGTAGTTAGGGTCGAACCCTGGTATGGCTCCTCGTTGAACTCCAAATCAGGGGGCGTGGAGTCTCGGTCTATGGAAACGGAGTACGAGTCTGTGCTATCGAGGGAGTCGATCTCGATGACGAAGTCGTTGGTCCCTTCGACTAGGTCCAGTGACAGGAAGGATGTGCCTTCTCCGGGCCCAATGACGCCGGTTTCTCCTGTGGTCAGGCTGGTCCACCGGACCTCTTGGGAATGGTGTCTGTCGAGTAATATCTCCACGCTGTCGAGAGAGACGAGGGGCTGGTTGTCGCCCGAGATCGCGGTGTCGTAGCTGCTCTCGGGGAGTTCGAAAATCCTGCACTCATGGAATGAGTTGCGATTCTCCTGCTCGATGGTCCGGTCTGTGGCATGGATGCAGAAGTCCTGGGTCCCGGTTGTGTTGAGGATGATGGATTGGACTCCCTCAGAGCCGAATTGTTCAGTTAGCGCCTCCCCATTGACAGATACCCAGAGGGAGACGTCCTCTGATGACCACCAAGACAGGTTCTGGAAGTGGTCTTCGAGGGCGTCCCCATTCGATGGCGAGAGTGCCCATGAGACATCCGGCGGGGTCGAGTCCATCACTAGGGACCAATTGTGCTGATAGGAATTCCCCGCCCAGTCCTCTAGTGTGATCGTGATTCCGATTTCCCCCTCTCCCAAGCCGTCTAGTTCCAGCGGCACCGAGACGACCCTGGTGGATGGGTATTGGGAATTTCCTGGCATGGGGAAACCTGTGCTTTCGTTTAGGACCGGTGGGAGTTCTTCCTCCAGGGTGCAATCGGATGTCTGGACCCATGAGAAGTATAGGATGAAAACGCACCACTCCATTGCATCTGCTGGAATCTCAAGGATGAGTTCTCCGCTTGTGATGTTTATTGGGAATTGGAGGTCATCTTGACCGTACGAGTAGGAAGCTTGGTCCTTTATCGAGATAAGAGAGACATCCGATGGCGGGTTTGGGTCGTGGACGACTTGGAAGGATGTGTTTGCAGAATTGCCCGCGTTATCGGTGGATGTAATCGAGAAGTCGTTTTGGCCGGCGTTGTGATAGAAGAAGTAGTCATCGTCGGAGTCTTCGTGTATGCCCAATGAAGACACCTCCAATTCCGTGGTAATGTTTGCGAAACCTGTGGAGTTCGTAGGGATAACTTCGCCATCCAAGACCAAGAGTGCCCCTGGCTCTGTCTGTATCTGGAATTCCAGAGTCGAGGAAACAGATATCCAAGGAACGCCGTGGACGGCCAGCATTGGGGAAGTTGCGTCGTAGGAGACCGCCAGGTGGGATTCGGCGTGGCGACCGGACGCATCTGATACCGAGGCTTGGAATTGGAACCACTGCTCGGTTGCTGGTAGCGTCGCGTTTACCCATGCCTCCCTTAGGAGGGGTGGTGCGGTTTCATTCACTATCCCGTTCCAGACGTGTGTTAGGTCGTGAAGGCTGCCGTTGGTCGCCAGCCCCCATGCCGAGTTAGCCGGGAAGGTCGTGTTGTTGCCAGGCCACGTCCAAGACAGAGCTGAGATGTTGAAACCGACACCTATGTCCATGGCATGGAGGTTGATGGGCACCTGGGAGTTGGCCTCAGTTTGGTCCTCGGGAGTGGTGAATGATATCTCGGGGTCCAATTCGATTAGCTCGTATTCGTAGGGGAGCCTGATCATCGCACCGCCTTCCAGCACGATGTCGATGAAGCCGGTCCAGTTTCCCTCGTCTGGGGGCCTCAGGAAGCTGAGGTTCAGCTCGAGTGCCCCCTCTGGAACCATCCCCCCGAGGGACTCGGAACCGGATGGCCAGGTGCTGGCAATGCTGGATTCGTTCAAGTTGCGGAATGATGGGACTTCTAGTGACGACCCTGCGACCACCTCTATGTCGATCCAGAATCTTGACGACTCGCCATCCACTGACCAGCCGTGCACTGCGACGCCATACAGGCCATCCTGCGGATTAGTCTGTGAGATTGACTCCGAAGACGTCCCGCTCCACGACCTCGTCAGCTCCTCGTCGGAGGAGAAGATGCCGTCTCCGTCGTCGTCTCGGAAGAGGAAGAGGTCCAAGTCGCTACTATCGTACGAGTCCATCGATATGCTGAGCTCGGTTGCTTCCTCGATAGAGAAGTTGTGCCACCAAGATGCGGTCATCTTGTCGTTGGGGTCGTCCTGGAATGCTGACTGGTTATCGAGGCTGATTGGACGTACCCATCCCTGTGCCGAGACCGACTCTACGGGAAGTGGCATCGTCGATACGACTAGAGCGCTGTCGTTGCCCTCCGATTCGGACCAGTCGGTTACGGTCCTGCTGAATCCGGATGACTCTGCTGAAATGTAGCCGACGGAGATGTTTAGCGGGTTGTCGTTCGTCTCGACCCCGTGTAAGGCCGTATGCAATACCATTTGGTGGATTCCCGGCGTGGCGGGAACTGCGAATGTCTCTCTCGAAGTGCCCGTGTATGTCCCCCAGTTGTGCTGCCCGCTAGTAGCATGGTTGTTCACTGATCTTTCTTCGATGAAGAAGGTGCTTGGCCCGTATGCTTCTGGGTCGTCGTCAGCATACTCATGAGGAGTCTCAGTCAGCCATAGGACGTCGATGTCCGTGAATGGGTTATCGTCCCAATCGACATCCAGGATTACGACCCCCTCCTCATCTAGCTCCTCGGGCCAATCGACGGTGAGGAAACGCCAGTCACCGCTTTCCGGCCTCCAGCCCCATCGCATAGCCCCACTAATCCACGACTCGGAGTACAGTGTCTGGTTGTCTGGATTCCCATCCAGGGGCTTCGGAAGCAGAGTGAAGGGCCCCTCCCATGGGACATTTGTTACGATGGGCAGAGTCCAAACCCTAGATGAGTTTTCCACGGATTCCAACTCTGACTCCACCTTGATGCCATGCTGGTGGAGGCCTGGAGTAGCGTCTTCGGGAACGGAAATGACAACTGGAACTGATAGTTCCGTGCCTGCTTCGATCTGGATCGAGTCGCTGACTGAGATCCATTCGTCCTCGGCCACACCGAAGGACGTCCAGTCTACTTCTATCCGGACAGGGTCGAGTCCGGAGGGGGTGTCATCGTACCTCCAAACCCCCAGTAAAAGTCCGTCTCTTGCGTCCTCGAAGGGCAGTCCGACTCTGACCTCTGCCTGAGGGCCATGAGACCACCAGTAAGTCACCTCCTCAAGTTCTTCCGAGTCTTCCCACTCAGACTCGTCGACCATTCCGTCCGAGTCAGTGTCGTTGTGGTATTGTCCATCCCCATCGAAGTCGCTCCACCTGAATACTTCCAGGTACACCCTCTCCATCGATGACCTGTCTAGGTCGTGATCGAAGGCATCGTACTGGATGGTCGCCCTAGCCCTGAATTGGACTGTTTCCAGAGGTAGTTGATGGGCGGAGTCGTTGGTTATGTGTAGGGGGATTAGTAAGTCGGGCCTATCTCCCTGATGACCGTCCCATGTGTCATTCTCGCCCCCACCTGTTCCGTTTCCGGTGCTGTTCCAAACCAGAACCTCATGGGCAAGAGGCTGGAATGAAACTGGGGTCAAATTCAATTGTATGTCGGAGTCACTAGGGTTGCTGAACAGCACGTCGAAGGTCTGGGACTCTCCCGGAAGGATCGAGTTCAGGTTCGCATCCCTGTGCTCCCCATGGAACCAGCCCGTGTTCCATTGTGCTGGGGATGCGGACCATGAGCCGTTGTGGCCTGCTAGGGTCCTTACGGCCCTAGAGGCATTCATCCAACCGCCCCCCTGTACAAAGGGCTCGTAGCCACGATCGTCTGCCGTTGAAAGGACGAAGTCACGAAGCTCCTGGGAATTTGGGTGCTCTCCCCTTTCTTCGAGCCAAGCCTGCTCTACGAGTGCGAGAAGACCTGCGACAACTGGGGTCGCCAGACTCGTTCCACCCCAGGAGGTCCACGCCTGGTTTGCGTTGTCATAGCTGTTGAGGGGCATGTCTCCGGTTGCCGACCATCCGACTGATACGATATCGGGATCCATCCGTCCGACGACGTTAGGGCCCCTGTTGGACCAGGGTGCGCTCTGGCCCCACGAGTCAGAGGACCTACTGCTGAATGCACCCACGGAGAATACCCCATGTGCTGCGCCTGGGACCTTTGTGGTCCCGAAACCATGTCCGCCATTTCCTATTGCAACCGCATAAGATGCATTGGAGTTGTAGACCCTAGTTATCCAGTCCAGATACAGTGAATAGCCATCTGAGCCAGAGTCGTCAACGGATGAGTATCCAAACGAGAACGAGCCGATGTGAGGTTGGTCGGGAGTGGTTGGATCTCCATCGTATCCCTCGGCGATGAATCTCCATGCATCCAGTGAATGGCCTCCGGAGTAGTGGTTTCCGATAGAGGAGATGGTGGCGTTGGGGGCCATACCCAATACCCTGCCATCGTCAATTACGCCCTGCGCAGATATCGCACTGGCGCACAGTGTGCCATGACTCCCTGACTCCAGCATGAACAGTGTAAGGTTGCCCGGGCCGGCTATCCTGTTCGAGTATCCGTGTCTGGCTGAGTACGTCTCCCCATAGGGGACTCCGTTAACTCCGTCGGAAACCCAGTAGACGAGACCTGCGGAGATGTCCCAGAGGCCATCCCCATCAGTATCCCTGCCGGATGTCTCCTCCCCTGGCCTCATTGGGGTCTCGTTTCCGAACCAATCGTCCCTGTCAGTATCCGGCCAGACTGTCTCGTAGAGTCCGGAGACCCTGTCGTCGACGACGAGGATCGGCACATCTCCGCCTGCCTTGTCTTGAAGCCTCCAGTCCGGGTGTTCGCCGAGGTGGTACTCTCCGGATAGCGACTCATTGACGCCGGAGATGTTGAATCCCGACTCGTCCAGTAGTCCGTCGCTGTTATTGTCGAAATCTATGGAAGAGGTGTCTGCGTACCATGTACTCGACTCCGGGTATGCATTTCCATCCACCATCCAGGTGTACATGCTGTTGTGATCGAGCATCAGTGGCCATCCATGGTATGTGGAATTGGCGTATTCTACCCTAGCTTGAGTGCCATTCAGATCCGGATGCCCGAAGTCAACTCCGGTGTCGGCCACTGCGACAATCAACCCCTCTCCGGAGTATCCCATCGCCCATGCGTCATTGGCGCCGTGTATCTCTCCCGATCTGACGGTGTTGGGAGCCGGTCCTGTCGGAATGACGCCGTATGGCTCAGGCGATCTCTCTGCGTCTAGCAGGGCGATCATCCCGGGAACGGAGGGTAGTTTGAGGAGCAAGGATGAGTTGACCCAGAAAGTACGGTGTTCTATGCCCGTGGAAATGGGGTCGCTTTCGGACATCGACTCTCCTGGCCCAGGAGGGGCTTGCCTCTCGATTGAACCCGTCTTCCGCTGCCAGGAGTCCAGGTGTGCGAGAGAGCTGGTGATTGCAGTGACCCGGACCTCCTCCTGGCCATAATGCGCCCTATTCAGCAAGGAGTCGTCTATCCATGGATTAGCAAATGGGAGCAACTCCTCTGATGAGAAGGGAGTGGTATCTTCCGAAGAGGTGCCATTGCTAGTGAGGCCATCGGATGCGATAGAGGGGAGTGAAGAGGATATGAGCAACGCCAAAACTAGTGGCACGAGTCTGCGACGCACGATTCATGGCAGGGAGAACCA
>Ga0208408_1001786_pt1 | contig 12033 bp, 11 predicted proteins | sample ETNtaG_4_FD_185776 | JGI IMG/M metagenome (GOLD analysis project Ga0208408, IMG submission 185776) | Marine microbial and viral communities from oxygen minimum zone, Eastern Pacific Ocean - ETNP201406SV67 (SPAdes) (version 2) | ecosystem: Environmental > Aquatic > Marine > Oceanic ... | reverse complement strand
TGCAATGGGTGCAGCTATTCAAGCTGGAGTTTTAGCAGGAGATATCAAAGATGTAGTTCTTCTTGATGTAACTCCTTTAACATTAGGAATTGAAACAGAGGGATCAGTTATGACGCCACTCATTGATAGGAACACTACAATTCCAACAAATAAATCCAAAATATTTTCAACTGCAGCAGATAACCAGCCTGGTGTAGAGATTCATGTGTTGCAGGGTGAAAGGACAATGGCTGCAGATAATGACACATTAGGTCGCTTTCAGCTTGTAGGAATACCTCCTGCAGCAAGAGGAGTCCCACAGATAGAAGTTAGTTTTGACATAGATCGTAACGGAGTTATCAATGTTACAGCAAAAGATCTTGGCACAGATAATGAACAAAAAATTGAGATAACATCTAAGTCAAATTTGAGTGATGATGAGATTGAAGAAAAAGTTAAGGAAGCTGAAAAATATGCAGATGAAGATAAACAAACTAGAGAAGTTATAGAAACTAGAAATCAAGCAGAGTCTTTCATTTATGCCACAGATAAAGCTATCAAAGATCTTGGTGAAAAAGTAGATGATAAAATAAAGACATCCGTTGAAGAATCTAAAGAAAAACTAAAAGAAGCTATGAAAGCTGATGATCTTGAGCCTATGCAAAAGGCATTTGAAGAATTCCAGCAAGCATCACAAGCTGTAGCAGAAATGGCATATCAGCAGGCTGAAGATGAGCGTGCTAAGAATGAATCAACAGAGGAAAAGCCAGCTTCAGATGATGATGACAATGTCGTTGATGTAGATTACGAAGAAGTCGAAGAAGAAAAGTAGACAAGTATAAAAGCCCCTTTTGTTTGTAGAATTATGGCAGATAAAGTCTCTTTCACTGATTTTGGGACCAAGCGTAAAGTTCGTAAAGTCAAACGAAAAAGATCAAGTAATTTGTCTGCTAAATCAGAAAGAAATCCGGCACCTTTACCTGAACCCCCTAAAGATGAAGTAATTCCTAATTTGGAGGAATTTAAATTTCCATTTCTTGAAATATTAATCACACAGTTGACTCCTTCATTGAGAGATTCTTGGTGTGAAATGGAAGTATCTTTACAGAATAGCGGTAATGGCCCAGCACGTTCAATAAATGTTTCTTTTGACAATTTAGAATCGAGAGGAAAAACAATGGTTGATGAGCTAGAAGTAGATTCTGAAATAATTCTCAATTTTGAAGTTAAGGGCACTTCTAGGGAATCTGCGATAACTCGAATGGATGTATTCTATCATACAATTGAGGGAGATACATTCTCTATAGTAAGAAGGGACTGGTTCCCAAATGATAATGAGGATAAAAATGTTTTTCAGAATGAAATTCCTCCCGGTGAAGAGGATAAAGTAAATTTATACACAAGGAAAGAAGTAATATCAGAAGATTTCCATATAATATGTAGAAAATGTGAAGCTAGATCTCCAGCTAATTTTAGAATATGTGGTAAGTGTGGTTCACGTCTTCAAAAGAGGTCGGATAGGGCACAAGATTGGGGTAGTAATCGTAAAGAGGTTACAGGAGTTCAAGATGCAAGAGAGATGCTTATGCAAAAGTTACGAAAGCTTGGTGAACTAAAGGATAAAGGCATGCTTAGTGATGAAGAATTTTCTGCAGCAAAGTCTAAAATTCTTAAGTAATTAAACAGATTCAGCCCATTCAACGTCATCGTCAAAGTTCCCATCTGATACTGGCCCTTTCTTTGTCTTATCTGCAATTTTATTATTTACAAAGATAAATATTGATAGAATAATTGCCCATTGCACAATCATTGTTAATATTGTAAACATACCTAGGCCCATTCCCTCTATTGGCGATTCACTATCGTCCTTTAATTTTTCATATATAAAGTATCCAAATACAGCAATAAATTCAAGAGGTAATACGTATTTTATTATGTATTCCCACCATTTTCCAATGTGCAAATCAGCATATTCGGTATTGATTAAATTCTTTCTAAAATCACTTACTCCAAACCTCATTACAACGATTGAAACCATCAAACCAGAGATAATTAGCCCAGTTCCCCAGACAAAATCTTGATTATCTAAAAATTCAATACTAATAGCAGATGGAATACCTGCAGCAGCCACAGCCACAGAAATATATTTGACAGCTTCTTTTCTTTCCCATCCCATATCTACAAAATTAACTACACAACCTTGTAACGTAGAAACCATAGATGTAAGTGCAGCAAATGACATTGCTAAGAAAAAGATACTTCCTATTATCCAGCCAGCAGTGCCCATTGTGGCAAATAAAGCAGTTAAGTGAATAAATGTCAGACCAGAAGATCCAGATTCGACTGCAGCTAAGCCATCAGCAGTACTATCAGATAGTGCAAAGACAGTACCCAAAACAGCCACTCCAGCAATCAAAGATACTGAATTATTTCCTAATCCTGTCAAAAAGGCATTCAAACCAATATCTTCTTTCTTTCTCATTGCAACAGCATATGTGATGGCCATTCCAAATCCTGCAGATGTAGACCACGCAGATTGTGTTAATGCTCTAATCCATGTTTCACCTTGGAATAAATAATCCCATTGAGGAATAAACATGAATCTTAATCCCATTGCAGCACCTGAAGGATTTAAAATAAAGGGATAAATCATTGCAATGACCAAGAATGTAACTAAGCATGGGATTAGAATCATGTTAGCTTTTTCAATTCCGCTGATTCCATTATAAACAATAAAAGCAGAAAAGCTAACTGCTAAAAGTTGGAACAATATTACCTCTCCTGGGGATGAAATAAAATTATCCCAAAGTGCCTGTGTTTCTGTAGTATCAGTTGCACTGCTCATTTCTCCTGAGATTGCAATCCAGAAATATCGTATTGTCCATCCCATTACAACTGCGTAGTAGAATCCAACAGCAGTTCCAACCCACATCATCCACACTCCCATCCAGGTGAATTTTCGTCCAGCCATATCTCTCATAGCTCCAATTGTCCCTAGTCGTGTTTTCTTACCAATGGCAAATTCAGCCATTAATAATGGAATAGACCATGCAAATAGAAAAAGTAACCATCCAATCATAAAAGATCCACCCCCATTGGCTGCAGCTTCACGAGGAAATCTCCAAATATTTCCAGTACCTACGGCAGCTCCAATGGTCGTTAGAATAAGACCTAATCTGGATGAGAATTGTTCAGTGTTTTGTTCATCAGCCATATCACTTCACCTTGGGCACGGCAGCTATAGATATCTTTTCTACTTTTTTGATATTTCCTTTGGCAGGTGGTTTTGCTTTCTTCTTTTGGTTTTTATTCTGGAATTCTTCACCAGCATTTTTCCTTCTTTCAGCTTCAGTTGCAATACCTACAGTCTTATACAATCCACCCCAAACAACACCATACATTATAGCCATCATGAACATTACAGCTAGTGCATCGATGACAGGATTTCCGAAACCAATAATATCATCAACAAAGACTTCTATAGGTTCAGAGGCCCCATATCCTGTGGTTACATATCCTCCGAAATTTTGATCAGCTAGTCTTGAATCCTGAGCTACAGCGTAGAATTGTACTGTCATTGATTCTCCAGTCTCAGGAACATATCCTTTGTACACTGAATCACGCTTTGGTATAGAAAATCCAGCAGATGAGTTGTATCCCTCATATGATTTGGAGTCGCAATTTTGAACACAAACCATAGGAACTTCGTCCCATACACCTCCAACCATATTATCATTTCGATACTTTAGAAATATAGAGTCCTTTTTCATAAATTGGGCATTTTCTACTAAAACTTGTACAGGAAATTTATCATTAGAATAATAATCATCAAAACTAACTTCAGTATCAGTTTGGAATCCTACAGTTTCTCCTTTCGAAGATAAAATGCTCAATTTTGGCATCATTGTTTCTTCAGGTGAATGTATTCCATCTGAACCTATCTGATTATAACTTCCAAACATTTGCCCAATTCTAGCTTCAGGCGATTCATCTAGGAAGTGAATATTAGTTAGTACGTGCATTCTAACAGTTGGACGAATTAAAAGAGGATCAGCATGGAATCCTCCTTCTAAGCCACCTTGATTACCTGCATTTAATTCAACAGTGTATGAAAATGAACCTTGCATCCCATATAGGTAATCGTTAATGTCTCCGGAGACTTTGTAACCACCATCATCTTTCCAATTTCCATATCCTGTAACATTCATTAATGGTTTAACTTGATTTTCCATGTACAATTCATGTGGAGGATCCTGATCCTTGTAACCCCATGGCCAAATATACAAGTTTGAATAAGCATGATATGAAATAGAATTCATGAAATTATGTTTCATATCGTGAGCTTCAGTCCTATAATTTGTTATAGTTTTTCCTTCGTCATTCATTATAAACATTTCAGGCCAATTAGATCTAAATGATTCAGTACAGCCTATTTCGAAACCTGGTGCACATCCGCCCTCATTAACATTTTTTTGGTAATCCTCCAAATATTTGTCTTGAGGATAGTCGTCGTATATGTCCAATCTCCAAGTCAAGTACTCTATTACTTGAGTTTCAGGTTCAGAGAATCCACCTTCTCTATCTTCGTCAATTTTCCCATCTCCATCATCATCAGTGTGTTGAGCATCCGGCGGGTCTTCATCTACTCCTGTTTGTGTATTTTGGTCACCAATGCCTATCAGTGGTACATCACAATTTAATTCACAGTCCCCGTCATTATCGACTTGTTCCCTAGGTCCATGGTATACATCTGAACATATATTATCGTCATCTACAGTAATTTCAGGTTCTAAATCATCTCCAATCAATGCAGTAAATTGGGTATTATGCCCCCATTCGAAAGGATAGTTACGATTTATATCTACACCGTCACAATCATCTCCATATCGATCATTCTGGGTATTGTCCCTCATATTTTTCCTCCACAATCTGCTTGGATCTTCTCGATCATACATGTAACCGTCAGGATTTAGTATAGGCACAACCCAAGTTTCTCTATGATTAACTAGGTAAGTGACTCTAGCTTCACTAGGGTCCTCGTCAATACCTTCATCAATAATTCCATCACCATCATTATCAATTCCATCGAATAATGCTCTACCAAATTCATCAACTCTACCTCCTTGTTCACCATCACCATCATTATCAATTCCATCAATCATGTCTTCATTAATTAGTCCATCTCCATCGTTATCAGTTGGCTCCATTCCATAAAAATGAGTTAAGTAATAAACAAAATAAAGAGGAGTAACAACACTCATCCATTCTCTAGCATGGTGGTTTCCTACAATAAATAATGTTTCTTCGTCAGGATCATCGTAGTAATCAGGTTCATTTGCTACATTATCTGATATTTTAACTCCATAAATTTTATTTCCTTGCCAAGTAGCACCTGCAGGAATTATATCAGTAAGAGTATAAATTTCAACAATATCAGGATATTCTGTTGCAAACATTTGTAGTTCAGAAACAACTTCATAATATTCGTGATAGTCATTGAATAGAACATCAAAAGGGAAGGTATTTGTTCGATCAATAGTGTCATTGGCCCCATCCAACGCAACTGAATTTGTTGCATAAATTTGGTTCTCAGAGCTGTTTTCTTCTAAGGATCCAGTGCCCATTGTGGTAATGGTTAGCATCAGTGCTATCAATAGGGATGAAATACGATTCATGTTCTATCATTAAACCCTTACATTATAAAATTTCTTCAATAGATATCTTCATTAATATTGCTCAAGGTAATTAGTTAATGCTTAAGTGTAAAGATTGCCCACATTGGTATGGGGGAGAGGATTTTGGTTATGGTAGTTGTAGGCTTAAGTTACAGGTAAACAAAAAGAAATTTTTGACATTTGGGCAACAAGATTGCGATGAGGGTTTAAAGAATGATTAAGGTTAGAGATATGCAAGAATCGGATATTGAATTTGCTAAATCACTAACTGATGCAGAAGAGTGGAGTAATTCAATTGAGGATTGGCAGAGGCTCCTTCGCATTAGCATTCCATTAATAGCACATGATGGCAAAGAACTTCTTGGAGTGACTACAGCATTTGATTATGGCAAACTTGGAATGATTGGTAATGTGGTTGTTTCTTCAGAGTGTAGAGGTAAAGGAGTAGGTCAGGCACTTTTGAAGGAATCTATGAAGCGTTTGGAGTCATGTAAATCAGTTAGAGTTCATTCAAAGATGGATGTAGTATCATTTTACAGTAGTTTAGGATTTATCCCTGAGGGTATGTCAACGGTTTTCAGATTAGATGGAGATATGAAATCATTTCAACCATTTGTAATAGATTCAGATGAAAATATAGTTTCAGCAGAGGGTTATTGGGATGAAATTGTAGCAATGGATAAGCGTCAATTTGGTGGAAATAGATCCAATCTTTTGAAGGAATTGGTCACTTATCTTCCACAATGTTCGTTTGTATCTTTAGGAAAAGATGGTTCAGTTAAGGGATTTATAATGGCAAAAGGGGAAGATAAATGGTACGAAATTGGTCCTTGGATTGTCGAACCGGGTTGTAAAAATTGGCAAGGACTTTTACAAGCTTCAGTTCAAGCAATCCCTCCCAATTCTAGTGTTGAGATTTTTGTTCCAGCACCCAATTTTAGAGTTACTAGTTTATTGGATTCTATGAGTTATAATGCACAATCATATTGTATGTCAATGTATTATGGAGAAGATTGGCCAGATGAAGGTAATATTTGTGCTAGAGGTGGAGGGGACAAAGGTTGAGATTATTTAACACGGCTACTGGAAAGAAAGAAGATTTTGTTTCAGATTCAAAGAATCTAGGTTTGTATATTTGTGGTCCAACAGTTTACTCAGATACACATCTTGGGCATGCAAAATCCTATGTTTCCTTTGATGTATTGAAAAGATGGCTCGGCTATAGAGGTTATGAGGTAAGACATATTCAAAATTTTACAGATGTTTCAGATGAAACTGCCCTTGGAGCTTCTAAGGAAGGAATTGATGAATTAGAATTTACACGGAAGTATGAGGATGAGTTTTTGGGAAAAATGAAGTTACTTTCCAATACACCTGCAACAAAATATACGCGAGCTTCAGATTTTGTTAAACAAATAGCAGAAGAAACTAAGAAATTATTGGATGCTGGAGAAGCATATCAAACTGATGATGGTATTTTTTTAAGAATAAAGCAGGAAGAACATGGGAAGTTATTGGGCGTTAGTTTGGAAAATTCTTTAGCCGAAGGAACATCTGAAGTTGATCCAGGACCTAAGGAAAGTCCTCACGACACTCTGCTTTGGGGTCCACCTCTTGAAGGGGGTGAAGTTTGGGAATATGATGGACTGCCATCAGGACGTCCCGGCTGGCATTTGGAATGCACATTAATGTCGTCATCGGAATTAGATTTACCAATTGACATTCATTGGGGGGGAATTGATTTGATTTACCCTCATCATGAAACGGAGATAATCCTGGCTGAGAAAATAGGTTTGGGCAATTATTGTGATTTTTGGATGCATAATGGATTAATGGAAGATGCGGAAGGCAAATTATCTAAATCAAGAGGAGAAAGAATAACTTTAGAAGAAGTCTTTGAGGATTGTCCACCTGCAGCCCTCAGGTTCTATTTATTAAGTCATCATTATCGTGATTTCACTCCTTATTCACCAGATGGTTTACTTGAGGCATGTCAAGAGGGTGAGAAGCTTGGAATTAATGCTGTTGATTGTATGATTGTAGATCCTACAGATCCTCGAAAAGATGATGAGGTTTCTCCATTAGTATCTAGATTTGAAGAAGCATTAGCTGATGATCTTGATACACCTAAAGCATTGGATGTATTAAGAGATTTAGATAAAATTGCTGAGACTAGGTTAAAGAGTAAAGGTAACATTGGTCCAATTTCAGGAATGTATAGTATTTTCCAATGTGTTCTTGGCGTATTTTCTTAACTAGCAAATTTTTCTAAAATAGAAGTTGTCACTTCGCAGTCCGGCAATTCTTTCTCCATTAACCAGCCGTACCATTCAATTGAAATTTTAGCTCCTTTGTCAGTTTTCTTTGCTTTGAGAATTCTATCGTTTGTTATGGTCTTTCCATCAAGTAAAATTCCATTATTTCCATGTGCAAAGGGTCTAGGATATCCAAGATAAATAACACTTAAAATTAATAAACAAAGTGAAAGGTAGATATCAGCCCCTTGAGCAAAATCAAGAGAGATAATAAAAATCATAGTACTCGGGATTAGTAAGCCATTGATACCTTTCCTCTCGATTTCCTTCCAGAAATCTAATGTGATAATTTTACTGTCTTTTTCCGGCTTTCTGAAAAGAATAATTACATCATACAATAGTACAACAAGTAAAATTATTTTTGCATAATATAGTAAATCATCCATTTCAAACCTCAGATACCAAGTTCCAAACTTCCTCAAATATGTCTTCAGGAGTTCTTGTAGCATCTATAATACGAACTAGAGGATCATTTTCCAAATTTAGATAAGCTTTTCGGACTTTTTCCAAGTGTTCTTCCTTTTCAAATACATCGGCTACACTGTGTCCTATAACGCGTTTCATTGCTAAATCAGCAGGTAAATCAAAAATTAATACAATATCAGGTTTGGGTGCAAATTCGTTATCTTTCCTTATTCTGTCTACGTCAATTCCAGCTGCAGCCTGATATGCCATTGTGGAATAATAATATCGATCCATAAGAACAACTTTGCCTTCATCGAGGGCAGGCCTTATTTTTTGTTCAACGTGCTCTTTACGATCCATTACAAACAGTTCTAAAATTTGCTCAGTGGTAGCACTTATTTTTCCACTTAGCATTTCCCAAAGTTTTTTGCCATATTTTCCATTTGTTGGTTCTTTCAGCAGTATGGTTTCTTGGTTATTTTCCTTGAACTTATCCATTAAAAATTGACTTTGTGTAGATTTCCCACAACCATCAATTCCCTCTAAATTTATCAGCACAATGTGTACACAGGAAGGGTCTTAATTAGGGGATTTGTTGACAAAATGTGACAATTTGGTTTGAAGGTTATGGATGCACAGCAAATCAGGGTGAAACCCTTGAGATGAGAGAGCATGCTAATCAATTAGGTCATGAACTTGCAACAGATTCAGCCGCAGCTGAAACCGTTGTACTTGGGACATGCACAGTTATTGAATCTACTCAAAATAGAATGGAAAAGCGCATATCAGAATTGATGGATCAAGGAAAGAATGTAATCGTAAGTGGATGTATGGCTACAGCAGATACTAAGATTTTGAATTCTAAATTTCCCAATGCGCCTTTAGTTTCACCAGGTGATATTGATGGCTTAGGTGATTTGATAGGTAGAGGGGGTTGTAAACCAGAGACATTAGAGACTTCATTTTCAGCAATTTTGCCTATTTCCTCAGGTTGTCTTGGTCGATGTACTTATTGTGCAACATTAAAGGCAAGAGGTAGAGTAAAATCACGTTCAGTAAATGACATATTCTTCAAGGCTCAGTATGCTATAGATTCAGGAAGTAAAGAATTGCTTCTCACTTCTCAAGATAATGGGGCTTTTGGAGCAGATACAGATTCTAGTCTTGAGTTATTGCTGAATGAATTATCACACTTGGAAGGTGATTTTAGACTTAGAGTAGGAATGTTAAATCCAATGCTTGTCGCAGGTCGTTCAAAAGAAATGGCAGAAGCATGGGGAGATTCTAGAACTTACAAATTTATGCATTTACCTATACAATCAGGATCACAAAAGATACTAGATTCCATGACAAGAGATCATACACTTGAAGAATTTTGGGAAGTAGTTGAAGTCTTCCGAGAGCATTATCCTGAAATGATGATTATTACCGATATTATAACTGGATTTCCAGGAGAGACTGATGAGGATCATCAAGAAACTGTGAAATTATTAAATCAATTATCTCCAGATTTGGTAAATGTTACACGTTTTTCACCTAGGAAAGGGACACCTGCTTCTAGATACAATAGAATTGACGGCCGTATTGTAAAAACACGTTCACGAGAATTAACAAATCTTAGAAAGGAATTGGGAGCTAAAAGTTTTAAGAGATTTGTAGGAAGGCAAACTTCCATTTTAACGGTTGAGAATCAAAGAAGCGGTAGTACTCTTTGCAGAGATGATAATTATCGTCCAATCATTTTGAAAGAAGAATTGCCACTCGGCGAATTCTATGATGTGAAGATAATTGATTCAGAGTACGGTTTTATGACTGCAGTTTTAGTTTAATATAGTAGTAAAATACTAATACAGTGCTTTTTCTATAAAATTATGCCAAAAGATTTTAAGGCTTTCATTAAAGGACAACCAGTCAAGAAAATAATTGATCCTAAGACCGGTCAAGAAAAGTGGGTTCCAATAGACAGTGAATCTTGAATGCTGCCTTTGTTTCAGGTTTTTTACTTAGTTTTTCACTAATTTTAGCAATAGGTCCACAGAATGCATTTGTTCTACGTCAGGGATTACTAAGGCAACATGTTTTTCCAATAGCTGTTTTTTGCGCTACATCAGATATTATTTTGATATTATTAGGTATTTTTGGTTTTGGCTCTATAATTTCCGTTTTTGATGATTTTTCACAATACATGTTCATAATTGGTGGAATTTGGTTATCTGGCTACGGCATTCTTAGATTGAAAGGAGCATATATGGCCGATAGTTTTCTTGAAGCTTCAAATGAAGAGGAATCTGACCTCAAACTAGTCTTAACCAATTGTGCAGTATTGACATGGTTAAATCCTCATGTGTACATTGATACTTTGATTCTGATTGGTACAGTTTCTATTCGTTTTGAAGATACTATTCAATTTGGTTTGGGTGCTTGTCTAGCCAGTGTCATTTTCTTTTTTTCGTTAGCTTTTGGAGCTAGAGCGTTATCTCCGTTAATGAGTTCTAAGAGAGCATGGCAGATTTTAGATATTATAATTGCTATAGTAATGTTTCTTTTATCATATTCAATGTTTCTAGAAGTCTTCTAAAATAATAATTAGGACAGTGTGTTCGGAATTTAATGAAATTAACTGCTTTAACCTTAAGTTCTGATAGTTATTTCCCTAGATATGGAGCATTTATTGAAGAGGCAGAAGGCAATCCTGAACGAATTCAATCGGTTAATGATTTAGAGAAATTTGATGTTTTAGTTTTATCAGGTGGTGGAGATATGGGAATTAAGAGTGGAGCATATGGTTCTCAAACTAAGGATTTACTTATAGGTGGAGTTAAAGAAGATAGAGATGAGTTAGAATTAGCCCTACTTAGGAAAGCTGAAGAAATTAAAATGCCCGTATTGGGAATTTGTAGAGGATTACAAGTGATAAATGTGTATCTTGAAGGAACATTATGGCCAGATATAGGTCAAGGAGGCTTCGATGGATCTATGCATAGAGATGGAGAGGGTGGAGAACCTCCGATTGGCGACACACCTCATTGGACAGAAATGGAAGGTAAAGAATTTGAAGTTACCAGTCATCATCACCAAGGAGTTAGGAAATTAGGTCAAGATCTCCAAATTCTTTCAAAATCATCTGATGGGATGATTGAAGCAGTCAAACATGAATCATTACCCTGGTTTGCAGTACAATGGCATCCTGAAAGAACAGATGAAGGACTTGGTAGAGCATTACCACGAGAATGGCTAAGAAAAGAACTTCAAAATGTACAATAAAATAACGTTACTCGGAAATGCGCAGGATGCAGGACGTCCTCAACTAGGTTGCAATGAAAGATGTTGTACAGATGCTAGGGAAAACACAAAACTCTCGAGAATGCCAGTTTCATTGGGATTGCATGGTGATGAAGTCGGAATTGTAGAAGTAACTAGATGCCTTGAGGCACAGTTATCTTCCATTAAGACCTCTAAAATTTCGGAGATATGGTTAACACATGCACATTTAGGTCACATAGAAGGTTTAGGTCAATTCGGTAAAGAGTCGCTAAATTCTAATGGTATAAAATTAAGATGTTCTGATTCTGTAGCTGATTATGTAAAATCTCATCCAATTTGGGAGAAATTATTTGATAGAGGTAACTTGATTTTGGATAAATTTAATTTAGATAATA
>Ga0208408_1001780_pt1 | contig 12050 bp, 15 predicted proteins | sample ETNtaG_4_FD_185776 | JGI IMG/M metagenome (GOLD analysis project Ga0208408, IMG submission 185776) | Marine microbial and viral communities from oxygen minimum zone, Eastern Pacific Ocean - ETNP201406SV67 (SPAdes) (version 2) | ecosystem: Environmental > Aquatic > Marine > Oceanic ... | reverse complement strand
AAACATTGACTGAGAGTATCCTTCTATTGCAAACGAACCTTTATTCTGTTCAATTCCTTCTATTTGAAGATGACCGAATGCAACTGGAGCACGTGTCTTTTCTATCAATGTTCTTGTCTGTTCTTCATTGTCTGCACAGATCCAAGGCAGAAATACTGCTTTGTTTTTCCCATCTAAAGATACTTCGGTTGGTTCAACGTGTACTGTTACATGATCCATTCCATCTGTCAATTCAGACATAGAATTTACTGCAAGAGTATTTTTGTAATATATATCGTGATTACCAACAATAATATCCATATTGATTCCCATCTCTTTTAGCGGAAGAAACAGAATTTCTTTCATAGAATTTAGAGTCTTATAATTAATAAATTTTCTTCTATCAACCACATCTCCTAAATGCAATACTTTGGTAATACCTCTTTCTTTTAACGTAGGAAAGAATACATTATCATAAAACCTTTTAAAGAAATCATTAAAAATCAAACTATCATTTCTTGCACCAAAATGTGTGTCTGTAATAAGAGCTATCTTCATGCGTATGCCTCTTCCATAAATTCAACGAGAGGTGATAACTTAGCAAGATTCTTATCAACTTCTGGTTTGGGTTTTTTCTTTGCTCTTTTCTTCTCTTCAAATGCATGGATGAAGTCATATATACTTGCACGTTTATCTGCTGTCATTGGAGATGCACCAGATACTACACTTGCAGACTCTTTTGCACTCATTGCAGCCATGTCTGAATTGTCTTCTAAAGAACTAAACTCATCCATCGTTTTATATTTGATATAAAGTTGTTTCTTTTCCTTTTCAATTCTTCTAAGGAATGCGTAATATATGATTTGAGTAAAATATGCGAATGGATTGGTTGATTTTTCTGGATTGAAATTACTTGCGTACATTACACAATTTTCAATTCCATCACTTACCATTTCTTCCCGAAATGCATAATTTATAAAGTTTGGCCGATGAGAAAGTCTCTCTGCTATTTTAAGAAAACATTCTCCTGCATAATCGGGTATCTGTGGTGGTGTGGTTTCGTCATCCTTTGACTTCAAATAATTTTCACGATAATCTCTCATGACTATCAAGAATTGTTCATTATTCACATAATGTTGTTTTTTTCTTGGCATGAATATCCTTTCTTAGTTTATAATATATCCATTATATCAAATTCAATCAAAAAAGTCAAGTAATATTTAATAATAAAAAAAACTTGACAAAACCTCCATAAAGTGTTATAATGAGTCTGTGACGAGTACAAATGAAAGTATATACTTAGTTTAACATTTCACTCTCATTACCTAATGGTATAAATTCTTCAAATGTATCGCTCTCTTCTTCTATAATATCTTTGTATATCTTGTGCATTTTTGGAGATAGGTTTGCCATTGTTACCACATATTTAGCGGATACAGGAATAATTTTATCTTCTGTGAATGGAATCCATTTGGTAAATCTCACACCCTCATCTCCTTCTTGATCTACAACGTGAGATATTTTTACAGGATGTTTAAATTTAAAAAATCCACCATCTGGCTCCATGTACATTGTCAGCAGTTCTTCTCCGCTTGCAAGTTTGACATATTTAAGAGGTGCAGTCATATTATCCTTTTATTGGAATTGTGTAGATATTATATGGAAATTTTTCACTGGTATAAATTTTGATTCTTTCCATGAAATGATTTAAGGTATAATTTTTTCTCTCTTTGTACGTAAGATCATCTGAAATATCATACAAGTTTGCAGATTTCTTTGTATCCGATGTCCTAAGTCCTCTACCAATTGATTGTAGATTTCTTATACGAGACTTAGAAGGAGAAGCAAAAATGATGTTATGAAGATTCCTAATGTTGATGCCAGTACTGTATACGCCATAACTCGCACATATGACGGCATCTCGTTCTTGTTCCACGATAGATCTAACTTGTTCTCTTGATTCTGCATCTGTTCCTCCATAAACAAAAAACACTTTTCTTGAATTATCTATTTTATCTCTCAACATTTCATGTAGAATATTTCCATGTTTTTCTACCAACTGAAATAAGACCAAAGAATTGCCCGAAAGACCCTCAACTAGATTACATATGTATTTATTTCTTTCGGTATGACTTACTAAAAAATCTATCTCTTCTTGATAGTTTAATTTTGAAACAATAGCACAGGCCTCTTTTGAATATTGTAATACAAGACATTTTATATGAATTTCAGATAGGGTTTTCTTTTTAATCAATTCTTTTGTCGTAGTGACCCTTTTAGTTGATCCAAACAACCCCTCTAGTATCAATTTGTGTACTTCTACATCATCTAATGTTCCTGTAGTTCCTATTCTATAAGGTGCATTCTCTAAACCCTTCATTATCTTTGTTAGTGATTTTGATTTATAGAGATGTGCTTCATCTCCTATCACCAACTCAAACTCTGAAAAGTAATTCTTTTTTTGTTCGTATAGAGATTGCCAAGTTGAGACAACAATTTGTTTGTCTGTAACCTTCTCTTGTCCTCCATATATTTTATGAACTAAACTTTCTATATCAAAATTTTTATCGGCCCGTGCGTAAGATTCAAAATCCGAATACATCTGACTCACCAAAGATAATGTCGGCACAATGACCAAAGATTTTCTTGGAGAATAATAACGTATTATGTAATAGATAATTAAGGATTTACCAGATGCAGTAGGTGAAAGTAATAAGCACCTTTTTCTATCTATTGCGTGTCTAACTGCATTGCTTTGGTAATCTCTTAATTTGTACTCACAGGGAAATGATGTAAGGAATTTAAAATAATCCTCATTGGAAATTTTATTATACGGATCATTTGTTTGATCTATTAACGTATATTCTCTATCATATGCAAATCTTTGAACTTCTGATTTTAGTCCATAGTACATTCTACCAGAATCCATGTTGAAAAGATATACAAAACCATCCCATTTTTTTCTACGAAACATGGGCATGAATTGATAGTCTTTTGGGCGGAATCGGAAATAATGATTCAATTCCATCCTTACACTTGGTTCACAGATAAGTCTTAGATATACTTCATTTTCCTTTTCTATAATTATTTGCACTACTACCCCAACCCTGCAACAAATTTTCTCCAATTGATTGCATTGTTGATGTGAAAACTTCTATTCTCAATCATGGAAAGAACCGATTTCAAATATTCAACTTTCCCTTCTTGTTCGTTTAAAATTTTCTCGGCCTTTTGTAGGACTTCATCTGCTGCAACATAATGTCTTTCTAGTTCTGTTTTTGAAATGCGAATATTGTGGTCTGGTGCTTTTCCGTTCTTGGAAATAACCACTTCCCATCTTTGCTGAAAAAGGATCTTCCAATGAGTTTTAAGATCACTCAATTTCCGTTTTTCTTTTGAATATATGTTGAGGTATTTTTGATGTACGTTTGGAATGTTCAATGATTCATTATCCAAGTCTTTATCATCAATGTGAGAATCCTCTTCCCACATTTTCATAATGTCTTCAAGTTCCATAATTTTTAATTATCTAATAGGTTTCTTATTTCATAGTTTGTATACTGGAATGTTGCGGTTGCTGTAAAATATTCTAAGTCTGTGGCTGCACTATCAAATTCTAAACTAGAGATTGAAATAGGAAATGCTTCGTAGAAATGAAATTCCATTTGAGAATTCATTGCACTTGTCAGTACGGAAAGAACAACTGTGGAAACTGTTCCACCTCTAGATGTTAAATCAGATTTTGCTTTCAATAATTTGTATTTTTCATGACCCTCGGCCAAACCCAATGCGATCACACGATCATAAATTTCAGTCCAATTTTTTAAATGTTCATCTACGATAAAACGAACTTCTAATGTTTCAAAAGTAACTTTATTCCCTGCATATTGTACAGTTGCATAGGGATTTGTTATTTCAATATTGGGAATAGACACGCCAGGAATATTGACCGCTTGACAAAACCATGTCAAACTTGGAGCGTCTTCCATTGCCAATCTGAAACTGATATTGGATAGATAATTTATATTGTCTGGTATTTTATTTGATGCTGCCATAGAGTTCCTTTACTACTATTTATTCAAACATTTTCTCAAACTCTGAATACTCCATATCCTTACCTACAAATACAAATTTACAATCTGGATGTTCTTCTTCAATCGTTTTATGGTTTTTAAGAAATACTGTATTATCTTTTTCGTGAAATTGGTGAACATTTGATCCCAGATATATCCCAGAACTCGTTTGTTCATGATAGTAATCAAAGCCAACGCAATAAAAAGTTTCACCAAAATTATGTTGACAGGCCAAACGGAGTGCAACTGCATCCGTATTCCAATCATCATCCCACCATTCAATATCTTCTATTAGATCAGAAGAATCAACCCAAATAAAATATGATATTCCGTGATGAGAAAAATTAACAAAATTTTCTGTTTTAGGAGAATTTTCACCCACCTTCATTTGTGGTTTTACAGTTTGTCTAAGCATATCATAATTCATGCTAGGAATTAAACCAAATCCTCTAAAATAACATTTATTTTTTCTTGTGTGTTTATTGGTAATTAATTCCAATTGTGCATCTACATCTTGACAAACCAAGTGGTCTGGCATATGTTTTCGGTAAACAAAATCACATCCATAAGTTAAATGATTTTTATATAATTTTGGATTTACTACGAATTTGGATTGTCCATTACCTATTACTATTATCATAATTCCTCACTAGATCAGTACAAACAAAAAAGGGAGAGAATTTCTTCTCTCCCTTCAGAAACCCCTACACTATGTAGTGTCAAGAATTACATTAAGTTGGAAATGCGTGCTTTCCTGTAATACTTGTTCAAGTGAGGATTAGACCCAAGAACACCAGTTGTACGACCAGTTGAAGCACTTGCATTTTCAGCAAATGGATTTGCAACTATTCCGTAGCGTGTCTTGAATGCAATTTGTGGTTGGAAACTGGAACTATCAACCGCACGAACCATTTGCAATGGAACGTATGGGCAGTAGAAGATTCCTGCATCCATAGGTGATTCACCCTTATAACCTACACAGTAGTATTCTGCTGCGTTTGTATCAGAATAAGGATCAACATAAACTTTATATCGACCATTCATGATACCAGCAAAAGTTGTTGATGCTGTGTCTGTGTTAAGATCTGTACTCATTGCAGGAGCATAGTCCAACATTCCTGCCATTGAGAGTGCAGATGCAACATCACCAGAAGTCAAGATAATATTACCTTTTCCTCTTCGTGTGTCACGACCAATCTGATTGGCATCTCTTTCAATCGCCATCATCAGACCTTTGAATTTCTCAACCATCCAGCGTCCATTGGAATCTGTGTCAAGATCAAAAATACCGGCAGTTGTTGTACCAATTTGGGCACCAGCTGCAGCATTGATGTAAATCTTACGAACAACCTCACGATTGATCTCTGCAAGAATTTCACCAGAAAGAATGTTAGCAAGTTCTGCTTCTGCATCCAATCCGTGAACGGCACGTAGATCCTGTGCAAGTTCCATTGAATAAGAACCTTTAAGAGCACGTGTTCCTGCTGCGATGGAAACCTTCTCAATTGTGAAGGACATTTCACCGGCAACGTCTGCCTCACCACCTGCTGTTTCAAGAGCACTTGATGCGGAATATTCGTTTCCAGTTTGTGCAGTTCCATCTGTTCCTGTGATTAACAGGCCAGGTGTTGTTACGTTATCACCAGATGCGTGGCCAGGAGTACCTGACTCTGAATCTTCTCCGTCAGGATTGACGCCTGGGAGTTCGTTTCCAGACTGATCGTTAATTCTACTCTTGAGAGCAAAAATCAAACCAGTTGGGCCCGACATTGGTTGTACACCACAAACATCGTATGCTACGAGTTGAGGCATTGCACGGCGAACCATGCTGATAAGAACTGGGTCTGCAAAATCTATACTTGCATGAGTTGGATTTCCTGCTCCACCCGAAAAATCGGCAGCAGTAGTCATACCCTGTACAGTTGTAGGCGTTGCCTCCATCAATAACCCACCTGTACTTGCCTGTTGATCTGCAGCGTACTGCTTTTCAACATTCTCAAGACAGATAGCGGTTACTGCTCTACGATGAGCATCCTTGATCTCAGGAAGATCTGGATGATCAAGAACTGGAGCCCACTTCTTGTTTACTTGTTCTGAGAGTTGCATTTTTAAACTCCTATAATTGTTAAAAAAACTAATTTAAAAAAAAATTACTTACGGGCAATTGCTTGACTGTAAGCTTCCATGATGTTATTCATCTTAGGAGTTTCCTCTGATGGAGAATCTTCCGTGACAACATCTTTCTGCTCAATATTTTCATCCTGTTTTACTTGACTAGGGAAATAACTTTCCTTAATCGTTTTTACTTTATCCTCAAAATCTTCTGTTTCATCAAAAGATACACCTTCAACTAAATCTTTCATCTTTTCAGATTGTGTGTCAGCAAGATCTGAACAGACTTCTTCTAAGATTTTGTTTTTTCGGTAATCGTTAAGTTCGCCCTTAGTTTGGACATTCTCTTCAATTTGAGTATTTAATTGACCTTCAAGTTCCTCAACTTTGTCAAAAAGATTTTCAACAATGTCAACCTTCTCGTCTGGAACTTCAATGTAATGTTCAGTAAAGAGATTCTTTAATCCGCCCATGAACTCTTCAGTAATTTCACTTCGCAGTGAACTTTCAAGTGCAAGTTCGTTCTCTCTCATCCACTCTTCAACTACGTAGTTGAGGTATCCGTCAACTTTTTCAGTCAACTCATCACGGAATGAGATTATCTCTTCTTGTAGATCTGATTGATATTCTTTTTCAAGATCTTCTATTTTAGCCGTTGCAACCTCCATTACTTTCTGATGGACTGCAGCTTCAAAAATTGTAGATGCTTTGGATTTGAACTCTTCTGTAAGTTCTTCTCCCTCAACCAGTGCATCAATATCTTCTTTGACATTAATTTCTGGCATAGCAATCTTAACTTTCTTTTTCTTTTTTCCGACTTCATCTTTTGTGTTATCGGAATCTTCGGGGGTTGGGCCTCCCAAGTCTTCTGCTTCGGCAACACCCATAAGATCTTTCCACTTAGCGGAAACCTCTTCTTTTTTCATGCCGTTAACTTTGTCAAAGAGTTGCTTGATCATAGCAGACTTGGTAGTAGGAACTTTAAATTCCTCTTTCTTTACCTGCTCGTCTTCTTCCTCTTCTTCTCCTTCTTCGTCTTCCCCTTCTTCGTCTTCGTCATCGTCTTCTTTGACTTTGGCCTTAGACTTTTCAGAAAGTTCTACTTCTGGTTGCTCTTGTTCTGGAGCTTCAACAAGTTCTTCTTGCTCAGACTCTTCCAGAACTTCGGTTTGATTTATATTTTCTTCAGTAGCCATTGAAACTCCTAAAATTATTAATTCGTTACTGTTAATATTTATAATATCACAAGTTTGACAATAAATTTTTGAACTCAGTTAATTTTACTTCCTCAAGTTCTTTGGAAGCAGCGGAACGAATATTGTTCCTTGCCCTTTCTACATCTTGTTCTCTCAAAAGACCTCCATCCCAAATCCACTCTCTACCTTCCATTATACCTTCAACAAAAGCATTTGGAGCAGAAGGGTCTGCAACAATATCCGCAGCGGTTGCCAAATAAAAATCACTTTGAACAATTTGCGCCTTAGACTCTGGTTTCAAAGTTCCCATTCCTCTGGAAGAAACACCTAACTTTGCACCTTCGTCAATAAGATTTTTTACTATTTTGCCATTTGGTGTATCAAGAATCTTTGCTCGTCCAATAAAATTCTTTCCTTCTTTTTGCAAGGAATGAATCATATGTGATGCACGATCAAGATTAACTGTTGGGCCATCTGGATGACCTAACTCACCAAATGCACGTTTAGGTTCTACATATTCTCTTACATATCGGTTTACTTCTTTTTCAAGAACATCCAATGGATATATTCTACCATTCTTGTTCTTTCTTTCCGATTGCATGAATATACCTTCAATGAAATATTGCTTAGGTTTATTTTCTTCCTCTAGCAATTCATAATTTACGGCTTCTTGTAATTCGCAAATTAGTTTCATATTTCCTACCTTTGTACGTTTTCGTGTGCAAAATCCATGATGGTCATAAAACCTTTTGTGTCTTTATTCATGTCTTTTCGCACCTTTTTTTGTTTAGAACTATTTAGGGAGTCAAAAGTCTTGAGTATTTGTTTAGCAGAATCGGGATCTATTTTGTGTGATGATCCAGATTTAAGTGACACATCTGCTTCTTTCTTAGACTTTACAATTTTCCTTAATTGGTCAATTACATCTCCCTCAAAAATCTCTATTTTTTCTCGCTCTACTACTTCCAATTTAGTAGAACATCCGATAGATTCTCTGAATTCCTTAAATGTTTTCATTATGCTGACCAACCAGAATCTTTAGAAAATTCTATCATAATAAATCCAGTTGTATTAACAGGAACACACATAATATCTGCCGAAGTAGCAGTAGTGTTTGTTGCATTATTATTAATTGCGGGGCCATCATAGTATCCCGATCCTGCAAGTCTTATTGCAGATGTGTCGGCACTTGCACCTTTAAATTCTATCAATGCAGAACCACCAATACCATCATCTGCTCCACTTGTTAATCCCCACCGCATTCTACGAATATTAAGTTTTGCTCCATTCGCAAATCCAGCTAAACCATCTGCATCTAATGCAGTTGCAGAAACATTATGATCACTAAGATCTAATAAAATTACTACTTTCCCATATCCTGTAGAAGCTTTTCCTGTGTCTATAAGTGTTCTAGTTGCAAATGCCATTATGCCTCCGTAGTTTGTACTTCTGATTCTGGTGCGGCTTTAACTTCAACCTCAGCAGGTTCTGGTATATCTTCTTTTGTTTTGAACATTTTAGCAGAAACTTCCTGTTTCTTGTTTGCAAGAAAATTTACTACTTTGTCCGAAATTAATTGTCCAAATGCATCGGTTACTTTCGTAGGTTTGCTTTGCATTGAAAAATCAATAATGTCTACTGGTCTATACTCTTTAGTCTGTACTTGTTGTTCTGCCATTTAAATCTCCAAAAAATTACTATTAATATTTATAAACTTTTAAGAGTGAGGAATCACATTTCATCCTCATCTCCTTCATCTTCATACTCACCTTCGGCTTTTTCTTTTTCCATTTGAGAATCTTGCATTTCAATATCATCATCAGACTGCCTAAGAACATTTTTCCTAAACCATTCTTTTGAATAATATTGACCTACCCAATCCTCCATATTCCTTGCAAGATCTATTCTTTGTGACAAGGTTTCCTGCTGTTTAAACTCTGTATAATAATGATCTTTTTCAAACTTGTAATGAACCTTATCTTTAATTTTTGCCCATTCTGCGGCAGTCATTACATTTTTTAAGATCACTTGTTTTTCCATAATTTCATCAAATACATGAGAAAAACGTGTCTGTAATTTCTGGATAAACTTACTGAAAAGAAGTTCGTCCCTAGTTATCTCGCTTTCTCTCCCCAAAGAGAAACCAGAGTCAGACTCTAAACGAGATACAGGAACGTGTAATGATTTGTATAATTTCTTTTGAAAAAATTCAACATCTTCCAGTTGTCCTAGATTTTCTCCGCCAGGAAGTGTGGTAATTTCTGTTCCTCTTCCACCTTCTCTTCGTGGCAACCAGTAATCCTCCAACATGGATTGATGTCTGCGATCATCTTTAACTTCACCAGATTCGGAATCGTATACTAAACGATTTTTATATCGTGTCATAATGTCACGAATATATTGTTCTGCTTTGACCTTTGGTAAGTTACCTACATCAATATAGAAAATTCTTCGTTCTGGAGCTCGTGAGATACGATAAATTACAATCGCATCTTCTACCATTTTAAGTTGATTTAATGGTTTGATTGATTTGTGTAGATATGATAATACTTGTCTTTTGTTTGCGTTCAGTATTCCAGATGTTGCATATGCAATACTATCCCCCGAAATCATAAGACCTTGACCAGTTCTAGCATCCAACCCTGCTTCATTATATGTGTACATTGGATGTATCGCAATTTCTATTTGTTTTTGGTCTTTTTTCTTTTGATTGACTTGTTTTACTTTTTTGATTTTTGTAGAATCAAGACTCCTGAGTTCCACTATTCCCAATTGCGGATTATTTTCATCTATCATAATATGATAATATATTCTACCTTCAATATACCATCTGCGGAAAATATCATGCCCAAAATTATTAAAATTCAACAAATCAAGAACTTTTGTAAATTCTTCACGTACTTTTTTCTTGATTGGTTCTGATAAATCTGTTTGGTCTAAAACAATATCAACTGGTGGGTTTGTTCCGTCTTGAACAATTGCTTCATTTATGATGTTATCAATTGCAATTTCACAATCAGAAACTTGAGACATTTCACGATACTTCATGATTAGATCAATTTCAGACTTAAATTGACCTTCCATGTCCATATAGGAGCCATACGCACCGGCCCCCGATACCATCATTGCACCATCTTCATTTTCTGGAAGAGTGAATGAAGGTACATTTGCGTTTGTAACTTCCTGACTTTTTCTTTCAATTTTGAAACCAAATATCTCAAATGCCATAATTTATTCTCCTAATCTGTTGAAACGATCCATCTATCGTATGTCCAAGTACAAGTAAATTCTTCAATTTCTTGAGTTCCCCAATCTAAATTAATGGTAGATAATGCAGTAGGAAATGCCCCTACAAATTTATATGCCCTAATTGCTTTACCATCTTTTCCATGTTGAATTACTGACATATCTTGTTTATAATCTGCATTTTCACCTTCTTTTTTAGAACTCATTTCTGTATCTCTAGTATTTAGTTTGTGATTTGAGATGAGTTCCATCCATTTTTCTATTCTTGAACGAATAGCAAAATCTTCATCATTAATTATAGTAGTTTCCCACGTATCAAAAGTACGATCACCAGCAACTTTTACTGATTTTCCGTGATAAAATACTTCGTATGTGCCTAAAGTACTGGCAGGAATAGTTGCACTTTTAACTAATAGTTCTGAAGAGTTAAAAGTTCCAATTTTATGAGGTTCTATGGGGGAAGGATATGATAATTCAACTTTGAACAGGGAAGGACGAGCCCCTCCCTGTAATAATCCCGATTTGAAATCTGTAACTGCGAAAGCCATTCATTTTACTACTTTAATATTAACTAACATGAGTCCAATAATCATATGCAAATGTTACAGTATATTCTTGTACTGCATCACTTGACCAATCAACAGGAATACCTGCTAATTCGGTGGGCCATAGATAATGAAATTTATATTTGGATAACGCTTTACCAGAAGTACTTAATTGTGTAACTGTCGCATCGCCATCAAACCATTGTTTGCCCAATAATTGATCTCCATATGATGTATCTCTTGTTCCATCAAATTGGCCTCCAATAAGTCTCATCCATTGTGACATTTTATTTCTAATTCCGAAATCTTCATCATTTATTACTGTTACTGTCCAATTGTCAAATGTTCTAAAACCATTCCATTTATATGCTCTTCCTGCATAATTTATTGGAAGTGGTGCAATGGTTGAAGCAGGAATGGAAGCAGCTTTACAGAGAATATTTTCATTATTTGAAAAAGAAGTAGAAAGATTTTTTCCATTAATATCTACTTGATATAAACTAGGACGAGCACTTCCACTCTGTGCAGCCATATTTGATTTAAAATCTGTTACTGTAAATGCCATTTTATTTTCCTAATTTTGAGTAGAAAAGGCGGTAACTGCTCCACTACCTTTATGTGTATAATAATTATATGCCCAAGTTACATCAAATTGTTCTACATCACTTGCAGTATCGTAACTCAATGCAATTTCTCCTAAAGCAGTAGGCCAAATATCTACAAAAGTATATACCATAGTGGAGGCTCCACCTTTTTGATAATGAGTCAGGGTAGCAGTTCCAGTTCCAAAATCTGCATCAGATTCACTTATATTATCTACAGAACCATTTATTCCTTCCATCCATTTTTCAACTTCATTTCGTACATTAAATTTTTCAGTATTGATGATCGTAGTACTT
>Ga0208408_1001770_pt1 | contig 12092 bp, 7 predicted proteins | sample ETNtaG_4_FD_185776 | JGI IMG/M metagenome (GOLD analysis project Ga0208408, IMG submission 185776) | Marine microbial and viral communities from oxygen minimum zone, Eastern Pacific Ocean - ETNP201406SV67 (SPAdes) (version 2) | ecosystem: Environmental > Aquatic > Marine > Oceanic ... | reverse complement strand
AAGAATTGCTAAAAATCCCTGGAACTATTAATTGATTCCAAGTATTAGTCGTTCGATCATATCGTTCAATAATTGTCTTATCCGAATAATCATAATACACAACGGCTAAAATATCATTATTGCGATCAACGGCGAATTCAGAAGCCCCATAAGCTGCACAATTGTTTGGGGGGTGTGCATAGAATTCCTCCCCCCTCGCAACAGTATAATGGATAAATTCAGATGCCAGTGTAATTTGAGGATCATCGGGGTCATTATCATATCTGTCACTAACTCCATCACCATCACTATCGGGACACCCAACTCTATCGATAGTTGATGATCCAGCCTCTTCAGGACAGGCATCTGAATTATTATCGATGCCATCTAAATCTGTATCAAACCAACGGAATCGATCATTAGGCCATAAATCACCTCCTTCTAGAGTGATCCATTCGGAGCCGGACCAGAAAGTTCTATCTTGTACATCTCCATATCCATCGCCATCTGCATCCTCCCATTGAGTTGGATTAAAGGGGAATGCATCAGCAGTTCCATTTGGATGTGCGGGGGCATTCTCATCTGCATTAGAATATCCATCATCATCTGTATCTGGACATCCACATCGATCAACTGTAGAATTCCCATAAACTTCAGGGCATGAGTCTGGTCTATATCCTATTGAATTGTCACCAAACCCGTCATCATCAGAATCTGACCATTGTGAGGGATCGGTTGGGAATGCATCATCCAAATCATTAAACCCATCTCCATCAGTATCCGCAACTAATGGGTTTGTGTGGCAGATAGTTCCTTTTTCAGGAATGTATTCATCACCCCAGCGAACCATCTTGAAGGTGATCAAATGTTCTTGAGGAGTGCATTCCTGTGTCTGATAAATTTCATTCCAATCAGAAATTCCATCGCCGTCTGTGTCATTTGATGCCGAATCAAGAGGATTGCTACAATATCTATGCATGCGTTCCCATGTGGATGCATAACCTGCTGGGCTACCTACATACATGCTTTCAAGCATCACATCATGGCCCACTACACATTCATCAGGATCTCCGAATTGGTTCCATTGTCCTGGATCACCTTCTGTAAAGTAATTCCCGAGAGTTTTCTTATCTCCATCACTATCATTGAATGCATCATATGAAAAGTCACATGTTGTAATCGAACGAGGCCCAAACTCCCATCCAGAGTAGAGATACTCGGTCTTATACGTGACTGGTTGCCTGTGTCTAATTTCAGCCCCTGAAGTGTTAGTCCAAACCCAGGCCGGAGCATACCTTTCATCATAAACTCCCGCAGAATACCACTGCCATTGACAATTTTCATTAGTGAATAATCCACCTTGTTCAATTTCATCAGATAATTGATCATTATCATCATCAAAATCCAGAGGTGTCCCGTACTTTGAGGCCACCCCAAGTGTCCAGTCTTCAATGGTCAAAACGGCTGAGTTGTATTTTGGATCAGATCCATAAATACCACCCTTGATTTTCAATGAGTACGTTCCAGGACCATATATCGTACTTAGCACGCCAGCGTGCACCGAAACATTCCCACAGGCGTATCTGACAGAATTTATGTCGATTGAACAATCATGATACAGGTTGTTATGGTTGACGATAGATGAAATATTCGCTCTTTGTGAATCGGTCAGAGTGAATTCATAGGGATTAATGTATGTCATCTGAGAATCCAGATTCGCAATAGATAAAGTAGCCCATACAGCTGCATTGAAGTCAAAAAATTCGTCTGTGAATCCATCGCCATCAGTATCAATTGCTGCATTTCCATCGAAAGGAAATGCATCGATACTTTCTGCAACACCATCACTATCAGAATCCATTGACTCGTTTGGATCGTTGGGGAAAGCATCTCTGTTATCAGTAACCCCATCTCCATCAGAATCGATATCCACCCATTCTGAAGGGTCGTTTGGAAAGTCATCTGCATTATCTCCAACCCCATCTCCATCCGAATCTAGTGCTTCATCAGGGTCACTGGGGAATACATCCGCATTATCTCCAAACCCATCCCCATCAGTATCGATTGTTTCATCCGCATTGTCTGGAAATGCATCTGAATTATCCCCGACCCCATCTCCATCTGAATCCATTGCTTCATTCGAATCGTCAGGAAACACATCTTGTGAATTTGAAACTCCGTCACCATCTCTGTCATCATCACATGCATCGGGTTCACCATCTGCGTCAGCGTCGATCCGATCATCAAAATACGGGCATAAGTCTTCAGAATTCAGAACCCCGTCACCATCAACATCAGGGTCAGCGTTGTCACCGATACCGTCACCATCTGTATCGGTGGTTTCACTGGCATCTAGGGGAAATGCATCTGCATTGTCGCCTACCCCATCCTCATCAGCATCACTCCCTTCATTCGGATCATTCGGAAAAGGATCCGCAGGGTCAGGCACCCCATCACTATCTGTGTCTGGACATCCAAGAACCGGGCCCGCTTCGGCCGGACACAAGTCTCTGAACATGGGAACGCCATCCCCATCTGTATCTCGCTCCTTGAACAAAACAGATTTATTCTCAATCAATCGATGATTGCTCATGGTTCCATTCCACACATCATGCTCGTCAGTGTAGATGTGCGCTTCAGTGGAATTGGTCTTATAGCACGAATAAGTACCATTCTCCATCAAGGTACAGATTTTTCGGTCTCGGTTGTCAGTTCGAACCGAGGTATACATGTCATGACCTTGCAAAGTGACTGCCTTGACCCCATTTTCATTGAAATCGACAAGACGAGGATGAGTTGAGTTCAGTGCTCCATAGCCCCACGAATCAATCTCGCGTTGCCAGCAGTTCGCCTTTCCAGAAGATGATAGGACACAGACTTGAGTGGGGCTGGTATACAACCCAACAGCCTGCCCAGGCATTGTGTTACTCAGTGTGACCTCATATGCAGTCGAGAGATATCCCCAATTTCCAGCGCTATCTTCGCCCCATTGAGCATTGCTCCCTCCCCAACAAGAGACATCCCCATTCAGAAGCAGGGCACAAGACATGACATCTACCACACTCACCGCGATTGGCGTATGCAGTCCCAGAGTACCAACGGTGGCATTTGTTGGACTTGGTGAGAAATAATTTGGATCCATCCCGAGAAATGTTGGACTTCGTGAACCATTTCCAACTTGTCCAGCAGTATTGTCACCCCAACATATGGCTTTGAATCTCTTTTGTGATACGTCGGCCGACGCTGATTGAGTGATTACACAAGCATGCCGGAAGCTAGCAGATATCGAGATTGCTTTTCCACCATTCAGGTCCAAGGCAGAATGAGTGTGATTCGCAAGTGTTGTTGTAATTGTTCCAGAAGCATTCACGTATCCAAGACCTAATTCTCCATACTGATTTGCATCGCTGAAGTTACCATATGCATTCCAGAGTGGGAAGCAGTAGGTGTTGTCATATGCTCGATCGGTCAATGCACAAGCGAATTCCTCATTCCATCCTCCGATATCCACTGCGAGGATCTTCTGAGAATCCGGCAAGGAGAGAGCTGGCAATGTGTAAGTTGAGAATCCATCCTGCTGAGCCTTCTCGATCCATTCACTACCGCGACCCCAGCAGACCAAGGATCCATCATCGAGTACAGCACAGGTCAATCCCGGCCCATTTCCTCGGTGAAGACTGGTGGCAGTCCTGTTTTCGGGGAACATATCGATACGATATGGTTCATCCAAAAGCGCATAATCTGGCACAGCTCCCAGAAACTCTGGATTCTGTGGCCAATTCTCGACCATTGAACGGTTTCCGAACATATATCCCATAGTATACGCCGTATATCCTCGGCCGTCACACCATACTTCACCTTCAATGATCTGACAGAATGACCCCCCAGCAAAAGCCGCGGTTTGGTGACTGTAGACTGAACCTTCTTGGAAGCCCGTGATGTTGAATGTCGAATTGTTCGCTGAAGAAGTATGGCTATGAGTTCTAATCTCTTTGAGTATCTCCTCCACACCCTTTCCCTCAGCCCCATATTCGGCGAACGGTGCACCCATTGAGAGCAAGAAGATTGCCATCAGACCGATTGAGATGCGCGCATGCATGCATGGCCGAATCGAAGGTCGAATATCATCCTTCAGATGTTGTCGAGCTTTGCTGCGAGAATGAAATCCGCCATGGTCAGACCATCGATCTTATGCGTCCAAATTAGTGCTTTCACTCGTCCCCATCCGAGCTCAAAGTCTGCATGATGTCCCTCTTGCTCACATATCGCTCCAATCCGGTTCGTGAAGTCAAGTGCTTGGGCGAAGTCATCGAATGCCCACGAGCGCTCAAGATGATGTCCTTCGATGATAAACCAATCACTGTTCACCTGTGGTAGGAACTCTCCTTGTTCTTCCTCGGTCAAAGGTGGTACTCCACCCTCGCATGCCTTGCAGCTCTTTTGTGACAATTGGCTCATGGTCTTGCGAATCAATGGTGAATTATCAGTCTTCAGATTCACCCGTGGGTTGTGAAGTCACCGCAATTAGTTTCAGTAGACCAATTGCACTTCCGAGGCTGCACTCAATTCAATGACTCCGGGTGGTCCACTCCACATAATTTTGTCATCAGGAACTATCAGTGCTCCATCTCCTTCACTATGGTCAAGTGTTGCCTTAACTGAGGCAAATGAACAGTAAAGCGTAGCATTCGAGATTATTTTTTCCATTAATTCAGAAACAAATCTTGAATCGCCCCCCATCTCTTGATTGAGTGCTTCGATAAAGTCGGAATCTAGTAATCTTGTTCCAGCCGCGGCGAAGAATATGCTCACATCATGGCCATCTGAAATTGCCTGACCTGCACACGCTAATCCAACAATCGATTTGACCGGGTCGCTTTTTGGCTCTGATACAAATTTGAAGAAGTACTTCCTACTCATGTTTCCCTAAACCTAAATCAGTATTTGATTTGATGCTTCAGCCACTGTTGTCACGATTCTGATCACGATCTCAGAGTCCTTGCCATGGGGTTTCATATCCACTGATAAGAAAGGAGAGCCATGTCGAGCAGGGCGGTGTTCCTGATCCTCGCCCTCTTCGCAGTTGCCATTTTCCCCCCCTCCCCCCTCTCAGATGGTGGAAACAATGATGGGAAGACGTGGCCATCTTCAGCCCGAGTAGCGAATTATGGGACGATCCAATGGGACACAGGTGACCTGGATCAGGTCTATGTCTACAGGGCTGATGTTGATGATGATGGGGATGTTGAAGGCGTGTTGGTCTCATCATATCGTGACGGGTCAGATAATCAACATTCATTCATCCGCATCATATCGCCCTCATCCACCAATCAACCCAACTACGAATGGACTTCACCTGATCTTGGAGTCTATACGTCATTGACCATCAACGACATCGATGATGATGGTGATCAAGAGATGATCCTACGTACATACAATGGTACCGGGTCTGTCGTGCAAGGTGACATCCGAATCATTGGAGGAGCAAGTCACCAAACAGAGTGGGTCTCAGACAACTATGGGGCATCTGTCTGGGGTATGGAAGCAGATGTGGATGGTGATGGTGGTCTTGATATGATCAACATCTGGACCAATTCGGAAGGAAAATATTTCGAAGTCCTTGATGGTACTACGCGAGCACCCATCTGGGATGCAATCAATCATTCATCCAACTTCAATCTGGTCGCAAATGACCACGATGCTGATGGTGATATCGAATTGGTCATTACAGAATGGAATCAGTCCTGGGTTCCAGGTACGAGCATTCCCATTTATTCTAGTCGAATCACATCCTATGATGGAGCAACACTCCAGGAAGAATGGTCTACGGGTTGGATGGATTACATTTCCAACGCTTGGTTCTTGGATATCGATGGTGACCCTCAGCTCGAAATCCTCGAGATGCGCCATTCAAGTGTGAATGGGAGCACTCTCTACTCATTTGCCGTTCGGGATGGTCAAAACATGCAGGAACAGTGGGCTGTAGGGCCCAGTGAGTCATTCATCTACGCTAATCCAGCTGAAGTCGATGCATCCTCACCCGGGATGGAGTTGATCATGAAACAAGGTCAGAAAGAACTGGAGGTTCGCAACTCATCTGATGGACAGCTCCTATGGAACACGACGGCGAATCAAAGCATCTATGGAACTGCCAAAGACATCGATAACGATGGATGGGAGGAACTTCTTGTCGCTATAGATGGTCGCGTTGACATTCGTAATGGAACGTCATATCAGTTGGAATGGACAACGGGATATCTCGGCGAGAAGGTGACCACACATGTCTACGACGTCGACAACGACAACAGGCTTGAACTCATTCTCTTCGCAGAGCCGTCTTCATTCATGACCGAGATCAACGTTTTCGATGCCGAACAGAGGACATTAGAATGGACCAGCAGCCTTCTGACCGGTACCGTCTACGCTACCATGGGTGGTTGGGGTGATTTCGATGGAGATTCGCTGATCGATGGAGTCTTCATGCGTAACTGGTATTCGAATTCGAATCAAACGCAACATTCTGCAGCATTCATGCTCGAATTCGCTGATCGAAACTCTGCCCCCAACATCATCCTGAGTACTCCCAATGAGGGGGAGGCTCACATGTTCGGTTCAGCGATTCAATTCGATGCATCGCAATCTAGCGACCCAGACGGTGATCGGATCACATTCCAATGGACCAGCGATATCGATGGAATCCTATCCAATCTATCCGCCTTCACCACTAGTAATCTTTCACTAGGAACACATCAGATCACATTATTCGCCTTTGATGAACGGGGTCATGAGATCTGGGTTAATCGAACTGTGATCATCAATGAGATTCCAGATGAGGATGGAGACGGGTTTGGGGATGGGATCGACGCTTGTACAAACACAACGATTAATGCCGTAGTTGATGAAAATGGATGTGCTGAATATCAGTTGGATGATGACCAAGATGGGTTTACCAATGACATTGATGATTGTGATGATATCACTGGAAATGCAACGATTTCACCTTTTATTGGTTGCCTTGACGGCGACAGTGATGGCTATGCAGATATGAATGATGATTTCCCGAATGTGTCGAGTCAATGGCATGACGGAGATTCTGATGGATATGGTGAGTCTGCGCTTGGATTCCAACCAGATGCTTGTCCAGACGTATATGGAAATTCTACTGTAGATAGATTTGGTTGCATAGACAGTGATGGAGATGGTTGGTCCGACGGAGATTCTGAATGGGAGATGATTGTTGGAGATGATTGTGAAAATGGTGCAGATGCATTTCCAAATGATCCTGTACAATGGTGTGATGGGGGCGCGGATGGGGAAACTGAACTGGTCACAGACAACAATTTGTCTCACAACGGTACGCAACCAGATAACACGACGGAAACCGACAATGGAACATCTGATTTGGGTGAGGGACTCAATCAAACCATAATACAACAAGAAGAGGAATCTGCGAACGTTTCATCCCAAAATATGAATCATACTGAACAAACAGAGGAGGAGAGTGCGGAAGCTGAATTGGAAAGGGCGGCCGAAAACTCGGAGGGAAGGGGCGTCCTCTTCAAATACAAATTCATCATTATGGGGGCAATCTTCGCTATCGCCATCATCATCGTCATCATCCTACTGATTATGGAGGAAAGGGGAGCAGGGGCAGGGGAGTCCTACTCCCAGCACCTGATGTCAGTGGCGTCAGTTCCCGACACCCCCCTCCAACAATGGACTGATGAAGCTGGTCACACATGGCGCAAGAGTTCTGAGGGGAGGACTCAGTGGTGGAACGGTGTCGATTGGCAGGATATCTAAGGCGCCGGCATTATTCCTGTTCGGCGTCTGAGATAGGATCGATCTGGCGGGGATGGGCATGTCGCATCCGGCCCAGGCTCGCTGCGTCTATCCAGCATTCCAACTCTATCGCCTCAGCCTCGTTGTTCATCTGTTCTGGAGAATCCACCGGTAGGCCCCGTTCGTACAGTTCTGCAATCAATGCAGACAGAGGAATCTCTCCTTCCTTAGTTGGTGGATGTAGACGCAGCCTATTGGGAGTGCCGTGAAGACGGGTGAGAATTGATTGACGAAGTTCATCGAGTCCTTCACCAGTCACTGAAGATACGAACAAAGGGCAAGACATGCCGAGATCGATTACGCTCTTGTGGGCACTAACGCGAGCATCGTCACCAATCAAGTCCACCTTGGTCAACACGATTTGATATGGGGGGGTATCATCAATGTCCATTCGGTCGGCAAGTTCACGCTGACACGTCTCCAGTCGACGGCTGATTTCTACGGGTGAATCTGAGGCATCTGCAAGTAGTAGAAGCAGGTCGCACTCAAGGCTCTCCATCAGAGTGGCGCTGAATGCATCGAGCAGGTCTGATGGGAGTTGTTCGATGAATCCAATTGTGTCCACGAGCAACAGACGGGGACTTGCCTGCATCCTCCCTATCGTAGTCTCCAATGTACTGAACAAACGATCCTTGACCAGCACCTCCTTGCCTGAAAGAGCAGCGAACAGACTCGACTTGCCTGCGTTCGTGTAACCTGCGAGGCCGATTGTGAGTGCACCCGACCTCATCCGCTGCCGACGACGCTCTTTGCGAGCTGAGGTGTGGCGTTGCTGTCGTCGTCGCAGCGATGACATCTCGCGGTTGACTGTCTCTAACACCCCGCGCCATCCATGACGCCCCCCCGCGCCATAGCCAAGCCTCTCTCCTGTGGTTGCTCTTCTCACTAATTCGCGTAGCACAAGACGATCAGCAGCCAAACGGGCGATTCGCACCTGTGTGCGAGCTTCGACACTGGCTGCATGCTTCGTGAACAGTTCAAGGAGAAGACGAACCCTATCCCAGACCTCAACTGTCAACATATCATGGATATTCACCAACTGCCTAGGGAGGAGAGTGGCATGTACGAGTACCAAATCGACATCAGCCCACGGATGGTCTCTTCGCTCTGAGACGAATTCGTCCCCGACGATCTTGAGGCGGCCCCGGCCCATGTGCGTACGGGGGTCGGGAGACCCGGATTGATGCAGTACCTCAACCACTTCGATGCCTAACGTGGCTGCTAGTGCTTCGAACTCTGCTGTATCCTCGTCACGTGTCAACAACACAGCACGACGATCTGCATGGCTGAGAGTGATGTCGTCAGACAACAATCCGCCACTGCCTGCCAACAACGGTACATCTGAAACCGATTCTGTATCAGCCATTCACTTAGTGGGAGGGGTTTCTTGCTTTTGGCGTCACCCTACCAACAAAGCATGCACGGCAATGCACCATAACTAGCATCTCTTGTTACAAAAACTAGGTTTCAATCCTATGTGCCAGTATCTGAGACTGCGCTTGTGACCCATTCCACATCATTGTCGTAGATGTGAACCGAACCGACAAAGACAGTAAGCTCACCCAACGGCACTCCTATGTTTTGGGAAACCTCATCCCTCACATCGGCAATTCCTACTAAGTCGGGAAGAAGTTTCTTGCCTGCATCCCATGACCGAAAGTAGATGTTAGTCTTGATTGCTCCATCCCTGATAAGAAAATGAATCGTGGAAAGGCATGGTATCGATGCAGGTGTGGAAGGATCGTCTATGCGAGGGTCGCTCAGCGCAATCACGCCACGCCGAGACTCTTGGTCTCGAGACAGCAAATCGATAATCCGTGCAACTTGGTCTAATCCTTCCCCACCGTAATCATACACTCTAACAGCATAAGTGCGGTCGATTCCTTCGGGAGCCTCGCCTCTTGTCCAAAGGGCTTTCATCCATTTGATCACATCTGCTGGGTGAGTGGTATTCATGACATCTAGGGTTCTTGAGGATACGTAAGTATCCTCGATAGTCAGCACCACATTTACCGCCTCGCGTGTCAAGCCGGGCACGGTGCCGCTGTCACCAGTAAGTATTGGTTGGGCAAGGAAACCTTCACTCAAGATGTGCCGGCACATCTTTTTCCATGCTGTGACCAAATCTTCGGCATGAATTGTTACGGGGCCAGTCGTTTTTGTCATGTTTATTGATACGGGGTAACTCTGTAATAAATGGCAGGGAATTTAATTTCAATAACCATCGCGTTTTGGTGATTGAAGGTTTGCATAGTTAGATATCAATCAAACACACATTGCACTGAGTTCGGGTTACTGGGTTTTGAGTTTGACAATATGGACAGACCTTGGTTGAAGGAATGGGGGGCGAGGCCATTGAAACAGGTTGATTCGACGAAAGTACTGGAGGGGGTGGAGAACTGTGGGAAGGAAATTGGGAAGTTGGGGGATGGGAAAGATGTGAGGTGCTTTGATTGACGTGCTGATGTATATCACTAAGTTTGGTGATGCATTCATCAAGCATCGTTTTAGCACCTGAGAAATCCATTCCTTTAGCCGCTAAATCTGCGATTCGTGATTCGTATGCAGCCTTTGCTTCCGAGTAACGGCCGAGATTGAACATACACAAGGGTATGATCTCATCAGCACCAAAAAGCAGCAACGAGTTGCTACTGTGTTCCAGTTCACTACGTCGAGAACGAACTATATTGGCGAGACGGAGGACGTCATTCCATTGGTCATTTCTAATTGCCAATGAAAGCTCTTTGTCCAATACATCCCAGTAGTTTCCTGGGTCAGCCTTGCCTACGTTTTTCATTGCATCAAGGCTATCGAGGTATAGCCCACCAGGGCCCAACTTCCAATACCACGTGAAGTAAATGATTACACCACCAAATAATACGAAGATAAGTGGTCCGAGAACGTAATTGTAGGGATTATCCTCTGTTTCACTCATTGACCACAAATAAGTAAGGAAACCAATGATTGCTACCGCGAGATTCAGATATCTGAGGTTCTTGCGATCCTTGGCCATAAATTGGTTTACCAAATTCTGGCCGAACAGAATCTGCTCTTCATCTACATCCATGTCGCTAAAGCCAGCATTTGCATATATCTTTTCAAATGCGCGAAACTAATTCTAAAACAAAAATTCCACATACTTGGGGATGGGAAATATACTGCTTTTTTCTGACTTCACCATATTGTCAAACTATGGGGATGTGCAATTTAGATCCTTTTCTTTTCTTCAGGATGGTTTTTTTCTGAGGGCTTTTCTTGTGGTGGTATGGCAGCAAATACCACGCAGGCAACTGCGGCGTCCTTGGGTGGATTGGAGGCTGTGATTGAGAAGATGTACAATGAAGGATGGTCCCCCAGAGGGAAAATCGGTTGCCGCGAAGTAGCGAGTAGCATCGGCGGGCCGACGTCCAAACTCGAATACTACATTACGATGCAAAAACGGTGAAGGAGGCATGTGATGGAGAAATATCTAGGTTTGGAAGTAAATAATTAGTCGTAAGAGCACGCGCCCATGAATGGGGTGAAAAATCAGAATTCGATGATGATACTGAATGTGACTAAGCACAGATGACATCAATTCAAGAACAATCACTCAATTTCAATATCGTGGACGACCGATGGGGGGATCCTTCAAACGGGTGCGATTTGACCATGTTACCTGGCGTTCTAGCCTATCCACGATTACCAGATCACCGAACGCTGATCGACAGATATCAGATGATTGGTTTAATTCGTGATGCTAACATACATGCTGCCCTCCATGAGGTCGATCGAAGCGATTACATGTTACCTGAATTAGCTATGTTGCAAGGGTCCTTGGGATCGAGTGCTTTGTTAGTTCCTTGGCATGATGACCCTGACCTACCTGGATCATTGATTCCAGGACATTTCGATGTTATTCAACTGCTTGATATGCTCGATGTGGGAAGTGGGGAGGACGTATTGGTCATTGGGCCACGTGGTGGATTCATCTGCGCTCTGCTCGATAAGATGGGGGCTCGGCCCGTAGGGGTTGAGCCCTATGATTGCCGCATTCCCTACATACAAGCAAATATTCCGCATCTTGATATTAGAGGTGTTGAGGATCTCTCTGAGTTATTCAATGAACGTGCATGGGATCTCATTCTGATCACATATGCACTCGATGACACGCCACTGAGTGCCCTCAAAGCCCTCAGGAAAGGTGGAAGATTGTTACTCCCCCTTCAGAAAGAACACGTGCCTGAACTTCACTTACTGAAGCTCGTAGAGGGGGGGGATGTCACAAGAAC
>Ga0208408_1001765_pt1 | contig 12116 bp, 14 predicted proteins | sample ETNtaG_4_FD_185776 | JGI IMG/M metagenome (GOLD analysis project Ga0208408, IMG submission 185776) | Marine microbial and viral communities from oxygen minimum zone, Eastern Pacific Ocean - ETNP201406SV67 (SPAdes) (version 2) | ecosystem: Environmental > Aquatic > Marine > Oceanic ... | reverse complement strand
TTAATAATCCTAATTTTTCACTAAAGGGAATAGATGGCTTAATAATTACGGGAGGTGGTGATATTAGTCCATCACATTATGGCGAACAACCAATAGAGAAACTTGAAAGTGTTTCAATTGAAAGAGACATAACAGAACTTAATTTGCTCAAACGTGCCGAAGAAGAAAAAATAAAAACTTTAGCAATTTGTAGAGGACATCAATTATTAAATATTTATACAGGAGGAAGCTTGTATCAAGATATTTCTGATGCAGGTTATAAAGATATTGATCACGCGAAACCACACGAAAATGCACAAAAACATATACATAATGTAAAGATAGAAAAAAATACTAAATTAGGTAATGCTCTAATGGTTGATAACTTAAATGTTAATAGCATTCATCATCAAGCTATTAATAAATTGGGTGAGAAATTAATCATTTCAGCAACATCTTCTGATGGAATTATTGAAGGTATAGAAACTACTGAAGAATGGAACGCAATAGGTGTTCAATGGCATCCGGAATATCTTTCGGAAGACAAAGCAACAATTGATTTATTTGATTGGTTAATTAACTAAGTTATTAACTAATATCAGTTTTTTATCTTTATAAGAAAAATAATGATCGTTATAAGGTATTACTACTTCATCTTTTCCTAATACATTACAATAGATATATTTATCAGAATAGAAATATCCTAATATCACATAATCATCATTTATATTTTCATTAATGTAGAAACCAGGCCAAGGTAATCCATTTTGTAAGTAATTATCAATTTCATTTTTTAATATAGATACTTTACTATTTCTTAATATCTCAGCTGCTTCAATATTGTTTATATTTTTAAATTTAATTAAGAATCTGTTTTTTAAATGTGTCTTAATTTCTTCTATTTCATATTTCTTTTCATTTAAATATACTTTTCTATTTTTTAAATCTAAATTTCGAAAAAATATTTCATGATTTATGTATAGATAACCATTTAAAGAATGGGGTTTACCTAAAATTCCAATATTATAGAGTTTTTTGTTAGTCAATAAATTCTACAGAAGAGTTAAGGCCTTCTTCGTCAGCTGCAGCTTGAGCTACAGTTCTAATTGCTCTTGCTACCCTACCTCTTTTGCCAATAACTCTACCCATGTCATCTGGTGATGTTCTAACTTCAATTTCTACAGAATCTTCTGTTGATGATCCTATCTCTACTTTTACTGATTTTTTGTCTTCAACAATTTCAGAGACTATATACTCAACTACATTTTTTACAATTGTTCCTGTTTCACTCATTCTTCTTCACTTACTTCCTCAGCTGCTTCTTCACTTACTTCCTCAGCTGCTTCTTCACTTACTTCCTCAGCTGCTTCTTCTTCCTGTTTATTGTGAGCTTTAGAACTGCTTTTTATTTTTTCTTCAGGAGGTTCTGGAACAGCTACTTCTTCACCTTTTGTTGCTCTCCATTGTGACCAAGCTCCTGATATCTCAAGAATTTTTTGTGCTCTTTCAGATGGTTGAGCTCCTTTATCTAACCATGATATTGCTTTTTCTACATCAATATCAACAGTAGATGGATTGTCATGTGGATTATAAAAACCTAAATCTTCAATATACTTACCATCTCTTGGTGATCTTGCATCAGCAACTACTACTCTATAAGTTCTTGTTTTCTTCTTACCTCTCTGTGCAAGTCTTATTTTTACTGCCATTTGTTTCCTTATTTAAACCGTAATTATTAATTTATTATCAATGTTATTTATTGAACTTTAAATATAATATCAATAAATAATTAAAGGTAGAAATGAATTATTAAATAAAGTACTCTATCTTTATATGGAACTTATTGAATTATCACATCCACTTAAGGATCATTATTTATCAATTTTAAGAGATAAAGATACAGATTTTGATACATTTAGAATATCCGCTTCCAAATTATCATATCTTTTAGCAGTAGAAGCTACTCAGCACCTATCACTTAAAAATGTAGAAATAGAGACACCATTAGTTAAAACTAATGGTTATGAAGTTGAAAATAATTCTGTAGCTATTTCTGTTCTACGAGCTGGATTAGGGTTAGTAGATGGAGTAAAAGATTTGATACCAAATGTTTCTTTTGGCTATATAGGAGTCCAAAGAAACGAAGAGACAGCTGAACCCGAAAATTATTATGAAAAATTACCTGATTTAAAAGATAAAAATGTTTTCATCTTAGAACCTATGCTTGCAACAGGAGGCTCTCTATCTTTTGCTATTGAAACAGTTAAAAAATATAATCCAAAAAATATTCATGCACTAACAGTTATAGCTGCACCTGAAGGAATAAAACTGATTAAAGATAAACACCCAGATATAACTTTGATTACTGCATCTATAGATGAAAAACTTAACGAAAATTGGTATATTGTTCCCGGTCTTGGAGATATGGGTGATAGACTTTTTGGTACTACTTAATTTCTAAACAATGAAAAAATGTGTATTAATTGTAATTGATTCTTTAGGTGTTGGTGCTGCACCTGATGCTATTAACTTTGGAGATGAAAAAAGCAATACTTTTGGAAATGTAGCAAAAGTAATTGGTGATCTTGATTTACCAACATTTAATAAACTTGGTTTTGGCAATATTACAACAATTAGTGGATTGGAATCAAAAGAATATATAGCAACTGTTGGAAAATTAGCTGAAAAATCAAAAGGCAATGATTCAACTACTGGTCATTGGGAAATTGCTGGATTAATAAGTGAGAAAGAATTTAAAATATTCCCTGATGGCTTTCCTGAAGAAATTGTAAACAAAGTTTCAGAAGTAACAGGATACGAATTTATTGGTAATTTTCATGCATCTGGAACAGAAATTATAAACAATCTTGGTGAGGAGCATTTAGCTAGTAATAAACTTATACTCTACACTTCTGGTGATTCTGTATTTCAAATAGCTGCTCATGAAAATGTGATAAATATAGAAAAACTATATGAAGTTTGTGAAGCAGCAAGAATTGTCTGTAATGATTACAATATTGGAAGAATTATAGCTAGACCATTTAAAGGTACTCCTAATAATTTTGAACGAACTTACGATAGAAAAGACTTTGGTATCAAGCCTCCTGGAGAAACATTACTTAGTTACCTCAATAAAAATAATTATAAAACTTTAGGAATTGGGAAAATAAGTGATTTGTTTGGAGAAGAGTATTTAGATAGCTCTATACACACAGAAGGAGATCAAGACGGAATGAATACTTTAATTGATTCATACACTGAGGGTTTATATAATTTTTATTTTATTAATTTAGTAGATCTTGATATGTTGTATGGGCATAGAGAGGATCCTGAAGGCTATTATGAAGGATTAAAAACTATAGATAATAATTTATCTAAACTTCTAAAAATAATAGATGACGATGATTTGTTAATAATTACTGGTGATCATGGTACTGACCCTACTGATGGTAAAACTGACCACTCAAGGGAATATGTACCCTTAGTTGCTTATAAAAATAATTTAAAAGGTAACAATTTTGGAGAGCGGAATTCATTTTCTGTAATTGCATCAACTATATCTGATTTTTTTGGACTTAATAATATTTTTTATGGAGATAGTTTACTAGAAGAAATTAAATAGAAATAAACTACAAAATTTATGAAAATTTTTAATAGAAATTAATTTATCTAATTGAGATAAACTTATTAAAATATAATCTTATGAAAATAGCAGTATGCGCAAAACAAATTCCTGATCCAGCTAACCCAATAGAGTATTTGAATGGAAATGTTATCAGACCTGAAGAACAAGTACTAGATGACACAGATAGGTATGGAATAGAAGTTGCTTTACTTTTAAAAGAAAAATACGATGCTGAAGTAACTGTTATCTCTATGACAAAAATAGGCACTGAAAAAGGAATCCAACAGGCATTACAAATGGGTCCAGATAAAGCTTTAGTGTTAGAAGATGATTTATTAGTAGGGTCAAATTCATTAATGACCTCAAATGTTCTAAGTGAATTAGCAAAAAAAGTTGACGCTGATATTGTTATATTTGGGACAGAGTCTACAGATGGTTATGCCGGTGTTGTTCCTCAGCAAGTTTCTAGAATTTTAGATATTCCATGTATTTCTTATGTTAAAAATATTGAAATTGATAGTGACGTTATTTTAACGAGACAAACAATTGATGGCTACGAAAAGGTAAAGCTTCCGGATAAATGTGTTATCTCTGTAACTGCTAGCGGTGTTGAACCTAGATATCCAAACTTTAAAGATATCATGGCAGCAAAAAATAAGGAAGTAAATGTTATTTCGACTAATGATATTGATTTTAATATTGAACAAAATATGAATTTTGTTGAAATTAAAGATATTTCTAATAGTAAACAAGGAGAAAAAATAACTGATGAAGGTGAAGCATATCAGTTAATTATTGACAAATTAAAAGAAATAAAAGCAATATGAAAACATTAGTTATTGGTGAGGTAGTAAATAATAAATTAAGTATTGGAACTTTAGAAATTATCTCAAAAGTAAAAGAACTTGAATTAGATTTTTCTGTAATAACTGTTGGTAACTCAGAAGTATCAAATATTGGTAGCGATGAGTTTTCTAACACATATTTTAAATCAGATCCAAGTAAATTAAATTTATCAAATTGTTCACATGAAATAAAAACTTTTATTGATGAAAATAATATTAAATTAGTATTATCAAATTCAAGTTATATAGGCAGAGACATTATTGCATTCTTATCTGTAGATTATAAAACTAGCCCGGTTTCAAATGTTATCAATTTTGAAATTAATAACAATGAAGTTACAACTACAAATTCAATCAACGGTGGAGAATGTGAATATAAAGCAACATTAAAATCTGATATTAATTTAATTCTTATCAGACCAAAATCTTTTGACCAAACAGAGATAAATCTTAATGATAATTGTGAAGAAAAAGATGTTAACGTGAATGAAAATACTTTGGATGTTTTTGATAAACATATTGAAGAAAAATCAGGACCTCAATTAGAAGATTCAAAAATTGTTATATCTGCTGGTAGAGGTATGGTAGATGTTAGTAATCTATCACTAATAGAAGAGCTAGCAAGTAAGTTAAATGCAGCTATTGGTGGTACAAGAGCTATTGTTGACGCAGGTTGGATGCCATATTCAAATCAAGTTGGACAAACAGGAAAGACAGTTAAACCTGATGTATATATTGCTTGTGGTATATCTGGTGCTACACAACATCAAGTAGGCATGAAAGACTCAAAGTTTATTATTGCAATCAATAAAGATGAAGAAGCACCTATTTTTCAAATATCTGATTTAGGAATAATTGGTGATACTTTATCAGTTATACCTAAATTAAACGAAAATCTTTAATTAAAATTTAAAATCAAAAGGTAAAATTTCGGAAAATTTGTATTCATTAAATCCTTCTTTATCTACAACAATTACCTTTTCTGTATTAAATTCTGATAATCTTTGTCTTGATAAACCACATGGAAATATAGCAGTATCTGATTTAGCGTCTATACATGCTACTGCTATTGTATCGATTTTAGTTTCTCCTTCAGAAATAGCCTTAAAAACTGCAACATCCTCTGCACAAATAGTTGCTGGGTAAGCTGCATTTTCAATATTACACCCTGTATATATATTTCCAGATTCTGTTATTAGTGCTGCTCCAACACGAAAATTTGAATAAGGAGCATAGGCTTTTTTAGCTATTTCCTTTGCTAAATCTGCTAATTTTTCATTTATATCATTCATTTATTTAATTTCTTTTCCAACTAAAGATTCAAAATCTTGTTTTGTTTTAATAAATATTCTAGAACCAGATCCAGGTTCCATTGTTACACCATAAAGAACATCTCCAGCATGCATAGTTTGTTGTTGATGAGTAACAATAATAAATTGTGCATCATTTTTTAGGTAATCAAGTAAATCAATCATTCTGTGTAAATTGGAATCATCTAGGGCTGCTTCAACTTCATCTAGAATATAAAAAGGACTAGGGAAAGATTTAAATATTGCAAATAAAAATGCAATAGCAGCTAGTGACCTCTCTCCTCCGGATAGTAAGCTAAGTTTTTTTACTTTTTTTCCACGTGGTTGAACACTTATTTCTATACCTGTTTCTAGTAGATTATCTTTATTTGTTAGCTGAAGAGAACCAACACCTCCAGGAAATAGTTTTTCAAATATTTCAGAAAAATTGACAGAAATTGAGTTAAAAGATGAATCAATCCTAAAAATAATTTCTGTTTCTATTTCTTTTATATGAGAATTAAGTTCTTTCTTAGTTAATAACAAATCATCAATAGAGTTTTGAATCTCATCATATCTTGTTAATAATGACTCATAATCTTCTTTAGCTAAATAATTGACTACACCAATTTTTTCAATTGTTTTTTCACAGACTTTTATGTTATTAATAATTTCATTTTCTTCTTGTTCTATTACTTCATAATTATTTATTTGATCAAGAGTTAATCCTTCTATATTTGTTAAATACGAATAATGAGATAATGATTCATTAGAAATTTCTGATTGTTTTATTAATAAATTATTTTTTTGATCTTTAAATTCAAAGTAGTTTGTATTAAATTGTTCAATTTTATTTTCAATTTCTTGAATATTCTTATTGTTATCTCCATACTTACCATCAAATTGCTCACCTGATTCTCTTAATAAGTAAGATACGTCTTTAAATTTTCTAAACATTTTCGAAGTAGTGTTTGACAATTGATATAATTCTTCTATTTTTTTAACATACGTAATTATATTTTTATTATTAATAGTGTTGGATAATTTATCATTTTCTTCATTTAAATATTTAATTTTTTCTGTTATTGTTATTATCTGTTTTGAAAGATTTGACACATCTGTTTCATTTATTTGAATTTCAATATTTAATTTATTTTTTTGAATTTCTAATTCTTCTTTAAATTGATCTTGATCAGATATTGAATTTAATTGTTCAACTTTCTTTTCCAAAATAGTTTTTTTAGATTCTGATATGTTTATATTCTCTTTATTTCCATCCTCTATAAATTCAATTTCTCTTTTAAATACAGACAATATATTATTTTTTATTTCAATAAAGTTTTTACTATCGATATTTAAATTGTTTAATATTTTTTCATGGGTTTCAATCATATTTTCAGCAAGTTGTTTATCATCTTTTAAAATATTTAAGTTGTTTGTATTTTTTATATAATTAGATGCCTTTTCTTGTAAATAGTCTTCTATATATTTAATTTCATTTTGAATTAAAGCTTCGTTAATTTCAATATTTAGTGATTGTTTTTTAACTAGGTCTAATAATTCTTTATTTTGTGTTTGTAATTTATCTGATTTTTCTTTTAGATTGTTCTTTTTAAAAATCAACTGACTAGATAAGGCAGATACTGTATTTGAGTTATTTAGTATTTTTGTCTTATTATTTTCTTTTTCTTGTTTAATTTTTATTTGGGCTCGTTCTAGATTGTCAATACGTTCATTTGCAATCTGCGCAATATTCTTAATTTTTTCTGAATTATTCAATAATTTATTTGAATAATCTTTAAAAAGTGACCCTAGTGAAATTGTTTCACCTAAATTTTCATTTATTTCATATTTTAATTTTTTTTGTTTATTAATAGATTTAGTTATATTTTCTAATTCTTTATTTATTTCAGAAATATCTTTTTGTAATTTTTCTTTTTTAGATATATATTTTTTGTATTTTATAACATTTAATTTAATTTTTAAACTTTTTAATTCATTTATAGATTTTTCATGTATTGAAGCTTGTTCAGCTTGTTCTTTAAGTGGTTTTATTTGTTTTTTTATTTCTCTTAATACATCTTTAGCTCTCTTGATTTCTTTTTCTCCAGATTCAATTCTTCTTATTGCTTTATCCTTCTTTAGTTTGAAAGGTAAAATACCTGCTGCTTCTTCAATAGTTACTCTATGATCTTCAGGTTTAGAATTTAAAATTTCGGCTATTTGGCCTTGTGATATAATTGTATGTTGTTGTCTTCCGATACCAACGTCACTTAAAAATTCTTGTATATCAAGCAACCTGCAATTTAAACCATTCATAAAATATTCAGATTGACCATCTCTGTATAATTTTCTTCCTATAGAAATCTCTTCAGTTCCATTAAATTTTTCAGAATCAACATCAAAATTTAAATTTACTTCTGCAAAACCTTTTTGAGGTAATTTTTCTGTCCCTGCAAATATTACATCTTCCATCTTATTGGTTCTTAAAGATGCTGGACTTTGTGTTCCTAGCACCCATGAAATAGCATCAACAACATTAGATTTTCCTGAACCATTGGGGCCAACTACAACATTGGCTTTATTCGTAAAATCTATGTTTGTATTTTCTGAAAATGACTTAAAGCCATTAATATTTACTGTTTTTAAATACATCTTTACCCTGTTGTTAATATAAGAATACTAAAAATTGAAAAAAATGCTTATGTTTTGAAATTATTTATATGATATTAAATGAATATACCTCAGTACCTTGAAGATTTTTTGAGTAATTTTCAACTAATTGTTTGTATGGAGTTTCGTTAATAAATTTTTGTTTTTTAAGCTCATTTGTTGCAACTAAATCAACAGCTCGAAAATTACCATCTATACATTTAAACAAATAAGATGACTCATTGTTTGTTGTAAATAATACTCCTTCTGCTCCTGATTTTGCTAATAGTGGATTAAAACTATTTAACATAATATTTGTATCAGTTCTATTTTCACCTCCTACCAAATTGGGATGATCGTTATAAGACGTAAATATAGATTGCCAAAAACCTGCGTATTCTGAGGCTAAAACATTTTTAACACCTTTTAAAAATGAATAAGAATTTAAATAAATTGCTGGTAGGCCACAACCGTCTATACCATATTTTATTTCATGTAATTCAAATATTTCTTTAAAAAATTTATTTATGTTCTGTTGAACTATATGTTCAATACTTTGATAATCATAATTATCAATATTTAATAATTTTGAATAAATAAGCATAGATAAATGCTTTCCAGAGCAATTATTGTTTAACTTTGTGAAAGTCTTATTTTTAGAAATATAATCATCAGCAGTTTTAACGTGCATCGGTCTTTGTGGTGCACAGAATATTTCATCCCATTTAATTTCATATTTTTTTGATATTTTTGTTAAAAGTTGTACATGTTCTTTTTGACCTGAATGTGATGAGCCAAAAATTGCAATTTCTTCATTATCAAATTTTATATTATTCTTATGGGCAAGATCTAATAAAGGTATTATCTGAAATGGCTTAATTGCTGAACGTGGAAAAAAATCAAAACCAACTTTATCTTTATCTGTTGTAACAAATATTCTGTGTTCAGATTCTATATGATTATTTCTTAATAATTGAATATCAATAGAGTTAACTTTATTCATTTATTTTTTTGGCTTGATAAAGCATCTTTAGCAGCCATCTGTTCAGCACTTTTTTTTGATTTCCCTGTACCACTCCCTATAACTGTATCAGACAATAATACGCTTGAATTAAATTCCTTTGAATGATCAGGCCCACTTGATGAGTTTTCATATGTAACTTTTTTTCCTATTTTTGCAAAATATTCTTGTAACCGAGTCTTGTAATCTTTTTTACCTGGATCTTCAGATAGTTCTTTAATATTTGGATAAATAAATTTTGATACAAACTTATTTACGCTTTCAAGGCCTCCGTCAAAATAGATAGCGGCAATCAATGCCTCAACAGCATCTTCTATAATTGATTTTTTATTTCTACCACCAGTTGCATCTTCGGCTTTGTTTAAAAATAGATACTCACCTATTTTTATTTTATGACCTAACTCAACAAGTGCTTCTTGATCGACTGCACTTGATCGAATTTTGGTTAAATTACCTTCATCTAAATCGGGAAAGTTGTTAAATAGATAAATTGTTAAATCATAATCCAAAATTGTATCTCCTAAAAATTCATATCTCTGATTTGATAGGTACTCTGATCGTTCGTCTAAGTATGATTTATGTGTTAATGCTATTTTTAAATATTTTGGATTTACAAATTTATAATTTATAATTTCTTCGAATTTATTTAACTTTTTTTCATTCATAATTCAGATATTGTATTTGTAAAATTATGCATAAAACCGCTATCTAGGCTTTTGTTTGTATATAAAATTCCATTTTTAATTGCTTCAGCTGAAGAAGAGCCGTGTCCTATTGTTACCAAACCGTTAACACCTAATAAATATGAGGCATTTGTTTTGTCTGGATTTAATTTATCTCTGGCTGGTCTCATTGCATTCTTTACAGGTATAAGCAAAGGTTTAAATAGATTATCTTTTAATGAATCTGATATTAACTTTTGTTGTAATTTCGCAGTTCCCTCCATAGTTTTTAAAACTACATTCCCTGTAAATCCATCAGTTACAAATACATCTGCTTTTGAGTTTGCAAAATCTCTACCTTCTATATTCCCAATAAAATTTAAGTTAGAAGATTTTAACAATTTATACGCTGACTTTTCTATATCTCGTCCTTTTGATTCTTCTTCACCATTATTTAATAATCCAATTTTTGGGTTATTAATTCCAAATATTATTTCTGCTAATTTTGAACCCATAGCGCCATACTGTAATAATATTTTCGGTTTTACATCTAAACTAGAACCAGAATCAAGCAAAATAGTATCACCTTCTATGCCAGGTATTACTGCAGCAATAGCAGGTCTCAGAACTCCTTTAATTTTTCCTAATATTGAAATAGCGCCTACCAGAGTTGCCCCTGTAGATCCTGCTGAAAATACTCCATCAGCTTTATTTTCTTTTACTAATTGTAAAGCACCTATTATTGATGCATTCTTTTTAGTACGAATTGCTCTAGCCGGATTATCCTCCATTGAAATTACTTCAGGATAATCTACCACAGGTATTTTGACTCCTTCTAAGTAGGTTTCAATAAGAGCTTTATCTCCTGAAAGAATTAAATCTACTCCATTTTCTTTAGCCAGGATTGCACCTTTTACTATTTCTTTAGGTGCGGAATCTCCACCCATTGCGTCTACAGCAATTGTGCTCATAATCTATTTATTATTCGTTATTAGGTTCTTTAACTTGACGTCCGTTATAAGTTCCATCTACAGGATTAACTCTGTGTGATTGTTTTGCGACACCAGTTTCAGGATCTATTAAAAAATGAGGTCTAGAAATTTTATGCATAGCTTTTCTTCTTTTTGTTCTAGATTTTGACATTTTCTTTTTAGGTACTGCCATAAATATTTCCTTTCAACTTACAAATCTAGCTCACTTAGAGAAGAAAATGGGCTTTCTTTTATATTTTTTTCATCATGTGAACATATATATTTATTTTGATCTTTTCCACATATATAACATAAGCCTTTACAGTCTTTTTTACATTTATTATCAAATTCCATTTTTGCAATTATTATTTCAGAAACAATTGGTAATAAGCTAATTGAATCATTATTAAAATTAATGTCATAATCATTATTAGTAGTTAATGAGAAATTCTTATTAAATGCAGCAAAGTCTTCTTTATTTATTTTATTTAAGCATCTTGAGCATTCATTTGTATAATTAAATTTTACATTTAAATTTATATTGAATGATTCAATCTCTTTAGTAACTTCTACATTTAAATTTATTTCATTTTTATTACTAATTTCATTGCCAAAATATTTAATATCTAAATATCCATTTGATGCATGTATTAAATTATTTTTTTGATACTTTATTTTACTTATTTCTATAAGAGTATTTAATTGTTCCATATTTTACTCAGGTTCAGCTATTTTTCTTGGTTGACGTAAACTGTTCTTTTCAGTTTCAATAAAATCATTGATTTGTTCAAATTTATTTAATATTTCAGTAAGTTTTGAGTCTATTTGGTCTTCAATTTGTGCACGATATGCTTGTGCTTCATCTTCTGCTTTTTTAATTAGAGTATTTGCTTCAATAACAGCTTCCTGCAAAACATAAGAATTTGCTATTAGCCTGTCTGACTCTACTTTAGCGATACTTAAAATTTCATTCGCTTCTTCTCTTGCTTTATTTAAAAATGTATCTTGTTCTCTTACTAACCAACGAGCTGTTCTTAATTCAACAGGCATTAAATCAATTAAATTTTCGACT
>Ga0208408_1001762_pt1 | contig 12126 bp, 9 predicted proteins | sample ETNtaG_4_FD_185776 | JGI IMG/M metagenome (GOLD analysis project Ga0208408, IMG submission 185776) | Marine microbial and viral communities from oxygen minimum zone, Eastern Pacific Ocean - ETNP201406SV67 (SPAdes) (version 2) | ecosystem: Environmental > Aquatic > Marine > Oceanic ... | reverse complement strand
ACGGGATGGATTGTTCCATGAGTTTCGCACTCTACTCTCAGAGATGATCGAAGCCAAGAAGGGCTTGGTCATGACTTACAGGGCGGCAAGCAATCGAATCGCTCTTGCCGCAGCCATTGAAGGAGGACTGGAGGTCCAGAGTGCAGCTCTTGGCAACCCGGTCCATCCAGAAGTCGAGGTGTCTCGGCGCAATATCATGGGTGTTGTTGTTCCAGAAGTCAAGGGAACCAATCTTTCTTTGTCCCTTGAGCAGCGAGGTATCGGGCTGATTGGAGGTTCTGCCTACATTGACGAAGCAGCTGATGCATATGGTGAATTGATTGTGAAGATCGTCAAGGCAGCCGAGATGGAATCGACTCTGAAGCGTCTTCTGGTTGAGATCGAGGCGACAAAGAGGCGTGTTAATGCCCTTGAATTCAAGGTCATCCCAGAGATGGAGGAAGCAAGGGACTTCATTCAGTTGCGCCTTGAGGAGATGGAGCGCGAAGAGACCTTCAGATTGAAGCGCTTCAAGAATAAGTGAGCCGCTCGCTTCAACTCCCTACTTATCAGGTTGTAATCATCTGTGAGTGGTGTACCTCCACTTGCAAATGAGATGAAGGCTTGATCCACGCATACTTCGTCGTTCACGTAGATGATGTGACCATTGTCCTGAGTGATTTTCAACTCACAAAACAGTCATACACTTCTGCCTTATCTCTGGGCTATGAGCAAAGTAGCAGCAATACAAGCCGCATTTGTATCCGGAGACGCCGAGGTGCTGGAAGACCTGATTCATGATGACTATCAGTTCATTCCACATGTTGGGGGAATGGTGATGGGCAAGAGTGATTTCATCGCTATTGTAGCCAGTGGTGGAGTGACCGTGGAGAACCATCGAATCCTGTTTGAGAATGACGAGATTGGTATTGAGCACGTGGTAGCCCACTTTGCCAACGGGTCGACTTCAGAAGCCGTGTTGAGTTTCAACCGCTTCAAGGATGGCAAGCTGATTCTAACTGAGACGGGTGCAACTCCTCTCAGTGATGATTACCAGTTGATTGGCCAGTAGATGCCCCAATTTCTATCAGCCACCATTTCGGATTCATGGTCTTCTGTATCTGTTCCATGTCTCAACGTATTCTGAATGGTACTTGGTCAATGACTCTTGAGATTATTGTGATTGCTCATTCAGCCTCATGCTCATTCAGAGTGTTTTCCATTCTTGGTAAGGCCCACTCTGGCCACTGATCTGCATGTGCGTCATTCTCCTTCATGAGGGATACAGCAGCACTGCGAACCTCTGTTTCGATTGCCTTATGCAGTGGATCCCAACGCACATCGAGATAGCCGAGCAGATCGAGCACAAGGAATCGTTGACCATTGATCCGTTCTCCGGATAGTTGCAGTACTCTTGAACGCTCAACAACTTGACGATGAATCCTCTCCTCTGCCCATGTTGCCGTTGAACCTTGAATCGTCAGAGAAACACCTCTCGGGACAGGTAGCAGAAATCTAGCACCATCTCTCGATACCGCCTTACTAGAACTGGCGAGAAAGGCAATGGCAATACCATCCATCAGAATGGTCAGAGGTGCCTCCAGCCCTGCAATCTGCCAAGGTCCCCATGAACAGAGGATGGCGATCAGGATGATTGGGGACGTTACCCATGTTCGCCACATGTTCGCCATGCCAATCCTTCTTTCTCTGACGGCTGCGAGCGAACAGATGAGCAGGCCGAGAGAAAGTGCTGATGCGATGACGGGAATTAGAGGAGGGAATCCTTTGCTGTCACCCAGAAAGAGGAATATCAATGATATGGCGACACACATCGGTGAGAGTGCAGCAGGTAGGAGGAATCCTGTGCCGAGTTGCCTCAACCTCTGTCTGCGCCAGTTAGGGCATGAGTCTGGAATACTCACTTCTCTTTTGGTGAGGGCTGCTAGATTGCGTTTTGTCCGGTTCACCTTGTCATCTTCATCCTCATTTCTTCTTGCCTTGGACCAAACCGGACCTGCAGGGGGCGTCCACCACGTAGGGTCGCCTGTGAGGAAATGGCCCGCTGGTCTCCCATGAATCCTTGGGCCCTGAGTCATGAAAAGGCCCTCGCACTTAGGATTCTTCACCTTCACCCTTTACAGGAATTCTCTCTCTTTCCATGCCGTGAATCAGAGATTTATCCACTATCTTTGGTCGATAGTGTGGAGCGATAACTTGGCATTTGTGTCTTCGCATACCCTCAAGACCTCTGGCTGCTGGTCGTCGGTCTGGTGGACCGAAGGACCTCTGACGACCTCCCCCCGCCTCTTGAGATTGATGAGTCGGCATGGGATGAGCGGGACCTGCTTGAGAGAATCCTTGAGCGAGAATATTCTACAATCGATCGAATTTCCGGGCCCCTGCCTGCATGGTCGATTCACCCAGTTAATGATGAGTCTGATGCCGTTGGCCGACTTCATCGTACCATTGAACATCTCGCTGGTCTGAATCTGACCCTTCGGCTTCGACGCAGAAAACGATGGTCGGCAATCGTTCTGCCGCGCCCACGCCCGACAGGTATCATCGAGAATAGATGGGTCATTCTCGCTTGGGCTATCACCACTGTATCCACGTTATTGATGGGTATGAACTGGCTTGTCGAGAATGGGCAAGGGGGGTGGTCGGACCGCTCACTTTGGCTGCGGTCAGGTCTTGAGTACACTGCGCCCATTCTCATTGTTCTCGGCCTTAGTTATGGTATCCAGCGTACCGTCATGCGGATGCTTGACATGCCACATTCCGGGTCTTTTCCCATCCCTTTTCCGTTTCCTTTCGCTGCTTGGCCCTTCGGGATTCTCACGATGATCTCCTTTCCTCGAATGGAGTCGATGGTGTGGTCGGATCGGCGGCGTCTTGCTCTCGCCTCGCTGACCATGCCTCTCATGCTCTGTGTCTCAGGCATTTTTCTCATCTTCATTGGAGTAGGTATGACTCCTACAACAACTAATATTGTGAGTTCAGGACCTGTGATTCATTTCTCCGCTTCCATCAATGTCGTGCTGTCATCCCTCATTGGGGCAGATGACTTGGGGCTGCGCGGTGCGTGGCTCCATCCAACGGCTTTAGCTGGACTATGGATGGTCCTTGTCGGCTGGGTGATGCTACTTCCCATCCCTACTTTCCCAGGGTCTCGCCTTCTCGTCGCTCTTGTTGGCCCAGACCAAGCGAATAGCAAGCTCAACCAATTTCTGCGAGCGGCGATCATTATCGTCGTGTTGATACTTCTATTCCAACCACCTTCTGAGCAAGTGGATGACGTCCTGCCATGGATTCTCCTTGCCATTGCAGCCTTGATGCTCAACAATTCTCTTGGAGGTGATGTCTCCAATCCTCTTCTCCTCGACCCCGATCGTGATCTTGGCCGCCGCCTCAAGTCGAGGATAACCGTCGCCCTTGTCGGCATTCTTCTTCTTTTATTGCCAGCATATGCTCCTGTTGCCAGTAGTGAGGATCGTTCAGCGAATGTGATCTTTCTAGATTTCGATGAGACGGTCCTCGACATATCTCCTAGCAGTGAGGGCTCCAATTCCATCACTCTTCAACAGGCTGGCCTGACTCCGAGCAGCTGGCATCTGCAGGCGAATCAACCAACTCGGACCGAAGGATGGCTGTTCACACTGGTCTGTCCCGGATCTGCGACCTCAGTACTTCCCAATGCTGAGTGCTCAGGTGTTGAATTGCTTCCAGGTGAAACTGTGAAGATTGACATTGCGTGGATTGCGCCTCCGCCAGAGACCATAGGTCCGATTCCTTCTATTGATTTCCGCATTGGGGTGGGGGAGTGGCATACGATGCACTTCCTCCCCGAGGCTCCGGCATGGACCTATGAGGCAGGATGGACGTGGAATGGTGACCACATCTCTCCTCTCTTGGAGTTGAACATCTCCTTTGATAGTGAATATCCTCTCAATCTCAGTCTTCCCTATCCAGGATTGTCTCTTGACTCAGCGACCAAATTCATTGAAGGTAATCAAGTGGTACAACAGCACACGCTCATAGCCCGAGGCGAATCAGGCACTCTTTTGAGGAATCTCGATGAGAATGGAATGTTCTGGGTTGAACTTGAAGGGCGCTTTGATAATGGTCTGCGGTTGAATTGGAATCTCACTATCCGCGTCGGTCATGCGAATCTCGTGCGCTGGAGTGATGATCACGTGGTCTTCGCCAATGGGACTTCCATATCTGCTTCTCTCCCAACTTCGTGGGGTGCTTCGGTCACGGCTCTGCGAGTTGTGCCGACTGAGAGCGTGAATGGGACGCTGAGGTGCCCGGGTTCGGTTGTCCAGATCGGGTCCAATGAGGGAATGATCGAATGGAGGGCAATTCCATCGGCCGTGTTGGCCATGCCTCTTCCACCTGACACTAATCTCTCGATGCGCCTCTTCCCGTTGACCACAGTTCTTGGTTGTGAGGACCAGGATCTGTTGTTCGCCATGGCGGTGGTTGATGGCCCCCCCCTTCTTGTCAATATGAGCGATCATTGGACTGCAGCGTGGGATTCACTCCTCATTGCTGATGAGGCAGCACGGAATCGCACGGTTGTTATCCAAAATCTGGGAGATGATGCAATACGTCTCTCGACGTTCAGTTATGGTGGCCTTCAGAACACACAGGGCCTCGGCCTTTCCTTTGATGCATCCCCTCCCAATTTCCTTGAACCTGGCGAGAATGTGACGCTGAATCTTTCGTTCAGTGGGGCTGAAAGTGATAGGGCAACCGCTTGGTTGAGTGCCGCAGATGGGGGACTCGTCATCCATCTTGCTTCCCACCTCGGTGAGGCCGCATGAGAGTCGGTGTTCTCGGAGTCGGCGCCATCGGTGGTTTGATCGCCTCGCGATTGGCTCTTACTGATGCCGACCTACACCTATTCGTGCACGAACATGCAGCTCCAAATCTCATCGTCGAGGGTTTGACACTCATTAGCCCAGATGCTCAATCGAAGCACATCGCAGGTGAGCGCTGGTCAGTCCATGCTTCGAATGATCCTGAACCGGGATTGGTGGATGTTCTCTTCATCTGCTTGAAGGCGAATGATCTGTCAAATATTACGAATGAAATGTTTCGAACTCTCACTCCATCTGGTGTGTTGGTCTGCATGATGAATGGCCTTGGACATGAGGAATCGCTGCGCACTCGGGGAGTTCACCAGAGGATGTACCGCTCTGTCATCAGCCACGGTGCTTTGCGCCGAGATAAGGGCGTGGTCGAGTGGATGGGCAGGGGAGCAATAGAGATTGGACCTGGACCTGACTTCACAGACTCACCTAGCGCCTTGATTGCCTTGATGAATGAAGCAGGTCTTGTAGCCCGATGGAATGCAGACATTCTCGACCGTCAATGGTGGAAACTGTGTATCAACGTAGCCATCAATCCGACCTGCGCCATTGCAGGTATTCCAAATGGTGGTCTGCTTGAGCACTCAGGTCTAGGGGATGTTGCCCTTTGTGCTCTTCTTGAGTCACGTTCTGTGGCCGAGGCAGCAGGTAGAGATGTGCCTGATGCGGGTGCCTTGGTTGAAGGTTATCGAAAGGTGGTGGCGACCACGGCACGGAATCGGTGCAGCATGCTGCAGGATATCATGCGAGGGCGGCCTACCGAGGTCGATGCCTTGACAGGTCATGTGTTGAGGGTGGCAGAGCAGGTTGGAGTCTCGACTCCTACGGTGGTGACACTTGATGCACTCTTGCGCGGGATCGTGCGATTCACGTCTCAATCGTTGTCATAATTATGATGGAGTCCAACGTTTATCTTGCGTTCAAGCGCGGCTTTTGTCACCTCTTCGGCAGCGATAATCAGATTTCGTAATTCCACAAGATCTCTCGTAGGGCGGCACGAACGCCATAGTTCCATGATTTCTGTCCTCAGGTGTGTAAGTCGCCGTTGTGCACGCTGAAGCCTTTGCCCACTGCGATGAATTCCCACATCACGCGTCATTGTGCTCTGCAGGGCCATGCGATCTGTCGTAAGTGGTCCATGTTCAGCAAGGTGGTCGAGTTCATCCATGCGCCAGACTGGGAGTTGATTGGTGGCAGATGCCGATCTGTCTTCACCGATATGATCGACGAGGTGTGATGCCATGACGACCGCTTCAAGCAGACTGTTCGATGCGAGTCGATTGGCACCATGGAGTCCTGTGCATGCAACTTCTCCAACGGCATACAGCCCTAGTATCGTTCCACCTCCATATTCCTCTGCTGCGAACACATGTCCTTTGAGATCCACTCTGACCCCTCCTACGGCATAATGTGCGGCCGGTGCGATAGGTATCGGGTCATGTCCGAGGCGGATGCCATGCAGGGACAGACGGGACGCAATGGTGGGGAATCGCCGTTCAAGCATCGCATTTTCAAGATGCTCTGTGACAAGCCATACGTGTTGTTCGCCCGTTTTCTGGAGTTGTTGATCGATTGCTCGCGCAATGATGTCTCTGGTTGCCAGATTGCCTCGGGGGTCGACTGTGTTCAGGAAACTGAGGTCATCAAGACCGATTTCACCTCTGCGAAATGCAGCATGTGATCTGATGTCAGCAACCACTGCCCCTGCTCCTCTCATCGCTTCTGTAAGCAGGAATGGTCGCTCACCATCGATGGCAAGGACAGTCGGATGGAATTGCACGAATTCAAGGTCCTTGCACGCTGCACCTGCTCGCAGAGCCATGATGAGCCCATCTCCAGTTGAGATAGGTGGATTTGTCGTTCGCTCAAAGACGTGGCCAAATCCTCCCGATGCAAGCACGACGGCATCGGCGTTCAGCTCAATGATGGCTCCTTTTGGATCCATCACCCACAGGCCAACGACTCCCTTTCCAAGAGCCTTAGGCTGGGGTAGGATCAGGTCGATAGCCATCCATCTTTCAAGGACCTCGACGCCTGATTCCTTGAGTCGGGCCAGCAGCACTTCTTCGATTTCGGCACCAGTTCTGTCTTTGTGGTGTAGGATGCGACTCTCGGAGTGTCCGCCTTCCATGGCCATTGTGAATTCACCTTTGGAATTGCGGTCGAAGTTGACTCCTGCTTCGATAAGTGATGCTAAGCATCGTGGTGCGCTGCGTACCACCTCTTCAACAACATCTTGATTATTCAGACCGCACCCTGCCTCGAGAGTATCTCTGATATGCTGCTGTATCGCCTCTTCATTGGTAGCGTCAAGAACTCCAGCTATACCGCCCTGTGCCCAGTTCGTTGAGGAGGTAGAAAGGTCAGATTTGGTCACAAGGGTGACTCTGTGTCCCTTCTTTGCGCACCCAAGGCCCACTGTGAGGCCGGCGATGCCTGACCCGACGACAACGACTTCCTTCATTCATCCGAAGATGCCTTTCTCGCTCATCAAGTCTTGTTCGCATGATTGCGGAATGGCTATGTCCAAGAGGTGGTGTGGGGGACTGATGAAGGCGCTTAAGGTACTGTTGACCTTTCTCGGCCTTCTTGTCACCGCGCTCAGTGTGACCAACGCACTTGTCGGGTTTGGTGTGGATGGTGAAGGTGTACGCTTCAAGATTCCATTGGAGGTTTTCCCAGACTGTGTCGAAGCGAGCAGTGCCGGCGATGATGAGACAATCAACACTCTTTGTCGAGGGAGTGTTGGTCTCTTTGAGGGCCCAGATCTCATCGCTGCAGGTTCTGGCCTTGGTCTGATCTTCCTCTCACTCCTTATGGGAGGGGGCAGAAAAGGAAAGGTCCGACGAGCTAAACGGGAGAAACAGATCAAGAAGCGTTCGCGCAAGGCTCGGCGCAAGGGTGCAATCGGCCTCGTGCTAGTCATTCTTGCCGGCGCGGATATTGTTGGGGTCATACAGCCGTTCATCGATGGTGATGTCAACGAGGGTCGGCGCCCGATTGAGTATGCAGATCTGATTGGTGTGGAGTTGCCTGGTTTCATAGCGGGATTCATTCAATACATTTTCCAGTTACCTGTGCTTCTGGTTGGTGCTCGTTTGTTCATCAAATCTCGGCGTGTTCTGAAGGAGACTTCTAGGAAACAGAATCTGATATCCATGGGTGCCGTTGAGAGTGATGAATCTCTCAATCAAGCACATGCTTTCCGCGGAAGGAATTCCAAGGCCTTCAAGGGCAAATTGGAGACCAAGGGCGTCGATAAATTCGCTTCAGTAGGAGATCTTCGCAAATCTATGAACCTTGACTCCTATACCGATGAATTCCAACTTGGGATGGCAGAGGAGGATGGTGAGGCTTCGGGCCAGATGTGTCACTATTGTGCTGGCACTGGGTGTGGTCAGTGTAATGACACTGGTTATCTCTGATAGCGGCTGAGATGGCGTAGGCTGTCAATCCAGTTGTGGTGCCCTGTTTCTGGGCACTGTTTATATCGTGAATCAGAAGATGATGCTTGAATTCAGGCTTCGGCTTGGATTGGGGATGGGTCTACGTGCACTTGAAACGGGTGGTGATGGAGAATTTCAAATCGTTTGGAGGAAGGATTGAACTTCCTCTTGAGAGGGGCTTCACAGCTATTACGGGCCCCAACGGCTCGGGAAAATCGAACACCGGCGATGCAATTCAATTCGTCCTTGGTCCGAAGTCGTCAAAGAGTCTGCGCGCTGATCAATCGACAGATCTGATATTCGATGGTGGCGCCCATGGTAAGCCGGCGTCAAGTACCATGGTGACTCTTGTCTTTTCGAACCCCATTGAAAGCAATGGCCGCCGCCGTCTTGGAATCAATGCTGATGAGGTGACCTTCACACGTTCGGTCCGAATCGGCAAAGGTGGCAAAGGCATATCTTCCTATGAGTTCAACGGCCAGTCATCGACTTTGACTGAGATTCGTAGGGTACTTGCATCTGCTGGTGTGCAGGCTGGTGGTTACAACACAGTTCTGCAAGGTGATGTCACGAGTCTTGCCAACATGACGCCCAAGGCGAGAAGAAAGGTGCTTGAGGAGATCGCCGGAGTCTCGGCTTATGATGGCGAGATTCAGAAGGCTGACCGTCGCCGTTCCGAGGCGGAGCAGACGATGGACCTTCTCAGAGTCCTGGCAGATGAGCAGGAGTTCCGCCGTTCGAATCTTGAATCAGAACGGAAGGAGGCTCTGAGGGTCCAGGAGGTCCGTGATTCACTCGACCGAGCACGCGTCATACTAGCACAGACCATGCACAGAACGTTGCTTGAGGATCTTGAGCATGAGCAGGATGGTCTTTCAGCGGCAGGTGAGGCAATCTCCTCTGCCAAGACTGCGATGAAAGCACTAGAGGCTGAGCAACAGCAGACACAGAATGAGATTGACAGGCTCAATCAGGCCGTTCAAGAGGTTCTAGGAGAGGAACATCAAGCTCTGACAACTCGTTCACGTGAGTTGGCCATCGCCCTTGATCGTGCTAAGGACAGGATCGAGACTCTCAGCCAGGCAGCAGAGGACTGTGATCTGGAGATGGCCCGTATTGTTGAGGAGATAGATGATGTCGAACATCAGCTGAAGGAAGTAATGGGAGGATTGGAGGAAGCCCGCAGCAAGCACAGTAAGGCTGTCGATGCCTTGGAGCAGTCCACCACCGATCATGCCGAGGCCCTAGCCTCTGTAGAGAAGGGAGATCGACATGTTCGAGATCTGAGCAAGGAACTCGGTGCTCTGGAGGATGAGGTTCGCATGATCGAGGATGGTTTAGGAGCCACGAAAGGAGATTTTTCTGCCGCTAGCGCTGCACACAACCTCGCCATCGAATCTCTGGCAGCCGCTGAAGAAGCGGAGGAGGATGCTCAAGTAGAGGTCACTGGAATCGAGCATGAGATCAATGAGATCAAGGGAGAATCCGGTGGCGAAGAGGAATTATCCGTTCTTCGGAAACAGATCGTGGATCTCAACTTGCAGGAACAATCCCTTACCGCATCGCGCGATGAGCACGAAGGCCGTCTGCGTCAGGCTCAACGACGGCTGTATGATACTCAACAGGCTGCCAAACAGAGTGGCTCTGGTCTCCCGCATTCACTACAAGCAGTAGAGGCAGTGTTGGAAGCGTCTAGGTCGGGAGATCTAGATGGGGTTCACGGCCCTCTTTGTGACCTTGTCCGTCCCATTGACGGGGCGCATACTCAAGCATTACTCCTCGCCTTCGGCGGGCGCCTTGCGCACGTTGTCGTTGAGGATGATCTGGTCGCTCAGGCATGTATCCAGTGGCTGAAGAAGCACAATGCTGGCCGAGCAACCTTCCTTCCCCTGAACAAACTCAAACCAGTCCGGGCTGGGCGTGCCTCGATGCTGCTCAACAAGGATGGTGTCGTTGGTTTGGCTTCGACTCTCGTTGAAGTGAATCAACACTTCCAACTTGCAGTTCAGCACACTTTGCGTGATACCGTTCTCGTGGAATCGACCTCAATTGGTCGAGAACTGATGGGTGTGGTTCGTATGGTCTCGTTGGACGGTACTGTCTTTGATGCAGGTGGTGCTATGACGGGTGGCTCGAAGCAAGGTGGGCAGCGCTTGAATTTCCGTCAAGCGGGTAGGGCTGCGAGCGAGGTTGAGAACTGTATGGCTGAAGTCAATCGCCTTCGTATGGCTGAAGAAACCATTCTTGGAGCCATCGAGAGGGTGCGCGAACAGCGCCGTGATCTGCATAAGAGAATTCATACTGCCTCGGAATCAGATGTGAAGGAGCGAAGACGGCTGCTCGATAAGGAATTGGCCGCCGCTACCAAGGATTTGGAGCGGACGAGTGAGCTGACAAAGAAGCGAACAAAGGAGCTAGAGGCACTTGAAGCGACACTCAAGGATGCTGAGCATGCTCTCAAGAGCACTGAAACCTCGTTAGAGGTGGCTCTCGAAGCCCGCGATGAAGCCTCAGAGTCTCTGAAACAGCATACGCCTGCTCATCTGACTGCTAAACTTCGCGAGGCTGAGACTGCCAAGCACGCAGCTGAGATGGAGATTGAGAAGCAGGCAATTCGCATCGAGGACCACGAGCGGAGGGTAACGAATCTACAGGATGGTTTGGAACGTTATCGGACTCGCCGTAATGCTATGGGTGAACAACAGAAGGTGCGCCGTCAAGAAGCAACAACTCTTCTCGACCAGCGCGCTAAGGACGAGAAGCATCTCGAGCAGGTCAACGAAGAGATAGCACAGTTGTCCAATGATGTCCGCGACCTCCAAAATGAACTCACTGTGGCCAACGATGCAAGTAAGGACCAAGCGGTCCGAGCTGAGAGGGTAAGTGATGAGATTCGCCGCTATGAACAGCGTCGTTCGACCTGTTCTCGTCGCATTGAAGAGATACGAGATGAGCTTGAGGGAGTGGTCGGTGAGATGAATCAAGATGAGATTCAGCCTGCTGGGGATGAGGCAGACCTGCCGACTGTGGACGCAGCAACAAAAGCCGTCAACCGTCTTACGCGAGAAATCGAAGCCATCGGCCCGGTCAATATGCATGCTATCGATCAATATGATGACGCAGTCCGGCGTCTGGAGTCCTTCTCGGCCGATCTCACCTCTCTGGAAGATGAGCGAGAATCTCTTCTGAATCTTGTTTCGATGCTTGAGGATGAGCGGGTTAGGCGATTGACGATGGTCTTCGATCAAATTGACGAGAATTTCCGTGATATCTACGATCTACTCTCAAATGGGGGGTCTGGTGAACTTCGTCTTGAGAACCCTGAGGATCCATTCAGTGGTGGCCTGCTGATGGTTGCTCGCCCTGCGGGCAAGAACAAGCGCACACGCCTTACTGCCCTTAGTGGGGGTGAGAAATCGATGGCAGCTCTCGCGTTCATCTTTTCAGTGCAGCGCTATGACCCCAGTCCATTCTATTACCTGGACGAAGTGGATCAGAATCTGGATTCCGACAATGCACAACGCATTGCTCTGCTGTGTAAGAAGGTCAGCCATCGGGCTCAATTCATCATGGTGACCTTGCGAAAGGTCAGTCTGCAATTGGCAGACCATCACATCGGTGTGACGCATGCAGGTGATGGTGTGAGCCGCGTCCTCATGGATCTGGACCGTACCAAGGCAATCGAAATTGGTGAGGCTGCACGAGCCGAGGCTAAGCGTGAAGCTTCTCAGAAGGAGTCCTTGTCGGCCTCTTTGCCGAATCCTGAAGAGATGCCGAGAGTGCCTGAAGCGCCTCGGGAATTGATCTCTGACATGCCGACTGTGGCA
>Ga0208408_1001742_pt1 | contig 12209 bp, 10 predicted proteins | sample ETNtaG_4_FD_185776 | JGI IMG/M metagenome (GOLD analysis project Ga0208408, IMG submission 185776) | Marine microbial and viral communities from oxygen minimum zone, Eastern Pacific Ocean - ETNP201406SV67 (SPAdes) (version 2) | ecosystem: Environmental > Aquatic > Marine > Oceanic ... | reverse complement strand
AAAGGATCACGGCCTGTCATCAAAGCTGCTCTAGTTGGGCTGCATATTGGCGTTGCATAAAATCTATCTAAGGTTAAACCTTCTGAAAACAAAGAATCAATTGCTGGAGTATCAATGGGAGCTCCTCTTAATGAAATGTCAGCCCAGCCTAAATCATCAACTAAAAATATAATTACATTCGGACTATTTTCTTCTGCATTGGTGATAGCGCTAAAAGCAATCAACCAGATAAAAAATAGTTTAAAAATCATACTCATCTCCATTAAAATTATTTGTCCAACTCCAATATTCTACCAATCTCCATGGAGATGTGGTGACAACCTTACCTTTTGAATTTTGATACCAACTTGAGACTTTTGGATGTTGCCAGACCATTTTACTATGCCTCTTTTCAAAGCTGTTTTGATATTGATTTTCAATCTCAGGCTTAACACTAATTTTTTTTAGATTACGCTCAATCATATGCTCAAGTGCTGAGCAAATATAATTAATTTGGCATTCAGAATTAAAGATTATACTTCCTGCATGAGCAAGATTAGTGCCTGGACCATACATAGAAAAAAAATTTGGTATTGATGAAAACGTAATTCCTAAATAGGATTTGGGCGAATCTTTATAAATCTCATGAAAGCTTCCTGAACCTCCATCGATATTAATTGGATGAAAAAAATCTTGTGCTTTGAAACCAGTAGCAAAAATTATCGTATCAAACTCAAGTTCTTTTTTAGAAGTAACGATTCCTTTAGCATTCATACATTCAACTCCTTCTGGAAGCAAGGTGACGTTTGGAAGATGTAGTGCACTCAACCATGCACCATTATCTTGCAACATTCGCTTGCCAAAAGGGGGATAATTTGGAATGACCTTTTCAACAAGAGATTGATCAGAAATTTGCATTAGCATAGCTTCTGTAAACAACTCTCTCATCGCATCATTTTCTTTATTAATAGAATCATCTCTTTCATTCCAAGCCGGATCAATAAAGAGTGAGTTAAGAAGCTGATCTGAACCAGGATAGAAGAGTAAGAACCTGTACCATCTTGAATAGAAAGGTAAATTTTCTAACAACCATTTTTTCCCCTCATCAACCTCCTCATGATATTTGGGATTTGGAAACATCCAGGGGGGTGATCGTTGAAAAATTGTTAATTCTTCACAAGAATTTGCAATGCTTGGAACTATTTGAAAGGCGCTTGCGCCACTTCCAACTACAGCAACTTTTTTGCCAGAGATAACATCATAATCTGGCCATTGTGCAGAATGAAACATATCGCCTTGAAATTCATCTAAATCTTTAATTTCTGGAACTTTAGGTTGGTTCAGCTGACCCACGCAAGAGATGACGATATTTACCACTTCCTTATTTATATTCCCATTACATATTGATTCCACATCCCATGATTTAGTTAATTCATCAAATTTCATGTTTGTTACTTGGGTTTCAAAATGCGTATGCCGCTGAATATCATATTTATCAAAACATTTCCTAAAATAATTTAATAATTCTGGTTGTTGCGAGAAATGTTCTGACCACTGGTGGTTTTCTTCAAATGAATAAGAATAAAAATGATTTGCAATATCAACTCGAGATCCTGGATATTTGTTTTCATACCAAGTGCCACCAAGGTCAATATTCTTTTCATAAATTTTAAATTTAATGCCTCTTTCAGCTAATTTAATAGCAGCAAGAATTCCAGACATCCCTGCACCAATGATCAGTACCTCTAGGCTTGATTTTGTATTTTTAAGATTTAACTTTGAGTCTTGAGAATTAATGTTTAAATCTCTCAACATCATGGGAATATAATCTGATGTAACTCTCTCGCCCACTATAAAATTCATCATCTCATTAAGTTCTTCATTGCTGGGAATGTATAGATCTTCAATCTGAGAGTTAGAAAAAAATTTATCAATCTCGTTGAGGGCTATTTGTTTAATTATTTTCTTGTCTTGATTGGATAAAAATCCCTGAATTTCTCCTAAAACAGCTTGATTAGGCTTGGGTAATTTATCTAATATTGAAATATCTCCTGTAAAATGAACTAACAATGCTGCTACAACAGGAAAACTGGCTGAGTCCAACGCCTTATCTAGAGTGTGCTTGCTAATATTCACATTAATTTAATTATGCACTCAAAAACATTTAGATATATAACGAAAATTTAAAATGTCTCAATATTTAGAAATAATTGAAAAAATTCACTCATCTCCATATAGATTTGTTTTGGTTTCAAGTGGTGGCGGAACTAATGCAATTTCAGAAGTCTTAAAAGTTCCTGGAGCAAGTAAATCAGTTTTAGAGGCATATGTGCCCTATGCCAAGGAATCCTTAGATTATTATCTGCTCAAACAGCCCGATCATTACTGCAGTCTAAGCACTACTCTAAGTATGGCTGCAAAGGCCTATAGCGCAGCTAAAAAAATTGATCCGAATATAAACCCTAAAAATCTATTAGGTGTTGCGGTTACTGCTTCTCTAGCAACAAATTACTCAAAAAAAGGAGAGCATAAATTTTTTATCGCTATACAAACTTATAAATATTCCTCCAGCTTATCTTATTCATTTGTAAAGGGAGAGCTAACTCGGGAAGAAGAAGAGCAGATAGTGACTCACCATATAATTAACGCAATTGCTCAATCATGCGAAGTTCAAAACAACATAATATCTGAAAGTTCATCTCTGAAAATTAAGACCGTTAAAGCTGAAAAAAGTTGGATTAAATTGATCGATAGTAAGATTGACTTCGTATCATCATCAAATCGTATTCCTGAATTAATTTTTCCTGGATCATTCAACCCTTTTCATTCTGGGCATAACTCTATGAGCGAATTAGCTGAGAAAAAAACTGGATTGGGTCTTGCATATGAGATATGTATTCAAAATGCAGACAAGCCTCCGCTTTCATATCATGAAATTGAAAAAACACTTAATCAGTTTAATGATGGGCACGAATGGGTATTAACCAAAGCAGGAAAATTTACTGATAAGGCGGCTCTATTTCCAAATTCTGTTTTTATTATTGGTACAGATACGTTAACAAGAATATTAGATGAGAAATTTTATCTAAATCGTCAAGATATGCTCAATCAGTTAGATTTATTTAATAGCCATAACATCAATTTCTTGGTGTTTGGACGCAAAATTCAGAAAAACTTTATTAGCCTTGACTCTGTCACGATACCTGAACATATAGCTAAAAGATTTTCTGGATTTGACGAAGAAATTTTTAGAGATGATATTTCTTCAACCTTGATCAGAAAAGAACAAGAGTAAAATCTGTAAAAATAGGTATACTAATTTTGGTTTGCTTATTTATAAACTGGGGAGTTTTTATGAAGGGTTTCTTACCAAAAAAAGCGCCGGCTACTTCATTCTCAATTGAATCTAAATCTTGTTCAAGAATAGAAGAAATATGTAACAACCTGCCAAAATTATTATTGACTGGAAAAGTTCAGCAAACAATTAATAAGCTTTCTAAGAAAGACTTATCCATTAAGCAACTATTGGTTAATCAAATGGGGCAGGACTTAAAACTTGCGATGTCTCAACTGAGTTTTATTGCTCATGCATACATCTGGGGTGATATTAAACCTAATGGTAAACTGCCAGAAGCCCTTGCAAAGCCATGGGTTGAAGTTGCCAAACATCAAGGAAGACCTCCAATTTTAAGTTATGCAAGTTATTGTTTAGATAATTGGTTTTTAATAAATCAAGATGAAGGAATATCTTTAGAGAATGTTGGCTTGATAAATAACTTTTTAGGTGGAGTTGATGAGGATTGGTTTGTGACAATTCATGTTTGTATAGAAGATGCTGCCTCAGGAGCCATAGAAGCCTGCAAAAAAATATCTCAATGTGATAAAAATTCATCTGAAAAAGAAATATTAAAATTATTAAAACAAATAGTAGATTCAATGCAAAAAGTTAATTCAATTTTTGCAAGAATGCCTGAGAAATGCGATCCATATATTTACTATCATCGTGTGCGCCCATTTATTTTTGGTACGAAAGATAACCCTGATCTTAAAAAAGGTCTTATATATGAAGGTCAGTTTGATAATAAACCCCAATTTTATAGAGGGGAAACAGGGGCTCAAAGCGGCATCATTCCATCTTTAGATGGCGCATTGCAAATTTCACATACAAAAGATCATCTAAGACATTACTTAAATGAGATGAGGGATTATATGCCCCCTAAACATCGCAACTTTATTGCCTCACTTGAAAAAACCTCAATGATTAAAAATCTTTTACAAAATTCTAAGAAACTTACTGATAAATACAATGACTGCCTTGAAGAAATCAGAGTATTCAGAGCAATGCATCTTGAATATGCAGGGACCTACATTCACAAGCAATCTCAAATTAAAAATCCTTTTGGCAGAGGTGGCTCTTCAATCACGGGAACTGGCGGGACTCCTTTTATGACCTACCTAAAAAAGCATCGGGATGAAACCGAGCAACAGAAGAAATAAAGAGATTACTTGCTGTGAGGCGGCAGTTTAGCTTCAATAAACCACTCGTGGATTTGCTTGGCAGGATTAAATTTTTTTAATCTAAGCTTTTGATTTTCAATAACAAGCTTCTTTGTTTTAATAGCCAAGTAATGATAAGTGTGGCTGTCCCTTGATTCACTCTCGGGAATTAAGTAAACCTTAGTCTGTTTTTTTTTGCTGTCTGCCATAATGATGGTGATTATACCGAAATCATTACAATTTCCCATGAATTTTGTAAAAAATCATATGAAATATCTATGTTATTAGTGCGCTATTTGCCCTAAAATTAGGCTCTTAAAAAAATTCCATGTTAATAAAACTTACATCAATTAGATTTAGCTATTTTGTAAAGCCAAAGTCATTAATTCTTTTAGCGCTCAGCTTATTAGGGTCTGAAGTTTTAAGTAATGGCATCGTACTTGATGGATCTCTTTCATTGGGTGAATGGGATAAAGCCATTACTTTTGATTTAGAGTACGAATTAATGCCTTCTCGTAATACTCCTGCAGAATTAAAAACAACTGCCTACGTCAAGTATGATAAAAAATTTTTGTACATTGGAATCAAAGCCTATGGAGATCCAAAAAAAATTAGAGCCACTCTAAAAAATAGAGATGAAACATGGAATGAGGATTATGTTGCGCTTATGACTGATCCATTCAGAGATGGCAGATATGGAATATTAATTGGTGTTAATGCGCTGGGCGTTCAATTAGATGAAAAACATATTAGCAATGCTGAACCAGATGATTCTTGGGATATATTGTTTCAATCAGCAACTGCATTTCAAGATGATGGTTATTCTGCTGAATTAATAATTCCCTTCTCCGAACTTCAATTGCCTGATGTAGAAGTACAAAAGTGGAAAATGGGGTTTATTAGAAAATCATACCAAGCTGGCATCCAAACCGTGTTTGGGTCCTTTAAAAATTTACCTGCTGAAACTTGTTACGCATGCCAAGCAGATGAAGAAATTTTGTTAGGGTCACCGGAAAAAATTTATAGAAATTATATTTATCCCTATATTTTTTTAAATCAAAATGGTGACAGACCTGTAAAAGATTTTAAATTACAAAATCCAGACTATGAAGTTGGCATCACTGGCCTTTATGACCTTAGTAAATCGTCCTCTATAGAATACACAATTAATCCTGATTTTTCGCAAGTAGAGTCTGATGTTCCAATGATCATGGCAAACCAAACATTTGCAATGTCATATCCTGAAAAAAGAACTTTTTTTCTTGAAGGCTCTGAATTGCTTAAATCAGATACACAAAGTGTTTACACCAGATCAATTACTAATCCTCTTGGTGCACTTAAATATATTAATCAAGGTGATAAAAACTCAACTTATCTATTGCAAGCCACAGATACTGACTCACCCTACTTGGCTGCAGGCCAGTACCGATCTTATAAAGGCAATGCTGGTAAAAGCAATGTAACCATAGGAAGGTTTAAAAGAAATCTAGGTAATAAATCCTATTTAGGCCTAATAGCAACCAATAGAGATTATCAAACTGGTGGCTCAGGGTCATTGGTTGAATTTGATGGGTTAATTAATTTTTTAGATGATTATATGTTAGACGTAAATTTTGCTAGAAGTGATACCCAGGAAGGCAACATAAATTACATTGATACTGATGATACTTTTGCAGGCAGAACTTATGCAATGGATGGAGAGTCTTTCTCAGGAACTGCTAAAAATTTTCGTCTAAGAAGAATAGTTGATAGCTCTCATGCAGGAATAAGATTTAAAGACGTTTCCCCTACCTATAGAGCGCATGTTGGTTTTTTAGAGAAAAATAATTACAAAAGTCGCAACTATTGGTATGGCAGAACCTATAGATCTCAAGGCACATTAAGAAAAATATCTTTTAATTGGTTTAATCGAAACAAATTAAATTACAAAGATCAAAAAACTTTAGAGTTTTATCAATTTAAAATTGATCTTGAAACAAACTTTAACTTCACTGGAACAATTGAGTGGAAAGTGAAACCAAGTGAAAAATTTGAAGGTTTGCAATTTGGTGAACAAAAAGAATATGAAATTAAAGGAAATTATCATCCAAGTGAAAAATTCTTTACAAGTTTTGAATTTGAAAAAGGAGATGCCATAGCTAAGAGAATTGATAATCCCGAGATAGGTGATTCAACAGAATACAATCTCTACAATGTCTTTAGATTTTCAGATAACTTTAAGATTTCTCTGGGGCATAGGTACTCTGAGTTAAAAAATAAAGTTACTGGTGAAGAATTCTATGCTGGTGAAATTAATAGATTTGAAGTTGACTATCAGCTTACTAGTGCATTGTCTACAAGAACTATTATTGAAAAAAATGATTTTAGTGACGACTACTTTCTTGAGGCTTTAATCCAATGGAAGCCTAACCCATACACAATATTTTATGCAGGTGGAACACAGTTCTATGAAGAGCCCAATCCTTTCAGTGATAATATAAGGCTCGAAATTTCACAGATATATGCAAAGTTTCAATATTTTTACAATCCAAATAACTAAATCTAAATTAGCAAGCAATAGTTATACAGGTTGTATATCTCCTTATTTAAAAATCAAGATCTGAAAATTCAATCTTTGATTTATCTTGGGTTAGTAAAAAATGCAAAGGTAATTGGTCGTCTGTATATGCTTGTTCAACAATTCTTCTTTTATCTGAATTTGTTACCAACAATATACAACGATTTGTATTGAGCAATAGCGAAAGATTCATAGAAATACGATGATAGCTTGGAGAGCCTAAAGGCTGTTCAGATATTATTAAATCTGGTGGAGCATTAACATCAAATGCATTATTTAAATTAAGTTGGGCTGGAAATAAAGATGCAAAGTGACCATCGCTACCAAGCCCAAGTAAAACGACATCAAAAGGATGGTTGATTTGTTGCATGGTATTACTAACATTAAGTTCATGAAATGAAGCTTTGCTAGCATGATTTATCAATAGATTTTTTTTAATTAGATTAACATTTGAATCTTCATGCTCTGAACAAACCACCCTATCATCACCTAAAAAAATTGAAATTTTAGACCAATCTAATTCTATCCTATTCAAGCATTTGTATAACGGTAATGGGCTTTTGCCACCACAAACGACAAATGATGCTGAGCCATTAATCTTAATGCCGTTCTTTAATGAATTGGCTATAGATCCAGAGAGGCTTTGTAAAATAGAGTCTTCCAAGGCTAATTGACGTTTTGGTTTAATTTATTGATGAAATTCAAGCTACCATGTAAAGAAGCCATTTCATTCTCAATTAATGCTATTGGTATTTGGGCTAAGATATCTGCATGCATTGATTTTCTATTTATCAAAAAATTATTCATAAAAATTTCAGTATCAAGAAATTTATGTAAATTACGCATTAAACTTCCCATAATATATATTCCCTTTCCTGGCATATATATCAAGGCAAGCTCAGAGAGAATTTGAGAAAAGGCTATTAAAAATATATTTATACTCTTTTGAGAAAATTGATCTTGATTGTAGGTTGCAACTATCTGTTCTGAAGTCTTTTTAGCGTTGGCAAAATATGAATAAATTTTTGATAGCCCTCTTCCAGATATTAAATCCTCAACAACATTAAAACTTGTATCATTTAAGATACCTAGTTCACTTAGCAAGCTTGGAATTCTAAATGAGCTGTTACCAATTTCAGTTGGGAGAACAATGTCATTCCCAATGACCTGAGCTGCGCCCAAGCCAGTTCCTGGCCCAATAATTAATGCTGCATCATTAAAAGATTTTCCTGGATTAACTATCTTCATTTCATCTATTGTAAAAAGAGAAAAGCTGTGGCCTATCGACTCCCAATCATTAAGGATATGGCATGAATCTATAGAAAATTTTTTTAAAATCTTTTCTTTGTCTATTGTAAATTTTCTATTTGTCATTGAAATAGAATTATTAAATTTTGGACCAGCTATAGAAAAAACTATATGTTTTATAGATGAGTCTGCATCTAGAAAATTTAACAAGATCTCATCAAATGAATCCAAGGAATCTAGCTTCTGTTTATTAACATTTTGTAAGTCATTTGAACCAACATCAGCTTGAGCTGATCTAATGTTTGTTCCGCCAATATCAATCAGTAAAACTCTGCCAGCAAGATAGGATTTATTTAACCTTAAAGTCTGGGCACTTTTGTTGGGTTTAAAACCAAGCTTTTCTATTGAAATCAAAACTTTACTTTTTGTAGTGTGTGCAACATTTGGTTCGTTGTTAATAACTCGTGAAACAGTTTTAATGGATACTCCTGCATCTTTAGAAACATCTTTTATGGTGACTGACATGATTTATTGAATATAAGTAATGTATCTTAATATGTTCTTAGATTGCATTAAATATATTTAATAGAATTTCCTTATGGCAAAAAAAAACAGAGCTAGGCTCTGTCTTTTCAGTTCGAGATTGGAAGGGGTCTAAAGTGAGAATCTCTTTAGCTCCTTGAAGGTTTTCTCTTTCCTTCTTGGTGGGTTACTAAGCTCTTTTTTATCGTCGACTCTTAGTATCGCTTTCGCCCTTCGTCTCTTCCTTCTCTTTCTCTCTTACTCCCGTCTGCAGTTGTTTGTAAGTCGGTCCGAGTTGGTCTATTAAATATACGCCTTTAGGAAATAGAGTCAACACCTAAGTGTAAAAAAAATATATTAATTAAAAAAAATACCTCAAATCAGTATTTTAAGAATTATTATTTAGATATTCTTTGCCTTGAATTAAGCCTACCTGATAATCTCCTTTCATAATATTGATGTTTGTAGTGGCTCTCCTAGCTCTTAATCTATTTGGGGGGCATATTTGTGTAATTTTACAATCTTTCGGAGGTTTTTTTATAAATTTGAGGGCAGAGTTGTAAGTGGCTGTATTCGTTTTTAATGCATTTGAAATCTTTGGATGGTGCCTAGTAGCAAAAGCAGCAATATAATTCTCTAACTTAGTTTTTCTAATAAATGACTCCTCATAGGTTCTTATAATCACAATTTCTCGCGCACCCAATTCGTAAGCTTTTTGAACTGGAATTGGGTCAGTTATTCCACCGTCATATTTTCTTCTGCCATCTAATAAAATTGGATTTTTCATCAAAATAGGTAAAGACCCTGTTGCAAGCATTTCATTTATATAATTCTTTTTAGATAATTCAATGTATTCTGGATTGCCGGTTGCTGCATCAGAAACAACAACATATAAATTTTTACCCTTTAAGTTATTTTGGAGACGATCAAAATCTATAGGAAAAACTTTATTAGCATCTTGATATAATTTTTTAAAATCCATAATGCTTTTGTTTAAAAAAATATTAGAGTATCGAACATATTTTTTAGATGCAGAAAATAGCATTTTGTCTAAGTTATAATCAGCCACTTTTAATAAATACCAAAGCTGAACTACTGCTCCGTTAGATACACCTAAATGAATATCAAATGGGTTATACGATGCCTGAATAAATGAATCTATAACTCCAAATGAAAAGACTCCCCTGCTTCCGCCACCTTCAACAATTATTGCTTTTTTAGATGCTTGCATAAATTAATAGTTATAAGTAATAAAATTATAGAAACCTTATAATTTAAAAGATTCAATAATACCTGCAACTACAAACTCTATAGCAAGAGCCCCAAGCAATATTCCAAAGATCTTTTGCACAACGATAATAATGGTAGGGCCAACTTTTTTTGAAAGACTGGCAGAAAGCCACATTGCGAAAGCGACTAAAATAATAATTATCAAAATCGGAGTAAAGTTTATTAGTATCTCAGTTAGGTCGTTTACATTCGATTCAGCTATAAGTAAGGCAGTAGTCATTGCACCAGGGCCTGCAATCAAGGGAATTGCTAAAGGAAAAATTGCAAGAGATTGAATAGATTCATCATCTAGCGCTACTTCAGCTGTATTCTGTCGTCGAGTTTGTCTTTGCTCAAGAACCATTTGAAATGCAATTGCAACCAGAAATAAGCCTCCAATTATTTTAAATGAGCTCATTGAAATACCCATGACATCCAATATCGCAGTTCCAAATAAATAAAATAAAGATAATATAAAAAAAGAGACTATGGTTGCTTGGATATAGATTTTCTTAATATCATTTTTATTTAAGCCTTGAGTAAGACTTGCAAAAATAGGAACCAGTGCAATTGGATCAACCGCAACAAATAGTAAAATTGTATTTTCAAGTAACTGGTCAAACATTTTAGGTAGCTATTATTTGAATTGAGTCAGTGTGAGATGCAGAATACACTCCCGCTATTAATACAAATTTTAGTGATTTTTTAGACTTCTTGCCAGACATTAAAATTGATTTGATCTTTGAGATTGTTTTTATTTGATTGATTATTGATTTTATAAAATGCGGCTTCATTCCACCGATTATGCTTAAATGACAGTATGTATCATGATTATTTGTAAATGCATAAACAGGCATTCGAAATGGTTTTGTGTTTGAAACTACATTTGCCGTCTGACCTGACCGAGTGATGACAACTATTCCATCTGCATTTATTCTTTCTGCAAGATCCCGAGCTCCTTGTGCAATATTTTGCCAGTCTGAATTATCTTGAAGAAATTTTTCATAACCCAGAGTTCTAAATAGTTCTGTTCTAACAGCTATTTTCTTCAGCATTTTGATGCATTGAACAGGATATTTACCAACGCTGGTTTCACCTGAAAGCATTACAGCATCAGCTCCCTCATATATTGCGTTTGCAACATCAGTAACTTCTGCTCTTGTTGGAGTTGGATGATGGATCATAGACTCCAATAAATGCGTTGCAACAACAGATCTTCTCCCCCATTTTGCAGTTGCATACATAATTCTTCTTTGTATATTAGGCAAATCAGCAAGGTCGGTCTCAATTCCCAAATCACCTCTTGCAACCATAACAATATCTGCAGCCTGCGTAATTTCATGAATATTATCTAGCCCCTCTTGATTTTCAATCTTTGCAATAATTTTTATTGATGATTTTTTTCTTTTCAATATGGATCTAAGATTAGATATATCTTGAGCAGATCTTACAAAGGACAAAGCAACGAAACTAACGTTGTGCTTGATTCCAAAATTAATGTCCTTGCGATCTTTTTTAGTTATCGATGGTAAATCGACTCTAACTCCTGGAAGGTTAACATGACGTTTGCTACCAAGAGTTCCACCATCAAGAACTTTGCACTTCAAACTTTCATTATCTTTTGCTAAGACTTTAAAATTAAGCAAGCCATTATCTATACTTATTTTGGAACCCTTATCTACACTTTTTATAAGGCCTTTGTAATTAATTTTAATTGAAGAAGTTTCCACATCAATATCATCTCTTATTGTAAGATTAACTATGTCACCTGTTTGGAGATCAATATCCGATTGGTTAATACCTGTTCTAATTTCTGGCCCTTGTGTATCTAACAATATGCCTATTGGACCAAATGATTGTGACTGTTTTCTATTGACCCTTTGAATTGACTCAATAATTTTTAATGCGTCAGTCTGTGATGCATGAGACATGTTTATTCTTGCTACATTCATGCCAGCAGCATGCAAGTCTTTTAACGACGAATATTCATTTGTGCTAGGGCCAATTGTTGCAATAATTTTTGTTTTAGTAATAAGCATGGGCAGGATGATACTCCATTAAAATTTAAAATGAAGCAATGGTATTGATTTATGTATGTTAGCTTATATAAGGCAAAAAAAAAACAGAGCCAGGCTCT
>Ga0208408_1001730_pt1 | contig 12251 bp, 9 predicted proteins | sample ETNtaG_4_FD_185776 | JGI IMG/M metagenome (GOLD analysis project Ga0208408, IMG submission 185776) | Marine microbial and viral communities from oxygen minimum zone, Eastern Pacific Ocean - ETNP201406SV67 (SPAdes) (version 2) | ecosystem: Environmental > Aquatic > Marine > Oceanic ... | reverse complement strand
AATACAAGATAAGTGACTATTAATGGGTGTTATGATTATTTTGTTGGATTTTTTTGATTTACCGGAGGAACTTTTGGGAGAATACCCTGATTTGCCGGTTGTGGATCCTTTTTTGGATGACCGGCCTTTAGATTCGTTTTCTTTTGTTGGTTCCGATGGGGTTGTTTACGAGGGGTCTATTGAGGTGGGGTCTTGTAATTTGGAGAATCCTGAGAGTTGTGATTCTTGTGGGTAAGTTTTTTAGGAGTTTTTTTGAGAAAACCGGAGAAGGTTTTATTTTTGACGATCATGGTCGTTGTTTCTCTGTTTTTGGGTTTGCTGGTAGCGGGTTTGGGGATGTTTTTACAATGGTTGTTTGGTTAGACGATTGTTGGAAAATAACAGATGAATAAAACGGTTAAGTTGATTACGGCAATAACAGGATTGTTGGTTGCTATAGGCACGGTGGTGGGTGCCACGCTTGGTGGCGGTGACGGTAAAGGCTATTCGTATACGACGATAATTTTGGATTCTGAAGAAGCTTACGAAAATTTTTTAAGTGGGCATCCGGGGTGATTGGATGACTTCTGGTAGAACGATTGATGAGGCAACATGGTTTAAGTACCAAGAGTTGCGTGATGGTGGTCTTTCTATGTATGGGACGGCTAAAAAGATAGGTATTTCTTATAGAGCCGCTTCCGATTTTGAAAAGGGTATAGGGTCTGCTGTTGGTAAAGCCGCTAAGAAAGCTTTCGATCAGGCTAAAAGCCCTTCTGTAGTTCCTTACGACGAGTTGTCTGATGAAGCCCGTGAAGCTTATGACGATATTGAGGTTTTCGCTAAACGATATTTCGGGTTGATTCTGATGCCTTGGCAGATTGAAGCGACTAACAGGATCATGGAGTTACAGTCATCCCCCCAAGAGGAGTATGTTGTAATAAACGCACCCCCCGGTTCTGGCAAGTCCACGTTTTTCACTAGGATTCTTCCTGCTTGGGCTACTGTGCGTGATCGCACTATACGTGGGATGATTGGTTCGCATACTCATCGTCTTGGTGAGTGGTATACCCGTCGTTTGAAAGGCGAGTTGGAGCGTACTTCTCCTGTTAAGGCTGAGGCTAAGGATCTTAAAATGGGTTTAGCTGTTGATGCTGAGACTTGCCTTATGGATGATTTCGGAAGGTTTAAACCTGATGTTAAGGAAGTTTGGCGTGGCGATCAGTTTACTGTAGCTCAGGAGGGTGACATTCCTGTTTCTGAGAAGGAACCCACTTGGACTTGTTTCGGTGTGGATTCTGGTTTTTTGGGTGGTCGTTTCGATTTGATTATTTGGGACGATCTTTATGATCCTCGTAAGATGCGTACTTCTGATGCCCGTGACGATTTGAAACGATGGTGGGATGAGGTGGCTGAAACCCGTTTAGAACCGGGTGGGCTTCTTGTTTTGCAGGGACAGCGTATGGCTGGTGACGACATTTACCGTTACGCCTTAGATAAAGAAGCCATCTTCGATGAAGAGGACGACTTTGAAGAAGACGTTCCTGAAGAATTAAAACTTGACGGGAAGCGTTACCATCATCTTGTTTACAAAGCTCATTATGAGGATAAGTGCGAGAAGCAACACAAGTTGGATTCCGCTCCTTACCCTGATGGGTGTTTGTTGTATCCGAGGCGTTTGAATTGGAAGAAGTTAACGCACGTTAAATCTCAGACTCCTGACAGGTACGCTATTTTGTACCAGCAGGATGATGCTGACCCAGCGAGTGTTCTTGTTGATCCTTTGTGGGTTAGTGGCGGCACGGGTGATGATGGTGTGTTGCATCAAGGGTGTTGGGATAATGACCGTGACCTTTGGGAGCTTCCGAAAAATTTACCCGGTGAGGTAATTATTGTTGCTACTGCTGACCCCTCCCCTAGCAAGTTTTGGGCTTTGCAAGTTTGGGCGTATGTGCCTGAGTCTGGTTTCCGTTATTTGTTGGAGTCTTACCGTCAGAAGATGGACGCTCCTACGTTTTTGGATTGGAACCATGAGGAGGGTGTGTTCACGGGTATAGCTGAAGAGTGGTGGCATCGTTCAGCAGATATGGGTCATCCGATTAATTATTGGATTGTTGAGGCTAATGCGGCGCAAAAGTTTATTTTGCAGTACGACCATTTTCGTCGTTGGAGCGCTCAGAGGGGTGTCAATTTGATTCCTCACTACACTCATTCTCGCAATAAAGGGGACCCTGATTATGGGGTTCAGATGCTCGCTCCGTTGTATAAACATGGTCGAATAAGACTTCCGGGCAAACAACGTACAGAAGCACGCCCACATGCACTACTATTGGTTAATGAAGTGACCAAGTGGTCACCAGATGGTCATGGGTCTGCAACCGATGACTGTGTGATGGCTCAATGGTTTTTAGAACATAATCTCCCGAACATTAGCTTGCCTAAAGGGAACGTAACGCCGCTATGGAGGCCAACGTGGATGAAAGAGGCAAGTTAAGTGAAATCGCCTGAAGATATTATTGGGCTTCTCAAAGAGAGAGAGTCAAGTTTAGAACCTTCGTTTGCGAGGATGCGACGGGTTAAGTCAGCGTATAACGGTGACATTGTGGTGCCTTTACCTGAGTTGGATGACAACGAACAGGTGGCTGTTGCTAATCTGTTAGCTCAAGGTTTGGATCAGACAGCGATGAGAGTCGCTTCTGTTATGCCTGATGTTGTTATGACTCCTGTTAAGGACGATCAGAAGCAAGCTGAGAAACGTGCAAGTACAAGACGTAGGGCTGTTATAGGTTGGTGGGAACATAACAAAATGGACATCAAATTGTCGAAACGTGCAAGGCACATGCTCGGCTATGCGTGTTCTCCTGTTTCTTTAAGGTTCAACCCTCAGACGGGTATTCCTGAATGGATGGTTCGTGACCCTCTAACAACTTTCCCTGCTCCTACTTTCGGGCCTGATGATATGGCTCCGAACGACACGATCTTTACTTATGAACGCACTTATGACTGGTTGAAGACTAATTACCCTGAGCAGGCTATGAAGGTTTACCAAAAAGACACTGTTGGTTCTGACATGTATCAGTTGATCGAATATTGCGACGCTGAGGAAAGCGTTTTGATAGCTATGGGTCAATCCCCACAACAGAAAAACAACTGGCATCAGCACGCAGATTATATGGCTCCTGTAGCGGAGTTGGAAAGAACAGTTAATCGTGCTGGCGTTTGCCCTGTTGTTATAGCAGGCAGAATTAACTTGGGTGAACCTCAAGGACAGTTCGATCAGATGCTTGGGATGTACCAAGTTCAAGCGAAGCTTATGGCTTTGGAAGTTCTTGCTGTACAGAAGGGTATTTTTCCTGACACTTGGATGGTTGCTAACCCCGGTGAAACTCCTCAGATTATTAATACAGCTAATGGGTTAACTGGTGAAGTTGGGATTATGAAAGGTGGGCAGTTGAAAGATTCGACTGTCAACCCCGGTTTTATGACTAACCCAACTATCGACAGGTTGGAAAGAGCCCAGCGTTTAACTGCTGGTATCCCACCTGAGTTTGGTGGTGAGTCTGGTTCTAATATTCGGACAGGTCGTCGCGGCGACGCTGTTCTTTCAGCGGTTGTTGATTTTCCTGTTCAGGAAGCTCAACGTATGATCGCTTCTTCTTTAGAGCTTGAGAATAAACGTGCTATTGCTTTGATGAAAGCGTATGCGGGTAATAAACCTAAATCTTTTTACGTGTCGATGAAAGGCGCTAAAGGTGTTGTTGATTACACGCCTAATAAAGATTTTGAAACGGATGAGAACCGAGTCGTGTTCTCGCACCCCGGTAGCGATATGAACAATTTAGTTATTGGTGCTGGGCAGAGAATAGGAATGGGTACTTTATCTAAGCGTTCGTTCATGCAGTTAGACCCGATGGTTGATGACGCTGAACATGAGCATGACGCTGTTGTGGCTGAAAGTTTGGAGCAAGCCTTGTTGGCGAGTATCCAAACTCAAGCTTCTCAAGGTGCTATACCTCCTAACGATTTAGCTCGTATTACTGAGCTTGTTAGAACAGATCGTGCCGAGTTGGCTGATGCTGTTCAAAAAGTTCAAGAGGAAGCACAAGAACGTCAGGCATCTCAGGCTCCCGCTGGTTCCCCTGAGACAATGCCGGGACTCGCCCAGTTAGGAGCAGGAGCCGAACAACAGGCTACCTCACCTCCGGCTGGGCGACCTTCGCTACGTGAACTATTAGGTCAGGTGGGTTGATGCCAAGAAAAGGTTCAGGACAGAAAGTACAAGTTGAAACTGGTCAAACTTATGGTGACCGTGTAGCTCAAGAGGAAGCTCAAGAAGCTATACCTTTATCTAAAATAACACCCGGTCAAATGGGGCCAGCAGGAAGACCGTCGGAAAGACCGTCTGAGCCTTTAACGGCTGGCGCTCCTATTGGCGCTGGTGCTAATCAAAGTGTTTTACCGCAACCTCCTTCATCGGAGATGGATGTATTGTCAACACGTCTTGCTTCTTACATACCTATTTTAGAAGCGAAAGCCGCCATGCCTGAAGCGACAGCGAATTTTCGCATGTTTGTTAGAAGGGTTAGAAATGCGGCTAGTAAATCTCCGAACAGTTTAATCTAATGTGGGGTATTAGTCGTATAGGTAAACTTTGGGACGCAGGTTTTGAAGTTGCTCGCACCTCTGTTAATACTGTTGTTGATTTAGCTGAAGCTCCTTTCACTGAAGACGAATACGATGGTTTTCTTGACACCGTTTGGGGTGTCACTTCTGAAAGTGTAGGGAACCAGCTAGAAAACTTGTTTGGCCCTGAAGGTGTCGGCGGTGTCCTAATTGGTGCCATACCGGAACCTGTTCGGGATATAGGCAACCAGACTTTAAAACAAATAGAAACTGGTTACAGAGAAGGAATAGGTGAACCCTCAAGCACTTTAATGACTATGGCTTCTTTCGGTGAGGCTGAAGGAAGCGGCGGGTTTTTTGGTGACGATTGGGGTGTTTGGACTAACCCTGAAAAATGGAAACTGGCTTATAAAATAGCTCAAAACAGATCACCCGGACAGGCTTTTGCTTTAGCTTGGGGAACTGATGACATTCTTGATGAAGAACAAGTTACTTCTGCTGAGGGTGAAAGATGGTTTAGTATTGTAAGTGGTACTTGGGATGCGTCTCACCGTTTCTTTTTGTCTCCTGAAATTCTTGCTGGTGGCACTGTGATGACTGGCCGCGCTTTAAATAAACGTGCCGCTTTCAATAAATACTTTGAAGATGGAAAAGGGTTTTCAAAATTTAGTGACGATTTAGATTCGTTAGCTGACACAACTGGAGCTTCAGGCGCTAGAGCTAAAGACACTAAAAGGTCACCAGTGGGTGAAATAGAAGAACGGGATTTGGATTCGTTCGCTGGAGCGATTAAAGAAAAATATTTCGCTAAACACCATGAAGGTGATGTCATCGCTACAGAGTTAGCTCGCGCTCATATAGGTGGCGCTGAGACTGGTTATCGAGGTGGTAAAGAATCTGTTGAGTTGGTGATGCGATACTTCATGGGTGAAACATCAGTTCTTTCAAAAATAGAACAACTAGAAGACGCTTCAACATTTCACAGATTGAATATGTTGTGGGATGAATCAAATACAATTACCCAACTGACACCACCCGGTAAGGTCGGCGGTCAAATGCAGTTCTTTGATGATGCTCAATTATCTGATGATGTGGCAGAAGGGCTTTTAAAAGAAATGGACGAAGCTCATGTCGCATCAGCTTTTAGAAGCATTGACGAAGCTGTTAAACCTTCGATAAGAAAAAACTTTGTTCATAACGACAGGGTTGAAAAGTTTTATCGTTCTAAATGGAATTTGGCTACACGCCCTGTTCGCGTTATTAGAGATATGAGGCCACAACATTTTGTTTGGGCAGGTGACCCTAAGAGCGGTGACCATATTACGAGATTTATGCGTGAAGCAGATTTCAGCCCAGCCGAGATCAGAAAATTCAGAGGAGAGTGGGCTAGAGCGGATTCTGTTACCCGTTCAGAAAATTTAGCTAGATCTATTCAAACAAAAGCTATTAGAAGAGTAGCTGAGAAGAATGTTAAAAAAACTAAAAACATGACAGCGAAACAGTACAAAAAAGCTGTTGATGATTTGATTGATGATTTCACGCTTTCTAATGAATCAGTTATGAGGCATTTAAAAGACGTTAAAAAATATGACGCTGACAAAGGTTTAAGCCAAGTCAAATATGTTGATCCTGATACTAAAGCAGTAGAGATACTTGAAGTTCCTTTAACCCCAGCGCAATTAAAGCAAACTTTTTCTTTAATTGACATTAAAAAAGTCAATAGAGAAATGATGAAAGAACATCGTTGGACTTTTGGTGGCCGGATGGAAAAGGGTTTGAACCCTGCTTACAGAGGTTTGAGCGCAACTAAAGGTGGAGTCCAGATGGGTCTTGGTGCTGTTATGAGACTTTGGCGACCTGCGGTTCTTTTAAGACCTTCTTGGGTTTTAAGAGTTGTTGGTGATGAACAAATGAGAATGGCGGCAAAAATTGGGACACTTAACAGAATGGCTGATTTCCTTTTAGTGGATCAACCTAAGTACGCTCGGAAAGTTTTTGAAAAAGCTGTTGTTAAAACAGGTCAAACACCAAAAGAGTTAAAAAAAGCATCAGCGTTTTTTATGGGTAAAAGAATGACTGCTTCTGGGCTTATGGGGACGGCTTTAGCTGGCCCTATCGGTGGGGCTACTGCCGTATCTTTGTCTTTCGCAAGAAACACAAATCTTTTAAGAGGTTTAAGAAAAACTTTAAGAGTGCGTTCTAAAGCTCAACGGTTGGAATCTCAAGGTAAAACTGGTGAAGCTAAAGAGCTTTTGCAAACAATCGACGAAGGGCCATTGAGGGTTGCTAAGACCGGAGATGTCCACTCTGCTGAAGTTGCCGGTGCGTTTGGTGATGCTTTAGCGCCGGAATTAGCAATGCAGAGAGCTAACAGCGCTAACCGAGGGTCACAGTTTCTTTTAGGTAATAACGAAATACAGATTTTGAATGACCAGAACATTGTTAAAGGTGGCTGGAAAGATGTCCCTGTTCCTTTCGGGAAAAGTAAAAATGCTCAGAAAGAGTTTTCTGATAATTGGGAAAGGGTTGTTAATGACCAATGGGCTAATACGCCTGTGGGAAAAATTGCTTTTAATCAAGCGGTAGATCCTCAAACAAAAAAACAAGAACTTATCGACTGGTTTTACACACTCGAAGGTCAAGATTTCGCTAAACATGTTGGGCATAGGTTTTCTACTGATGTTCACGGTCAATACGTTCTTGATGACATTGAAGTGTGGGCAGATTCGGTTATAGCCGCTACAAGCCGGATGGTTAAAGATGCTGATGTAGCCGACTTGTTGACTAAAGGTCGTGTCACGTTAGATGACGTTAAAAAAATAGCTGACGATAAAGGTGTCCAGTGGCAAGATCTTGTTGGTGACATACATGGGCAAGAGTCTTTTCTTATTGGTGAAAATGGCATTGGGAACATGTATCAAAGGATGGTTAATAAACTTTTTGATCGTTTAGGAACAGTAACAACTGACAATCTTTCAAGAAACCCTTACTTTACTCACGTTTACAACGAAGACATTCTTCGTCGTCTTGAACCTTTTAAGGACGCATCAGGTGGGTATGTGATCTCTGCGAAAGGTATAAAAACACTTCAGGCTTCTTCGCGTCGTAAAGCTTTAAATGACACACGGGAGCTTCTATATGATCTAGCTGAGAAATCACAACTTGCTGACATGGTGGGCAATATGATGCCTTTCTTTAACGCATACCAAGAAGTTCTTACACGATGGGCGGGGCTGGCTATAGATAACCCAGTGTTTGTTACTCGGATGATGGAAACATTAAAAGCTAAACCTGAGACTGAATGGTTTCATTCAGAAGAAATTGATGGCGAAGATTATTTGATTTTTCCCATACCAGAGTTTGCTAAAGACATTTTAAAGCATGGAAAGTTTGGTAAAGCTTTTGCTGATCTGGGCGAAATAAGATTTCGTTCCGACACAATAAATATGGTTACACAAATAGCTCCCGGTGTTGGGCCAGCGGCTCAAATATTGGCATCGGAATTGGTTATAGATAACCCACAATTTGAAGACGCTTTCAAAATGATTCTTCCATTTGGCCCTGCTAGGGGCGAGGGTTTATTTGACCGATTGGCTGATTCATTTCAACCGGCTTACATGAAACGTGTCACTGATGCTTTACGTGAAACGAGATCCTATCAAAGCTCTGCGGCTATGTTGATGATTACACGCATGGCTCAAATAGCTGACGGGGACAGAGATCATTTTGATTATTCTGATGGTGCTGAAGTTGCAAAATTTATAGCCGAAGTTAAAGAAGACGCTAAAAATCTTCATTATTTACGTTCAATAGCAACAGCTTTCTCACCTGCTTCTGTCAATTTCTATTCGATGTACCAGCCTTATATCGATAAATTCCGTGAATTTAAACGAGAAGATTACAGGACAGCGGATAGAAGGTTTTTTGAACTTTTAGCAGAAGAGGGTTCGGAAGGTTTCTTTGCTTTGTCGGCAAGTTTCTCAAGAAACATGGAAGGCATACCAGCGACTTTAGAAGCTGAAGAAGCCCGCAATAAATACATCGATATGGTTCAAAAATACCCTGATGTTGCTGGACTAATCATCGGTGATGAAGGCGGCGGTGTAGCTAAACATTCTGCGACCATATATGAAAAACAACTTAGAGAAGATACCAGTCCGGGTTCTGGGATTAAACGTAAAGAACGGTTACCTTTGAAAGGCATTTTGACTGATGTCCGTGTGAAGGAAGGTTGGGAAGAGTACGGGCGTGTTAATGACATTATTTATAATGAGATGCGCGCGCGTGGACTTCCGAACCTTCGAGTTAAAGATGCGGCAGATTTGAAAAATATCAAGGCTCAAATAATTGAGCAACTTGCTGAACGGTACCCTCTTTGGCACGCAGATTATTTAGATAGAGATGAAACTAAATGGGTTCGACGTATTGATGGAATGAGAGCGATTGTTAAAGATGATCGTTTATCTAAACGTGATGACATTCAACTCATTTCTGAGTATCTGGAAGCTAGGGATCTTATTACAGGTGTTTTAGCGCAACGTGCTTCTAATGGTGGTTCCACAAGGTTGGATTCTGGTTCTAATGCTGATTTACAGGATGTGTGGGATCAGATCGTAGAGCAGATGAAAGAGAACCCAACTTTTAGTGAGGTTCTTTGGAGATGGTTGGAGTTTGATTATTTAACTTCGGACACTTGGACACCTGCACAAATCGAATTGAAGGAGAAAAAATAATGAGTGATGTAACAGGTGACGACGTAGTAGGTGATATTGACGAACTGGGCGAAAAGTATGGACTTGACTTGTCGGGTCTTTATGTTAATGAAGATGGCTCTACAAAAGATGCGTTTGAGTTACTTGTAAGAGATCATGAGACTGTTGTAGTAAAAGCAGAAACCCCTATAGACATAATAGGGCAACCCGGGGAGCCTCTTTCTCCTGAAAAATACGAAGAAGATGTAACTAAAGGCGATATTTATTCTTTCTATTTTGAATTAACCGAACAAAAGAAACATGAATTACATAAACGCTTGTTCGTAAATGGTTGGTATAACGATGGTGATAGCCCAGATGAAATAGGGATACCTAAAAAAGCTATGGGCGCTTTAAGGGGAGCAGTTAACTATTTTGCGGCACAGAACATACATCCTTTTTCACCTACAGCTTTACCTGAAAGGTTCATGCCGGAGGCAGTTGAGAAAGTTCCTGTAAGGCAAACAGAAAGTCAGATTTATTCAGTGACTAACGCCGCGACGCAAAACATTTTTGGTCGGAAGGCTTCTGATTCTGAAAAGAAATTAGCTTTAAATTTGTTTCGCAAACTTGAAGATGATGAAACGAGTACTAGAGCGTCACAGGCTGATGTGGAAGAAAGTTTAAAAGGAATAAACCCAACGGAAACAGCTAATCGTCAAATGGTAAACACGATGAATAATTTCCGACGAATAATAGCAGGTGCAAGATGATGAATTTTGGTGAGTTTAATTGGGAAGAAGCTAGTGAATACTTTTCTATTCAGGGGGGTAGCCCTTTAGACGAGTCCTTGAAATCTTATTTAGGTTATGGTGGCAGGTTTTTAACAAATGACCCTAGTGATTCTTTATATTTTGAAGTGGCAGAAGTGTTGCGTGAAGCGGCCTCTGGTGAATGGGACATAGAAAAACTTGAAGAAAATTTAGGTGGGACTAAATGGTGGAATCAGACGGAGCCTCTTTTAAGAGATTTACAACAATTAGAGTCCAGTGACCCTATGAAAGCTTTACAACTGGTAGACCCTTGGAATTTGAAAATAAGGGAACAGGCAGAGGCTTTAGAAATAGAATTAAGCGAAAAAGAAATAGCAGACATGTCCCGTGACGCTTACGTGGAGCAATGGACAGACAAAACTCTTATCAGCTCTGTATTAATGCAAAGCACTTGGGAAGAGGGAGAAGCTAAAGGAACTGTTGAAGATAAATATTTAACAATCGATTCTTTGGCTGACAATTTTATGGTCAGTCACCTCATCACTGAGGGTGCTAGAGACTCTTACGCTAAAAGGCTTGTTGAAGGAACAGAAACTATGGAAAGTTTAACTGCGGAGTTTAGCCGTATGGCGGCTTCTGCGTATACGCCTATTAGCGACAGGCTAAATGAGGGTTACACAACTCAAGAAATTATGGGGCCATACAGGGTTGAAATAGCTAAAAGGTTAGAACTTGTTGATCCGAATAGTATCGATTTTGTTGATGATGAAAAATTTCAACCTTTCCTTTATGGCACAGGCGGCATGGGAGAAAACATGATGACTATTGGGTCTGTCGGAGAATATGTAAGAACTAATCCAAACTTGCGTCCGATGTGGGAAAAAACAAACAAAGCTAGAAAAGATGCTCGCACATTTGCAGACTTTGTTACTCAGAAATTCGGAGGTATAGGTTAATGAGTACAGATAGAAAAATAGCTCATCCGGGTTCTCACGATTGGTGGGAGAAATTAACTCCCGATCAGAAAACACAATTCATTGAAGAAAACCCTGATGTCCAGTATGCAACACGCGATGAAACAGGAAAAGTTATTTCTGCGAAGAATCCTTTAACCGATTCTGGGCCTATCACACCTTTAAGTGGTATGAGTTCAGAAGCTATGGCTACGTGGGACCCAATAGGTACTGCTGAATTGAATGCCAAAAATGAGCGTTTTGAAAATTGGAAAGCTACATCTGGTTACACGGATGAATCAATGTTTGGCAGTTTAACTTCTTGGCAGGCGTTTGATTCTTCTGAACGGGTTTGGGGGCGTGGTGGAGGAGATCCATTTAGCGGCCCAACAGGAGATACTTCAGTGTCTGTGGGATCTTTTGATAACTCCGGTAACTCTGTGTCTGAATCTGGCATGTCTTCTGCGTTCTCTGGAACAGCCGAAACAGTGTTGCCTGATAATGAAACCGCTACAGGAATATTGCGTGACACATTAAAAACTTATGGGCTTGAAGCGTTGTTAGATGATGAGGTTTTAGATTTAGAAAACTTATATGTCACTCTTGATGACATGCCTGCTGTTTGGGCGGCAGTAAGACAAAGTGCGGGGTATAAAGAAAGATTTCCCGGTATGGAAAAACTTTCGCAAGCTGGGCGAGCCTTATCGGAAGCTGAATATATAACTGTGGAAAGGTCTTATGCTCAAACATTGAATGCCTATGGGATGCCTGCACATTTTTATGATGAGCCTGAAGATTTCGCCACTCTGATTGGTGGGGATGTCTCCCCTTCTGAGTTCGCTAACCGTGTCGAATTGGCATATACAGCATCAAAAGAAGTCGATTCTTCGGTAATGCAATCTCTGAAAGACTACTATGGGTTCACAGAAGGTGATTTAACTGCCTATTATTTAGACCCGGAGAGAGCCACAAATATCTTTGAAGAACGTGAAAGATTAGGAGCGGCTAAATTTGGTGGCATGGCTACTAAGTTTGGTTCTTCTATCACACAAAAAACCGCAGAGAGCTTAGAGCAATCTGGGTTAACTGAGAAACAAGCTCGTCGGGGGTTCCAAACAATAGCGCAGTCCACACTGGATGAAGAAACAGTGAGTGAACAAGGCGATGACATAACTTTTGACGACCTTACACAAGCAGAGTTTGACCTTGATCCAGAAGCATCTCGTAGAAGAGAG
>Ga0208408_1001718_pt1 | contig 12307 bp, 12 predicted proteins | sample ETNtaG_4_FD_185776 | JGI IMG/M metagenome (GOLD analysis project Ga0208408, IMG submission 185776) | Marine microbial and viral communities from oxygen minimum zone, Eastern Pacific Ocean - ETNP201406SV67 (SPAdes) (version 2) | ecosystem: Environmental > Aquatic > Marine > Oceanic ... | reverse complement strand
GGGGGAGGAGAAGCAGATAGCTTTCGGTTGGATCGAGGACAACCCCTACAAGCCAATATCTGAAAGAGTTCGGTGGAACTACAAAGATTGGGGGAACAAGAGCGAGACCATGGTTCCAGGTTCTGTTGTTCGACTAGAAGGGGTCTCAGTAAACGAATGGAACGATAAACGCTCGATTAACGTCAATAGGACCACCAGAGTTACTGTTTTGGAAGAGGGGAGCAGTTCCCCCCCGCCAACTGGTGATGAGCCGCTGGACATCTCCAGAGCCTCAGAAATCGAAGGCTTCGTTAATGTGGTCGGTAGAATCATGTCCGCCAAGCCGGATGTAATCGTAAGGAAGGATGGGAGTGGCGAAATCCCGATAGTTAGAGGCAAGATTTCTGATTCTACGGGGAGCATTGGTTTTCTGTCATGGAAAGAATTCGAACATGAAGTGGGTTCGTTGATAAAAATTATGGGTGCTTCGGTCAGGAAGTTTCGTGAAACGCCAGAGATCCAAATTAATGACGGAACCGTAATTGAGTCATATCATGATTCAGCATTCCCCGATGAAAGTGAACTAGCAGAGTCAGAGAAGATCAGTATTGCCGATCTAAGAAATGGGATGAGGGATGTTTCGATTACCTTACAGGTTGAGAGTTGGGCTCAGAGGACATTTGAAACTCAAGACGGGGAAACCAAAGTCGTTAGGAGTGGCGATGTAATGGATCCAACAGGCAGATGCCGACTTACGGCTTGGTGTGAGTTCGATCCGAAACCTGGCGACTCAATTAGGATTGAAGACGGAAGAATACAGTTTTGGCAGGGATCTCCAGATCTGGTCATAGATGACATTAATCAGGTGAAGGTCCTCTCTGAGTCACCTTGGGATGCAATAGATCCTGAAGATCACTGGGTAGAGGTTGATCTCACTAGCCTTACGAAAGGAGGGTCAAGAAGAGGCATTTCCACTTCAGGAAGAATCGTAATGATAAGGCCGGACTCTGGAATTATTGAGAGATGTCCTGAATGCAGAAGAGTGCTAAGAGATGGTGCTTGCTCGGAACACGATTCTATGATTGGAGAGGAGGATCTGAGGCTTCGCTTTGTACTAGACGATGGGGTTTCTAGTGCTAGCCTATTATTCGGGAGAGAAACGTCCGAGAGTTTTCTGAAAATGGGCATGGAAGATGTCAAGAGTGAGATATCCAAAATCGGAAGAGAGGTTTTTGTCTCCAATCTGAAAAATCGTATTCTCGCTAGAAAGATGGCAATTCATGGACGGTGCTTAGTTGACAACCAAGGGACAATGTTGATGGCAGAAAGAGTAGAAATTCTAGATTCCAAACCCGAAGAAGAAGCCGAAGAAGTCATGAAAATATGGGGGGTGGAAATATGATGTCAACATCTGGAGTCAGAGTAGGCAGACAGAGCGCAATTCGAATTTTTGCACAGGAATATTCGGAGTCCTCACTAGTAGAAAGGGGGACGGGAGAGTTTGCGCCGAGCTTTGTCATCACCAAGCTGGGTGCGAAAGTGAATCGTTGTCTGGTCAGCGGGGGTCTAGAAAGAATGGAGAGGAGGGATGGAGATTCGGGCCCTTACTATGCCGGACAACTCAGGGATCCTTCGGGAACTCATTATTTCAATGTGGCTCCATTCCAACCGGAGCTTCATCCTGACGCAGAGGAGCTCTTGGCAAGATTTGAGACGGGCGAGTCGGTTCTTGTTTCTATGATAGGAAGGCAACAAACTAGGGAGTCAGAGGATGGTGGTATTTTCACTTCAATCAGAGCTGAGAGTTTTATCGAAACTGATCTCCCGGCATACAAATCCTGGATGGTTGAGGCTGCCGATGCTACCCTAAGGAGATTGGACGCATACACGAAATCCCAAGGAGAAGATTTGTCTATCGAGGGTTTCAGGAATGCTGGAATTCCAGACGATCTTGCGCCTGGATTAATCAAGGCTAGGCAGCATTATGCTGAGTTTGACACAGAATCATACAGGGTATGGATTCTCAAAGCATTTTCAAGAGCTCTGGGTGCATCGGAAGAGGCAGCAGAGATCATCTCCCCTGATGATTCAAAGCAAACGGATGAAGTATCGGTAAAGGAAATTGAGACTGCTGATCCCAGAGACGTGATACTGGGCATTCTATCATCCAACGGAGGTGATCTGGTGGAATACGACACTCTTGTAGGAGCCTGTATCTCTGCTGGCTCTTCAAGAGAAGGGGCAGAGGATGCCATAGAGAATCTCAAGGATGTGACTATGGAGATCTCCGAGCCCCGTTTCGGTTTCTTCGCGATTTCATCATGATTGTTTCTGATCGCTCTGAGAATCAAGTATCGAAAGTTTCGATCGGATCCTATCAATGGTAGACTCCGAATCCCCCACCATTGGGTTGTGCGAATCGCCAGATACCAAGGCTGCACCCTTTGCCTCTGCAATATTTGTTGCAACCATTAGCATCCTATGTCTTACAAATTTCTCACCTATTGGCCACCCCCTCCTGTCTGCTAATCTCAGGAGGAGATCCTTCTCTGAGTCCCCCCACCCCCCGCCATGTCCTCTGAGGATTGTTCCTACCATCCTCTCAAGATCGTCAACTCTGGCATGAATGGTCAACATATCCCCCTGCACGTGACTGGGTTGATTGTCTAAACCAATCAATAGCGAGTCGCCGGCATCTTCGAGGAGGGCTTCTGCTGGAACGGCATGGAACATCTCAACAGAGATCTTGGCAGTTGGGGTTTTTTCGACTATGATCTCTGATTCTTCCTCCTGGAACAATGAAGACTGGAGCCCATTTCTCCTGAGACTCCTCTTTATCCTCCCCCAACCATTCACCTGACTCGTAAGTACTCCAGCCACCCTTCCCATCAATACAGTTCTGTTTCCAGTCAGATCCAGTTCCAGTTTCTTGCACATCTCGTGCAAATCTTCCCTGTTCATCTCAGCTAGATTCTCAATTGTCATTCTCCTTGAGTCGTAATTCAGATGAAGCCAGAGTCGTTGTCTTCTTTCCTTATGTGATCCTGAGGACTTGATTCCAAAGACCTTGAGGATATCTCTCATTTCCATGTGTGACATTGCCTGTATCCCCTCCCACGATAGATCCATGTCCATCAGAATCTGATTGCTGATTAGTCTCGCTCGAAGAACCTCCACGGAACCGGACTTCGGAATACCCGATTTCTCAGCTCTCTGCCTAAGATTTTGTAATCTCCCAGTATACAACTCGCTGAGTAATTCATGGTCTACTCTCATGCTAACAAACATCCCTCGCGATGATTAGTTAGTTATCGGTTGCCCCAAACTATCTCTGGAAAGGTGGTTTTGAGATGGTATTCTCTGAAGCGGTTTTCTATTCGGGCAAGAAGGCGGAGGCATCGACATCTGTTGGATGGTCTCTGGGCACTTCCCTGGTTGATTCCTTGAAGAGAACCTTCCAATCCATTAGTAGAGCAATCACTGCTCGCTGATACTCGCTCATAGCCACAAGTCTCTCTAGGGAAAGAGTACGTCTTCCGTCTTGTGACAGAACTTCAATTCGAACCTCGACTCTGACCTCATCGTGATATATCTCTCCATCCGGATCATGACAAGATTGCTCCAGAACCAAATCGCGACGGGCCTCTGCCTGCCTAAGAATTGCGCCGACCTGCCGGTGTCTTACTTCCAGGCCGACGATGTCATGCATCGAGGATGGCAGATCGCCCATAATCCTACTCTGGACCCATAGGGATGTGTTTCCCTCTGGCTCGGTAAGCTTACTAGCCAAAGTGTTCGGGAAACCGATACGTGAAACCACGACGATTAGGTCCGAAAATGGAGGGGGGATAAAGTGAGGCGCTCCCCTTTCATTGGGCTGTGACATCAGGGTATGCCTCCTCTCTGTCTGTCCCGTCTTTTCGTATTCTGCTCTAGTTGTCACGAAGCCATCAATTTCTCCATCATCCAGCAATTTTGCCAGTGATCTAGCTTTATCCACAGGCGCATCTGGGAGTTTTTCACAGCCCAGTAAGCTCTCAAGTTCATCTGTAGATACTGTCTGGAAGTCTGGCCTCGCCCTTAGTAACTGTCTCCTCACTAGTCCAGAGTCTGATACAATTATTGCCGATTTTGGCTGATAAATGAGGCGATCCGGGGAGACTAGGATGAGGTTGGGCCTTCTGGGCGTTCGAGCCCCGATAACTTGGCATCCCTCCTCGGCGATTTCATCCGCCCTCCCTAGAGCCTCGATCGCTGGAATTGCCAAAAGGTCGATTTCGCCCTCTGAAAGAGACTTTATTGCGAGTTCGAAGTCATTGACAGTGGTCACTGAGTATTCGACTCCGTCCAACTCTAGAGCGTCAAGGTGAGTAGAGACCTGTGAAGACACTTGGAATGATGGGGAGTCTAGAGTTCCCACAACAATCCCGTTCTCCATCGCATCCACCTATTGGGGGGGCACGCCACGTACCCATTCTGGGCGGCGAGAACACCTGTTGATATATGCGACCCCTCGGCTAAGGAAGCATGGAGACTAAGGAAATCGAGTCCAATACTATAGATTCGATCAAGAACTTCGTTGAAGAAGCCATCGAAGATTTAGTCCTCGAGAAAATGAGTTCCAAGGTCGATAGGGCGGTAATGTCAATTGCGAGAGAAGTGCTTCTAGGCGGTGGCAAGAGATACCGCCCGATCTTAGGAATCTTGTCATACAAGGCCGCAGGTGGCAAGAACTACAATGAGATCTTGGATCTTGCATTATCATCGGAACTGATTCACACTGCCACCCTGATTCATGACGACGTGTATGATCAGTCAAAGATGAGGAGGGGGAAGCCGACAATTCATTCCACTCATGGAACCTCTCACGCAATAATCTCTGGCGATTACCTTTTCTCGCTAGGCTTCGAGCACGGTGCGAAGTATGACGAGAGAGTGGTGGGAAGAGTAAGGGATGCGTGCGCTGGCATTGCAACCGGCGAAATTCTACAGTTCGAGCACATCCACGATCTTAACACTAGGCCGGAAGACTACTACGAAATTATCGATGGGAAGACTGCTGGGCCATTCGCGGCAGGTTGCTCTTGCGGTGCCATGATTGCAGGATCGGGCAAGGAAGTTTCCGATGCACTCTGGAGATTTGGCTTGGAACTAGGTAGAGCTTTCCAGCTTGTGGATGACATTCTTGACTTAGTGGGGGACGACCTAATCGGGAAGCCCAGGGGGACCGATGTTCACGAAGGCAAGATGACGCTTCCAATCATCTACGCGCTGACAATGCTGCATGGCACTGAAAGAGAGCACCTCAAGGATGTACTAACCAACTTCGGGGATGACAGACTACACGAGCTAGTGGACCTTCTCGAACGCGCGGGTTCATTCGAATATGCAAAAATTCTGGTTTCCAATCATGTTGAGAGAGCTTTGAATCACATAGAAATCCTACCAGAAACAGATGAGAAGGAAATGCTAAAGGAAATCGCCATGATCTCAGAGTCTAGAACGAACTAACGGGGGTGCTCCGCTTGTCCGAGGAGAAATACTGGGATGCGATAATCATCGGAGGTGGCCCTGCGGGAAGTACAGTAGCTAGATATGCTGCAGAAGGGGGTCTTAGCGTACTAGTTGTTGACGGTAGAGCCCCAATAGGATCCCCATTACAATGTGGAGAATTGGTACCTACAAATGAGGAAATGAAGAGACTATGTCCCGATGTCCCCAAAATTGACGAGCTATTCAGAACCCCGAAGAATGCAATTTCTGGGACATCAACAAAGATGAGAATTGTCAAGCCAAATGGGAAGGGCATGGAGTTTGACTTTGAAGGAGTGGTCCTAGATAGAGTCTCTCATGACGAAGCACTAGTCGAGTTAGCATCCTCAAAGGGTGCGGAATACCTTATTGGAAGTCGAGTCAAAAAGGTAGAGGGGGATTCGGTATTACTGTCGAATGGTGCCATTCTCAGAGCGAGAGTGATAGTTGGAGCCGGAGGTCACAATGATCCGATTAGAAAGCAATACTGGCAAGAAGAGTCCCTGAATATACCGGTGAAATTTGTCCTAAAAGAAGGAGTGCATGCTGATGCCCTTGAGTTGCACTTTGGTTCTGTAGCGCCGGGGGGTTATGCCTGGGTGTTCCCGAAAGAATCCGTGTCGAATATTGGATTAGGGGTCCAAAGGAAGATGTCCAAAGGGAGGAGTCTGGAAGAATATGCCAATAATTTCATTCAACGCTACGAAGGGGAGGAGTCTTTCAGAGGGGCTGGTTATCTTCCGATGTCAGGAACAATTAGTTCCTTCGTGAAAGGAAAATATTTGCTTGTAGGGGACTCGGCTGGAATGGTTTTGCCATCAAATGGAGCGGGAATAACAATCGCTATGATTGGCGGCAGGATTGCCGGGGAGGTAATTGCGGAACACATCAATCACGAAACTGACCTCAGAGAATACGAGAGGAGGTGGGAGAATCAGATGGGGGGCGTTATGAGGAATTCGAAGAGAGCTTTTCGAATAGGGAGTCTGATGTTTAGATTTCCCGATTGGATATTGAATATTGCTTTCAATCGGATTACAAAGGGAGTGATTTGGAGAGCAGTGACTTGCAGAAAGATGTTCTGGATTTTCTAGGGAGTTCGAGCCGACCATATCGTAGCCATTCCGGGAAAGATCACACGGGCCTTGACATCAGTGAAGCCCACACTCTTCAGCATTGAAACGTAATCCTTCGTTGTTCCAAATTCAGAATATGTCTTGGTGAGCCATTTCCAGGGATGGTCCCTTTGACCACAAACAAATCTCGCATAAGCACCGACCCAGACCCTCATCCAAAGGACCCCTAGGAGTCCGTGAACTCGGTTTATCTTTGCAGGGTCAACTATGATGATCGGAGAATTAGGCTTCAGAATCCTCATGCACTCCGATAAACCCCTCTTCTTGTCATACCAGTCTCTAAACGAAAACAACGAGCAAATTGCATCGAATGAGTCATCCGCGAACGGCATATCCTCCGCAGTACTCTCGACGAAAACTGCGGGATTGTCGCCTCTTTCTTTTCGTGATTCGTTGACCCTCTTCTCAGCGGTTGCCAGCATCTCCGGAATAGGGTCTAAGCAGACGAGTTGCTTGCCAACAACGTCCTCGGCAAAACTTCCTGGTCCACATCCCACCTCCAGAACCTTTCCCTCAGGGAGCATTTTTCTGACAATTCTGCGCCATCTTGAGACTTGCCCGAGAGTTGCAAAACGGTTTATCCGGTCATATACGGGTATGGTTGCGGCCAGATTTCTCTGCAATTCTTCCCAGTCCTCGGAACCCATCCCATCTACGTCCATGGCCGAGCCTCGGAGAATGCCATATTTGGAAGGTTCCCGATAGAGCCCATGCCAGGGGTCGAACTAGTGGAATGCGCTAGGTTATCATCATAAACTCAACAATGGTCGCCGAATGCACCATAGGTGTTTAGAATGGGAAGAGAAGAGGTTCTTCGAGCAATAAGACAGGCCGAGAGTGAGGCAACTGAGACTATAGCCGAAGCGGAGTCAAAGGCCGCGGAGATTGTTTCCAAGGCGAGACTGACGGCTACTGAGATTGTCCAAGCAGGGAGATCTGACTCTGAGGCCAATGCCCAGAATATGATTTCTGAGGCGAGAAGTGCTGCCGAGAGTGAGGCGAAGAAAGTCTCCAAAGAGGGAGACTCGACAATAGGTTCAATTCACGACGGTGGGGAAGGAAGTAGGGAAGACGCGGTTAACGCGGTTTTAGACGCCTTCAGGTCCTGAAATTCTAGAGGAATTAGATGTCACAAGTAAATACTCAGCAGATGGGCCGGATGGTTGCTGCTGGGAACAAGGATGACCTGGGTCGAGCAGTAGAAATCCTTGCTCATCTAGAAGCCTTGCACATAATCGATTACGATGGCAGTGAGGACGGTTTCTCTCTTGGATCGCCTGAGGAGGGATCTGAGGATGTTGGGCGAGAACTAGTCAAGGCGAGAGCAGCGGCTTCGGTGGTAGAGACGGCGGGACCGTCGAGACCGGTGCCAGCGGGCCCGGTCAGAGCCTCCCTCGGAGGAGACCTGCCCGCCAAGATTGGCCGGGTTCTTTCTGATAGTTCCAGAATTGATGATTTGGAAAATGAGATCTCATCACTGAAAGAAGAGGAGGAGTCACTCTCGCGAGTCTCCCCCCTAGGAATCGATCTCGAGCTTCTTGGGGGATACGAATCGATTACATCGTTCGTTGGAACGGTGGAAAATATTGCTGAAGCAAGGGAGGCTGTTGGATCAGGTTTGATAATCGAGGGAAGGACAGGGAAGACTGGTTTGGTAGCCGTATTCGTCAGAAACGAAGACTCTGCACAAACCTCCTCCAAACTGGAAAGGGCCGGATTCGAAGCCATCCAAATACCAGAGGGCAATGGTTCGGCAACTGAACGTCTATCCGAAGTTAGGAAGTCGACGGGTGCCCTTGAAGGGGAGAAATACGACTTGGAGAAAAGGATTGAGGAGTGGAGCAGATCAAACGGGGAGATGCTTCTTTGTGGACTAGAGGTCCTTGAAAGGGATCATGACGTTTTGACTGCCCCAGTTAGGATCGCAGTCTCTGAGCACGCCTTTGTAATCGATGGTTGGGTCCCAATGGGAAGAGCAGGGGAGGTCCAAGGGGCCCTGAAGGACGTGTGCCTATTCACAGAAGTAAACCCCTTCGAGATGGAGGCAGGTGGCGGGGGTCACGGCCACTCCGATCACCACCACAGTCAGAAGATGCCTCCAATTGCATTCCAAGAAAGGAAATCTAGCAGACCAATGGAATTGCTTACCGATGCAGTGGGAAGGCCGGCCTACGGTAGGATTGACCCCACATTATTCATGTTCATCACCTATCCAATTTTCTTTGGAATTATGCTCGGAGATATGGCATACGGTCTCGTGACAATGGGCTTGGGTGCCCTCCTAATGAGTCGATCTGGCACGAACGAGATGCTTAATCTAGGGGGGAAATTCCTGATGTACATCGGATTCGGGACTGTTTTCTTCGGTTACCTATACGCGGAGTTTGCTGGATGGGAGATATTCCCCCATTACGGATCAAACCCGGCTATTGCTCTGCAGGTGTTATACCCCGACATCAATACTCCTGAGACTTACCACGCATGGACTGCCTCGCTTCCCCTTGGAATCGAGCTTGCCTTCCCTTTCCACAGAGTCGTCATGGTCGATGGGGGGGGGAATCTAGAGCATTTGATCCTACTAACGATCTATCTGGGAGTGATTCATGTATTCCTTGGTCTAGTGATTGGCTTCAGAGACATTTTGCTGTTCGGGAACGGTCATGGAGGGTTCGGTTTCGTCTGCGCATTCTTTGAGAAGGGGACGTGGATGATCCTGCTAGTTGGTGGATTCATGTTTGCCTATGGCTTCATCGGACCGGCCAAGTGGATGATGGAACCCGGTGCAGCCATTGCGGTTTCAGCAACTGTGATGCTGATGTGGACTCTTTACAAGTACCATGGAGTGCCGTTTCCAATCAATATCGGACTTGCCCCCATAGAAGCGGTTGGCATGATGCCCACGGTGATATCCTATGTCAGGTTGTTCGCAGTTGGAGTTGTGGGGGTCAAAATTGCAGAAACAGGGAATTCGATGCTATTCGCCGAAATCAACTTCGACGAGCCCCTAATGGCGATAGTCCTCGTAATCGGTTGGTTAGCAGTTCAGTTCTTCGCATGGGGCCTGGGGGTATTCAGCCCAAATATTCACGCAGCCAGATTGCACTTTGTAGAGTGGATGAGGCAGTACTATGACTCAAGCGGGGAGGCTTTCAACCCATTTGGCCTTCGAACTCAATACGTGGAGGTTGACTAAATCAGATTCCAAGCCTAGGCTTGAAAAAATAAGGAGGAAAAAAGAATGAATAACAGAAAAAAAATGACTGGAATGAGTACCCTGATGGCCCTATTCTCGTTTGCAATGTTTGCATCCGTGGTTTCGGCAGCAGAGGGAGACGCGGAAACGACGTCCTACAACTGGGACGCAGCAAAGCTTGGCGCTGGAATAGCACTAGGACTGGCAGGAGTCGGAACTGGACTAAGCCAGGGGCCAATTGGAGCAGCAGCAGTGGGAATGATTGCAGAGGATTCGAGCAAGTTCGTAACTGGGCTGATCTTCACCGCTCTACCAGAGACCATCGTACTGTTTGGATTCCTTGCACTATTCCTGCTCTGAGCAGAGTGCGAGATCCATAACGGAATAGGAGGTAAGAAGATGACACTGGATGCATTGGCAGCAGAGATTGCCAGTCAGGCCGAGGCGGAGGCTAAGACGATCGTCGAGGCTGCTCAAGCAGAGGCGAAAAGAATCGAGGAAGAATCAAGGAATGAGGTCTCTGAGGTCTCATCCATTTCGTCTGGCAAAGCCGAAAGGGAGAGTGCGCAATTGTCTGTTGAGGTTGTTGCCTCGGCTAGGCAAGCGAATCAGAAGAGAGCACTAATCGCCAGAAGGGAAGAGTTGGATGCTACATGGGAGACTGTGAAAGCAGAGGTTGGCTCGCCCAAAATGAAGGGAAGGAAGAAGATTCTAGACTCATTGGTCAAAGAGGCTAGCAAGTCTAAGTCTGGAATGGTAATGAGGCCAGTGGCTTCAGACAGAACGGCTCTTTCCAAGAGTGGCTTCACCATGGGTGACGACATCGAGGGGCTAGGTGGATTCGTTCTAGAATCCAAAGATGGTTCCACGGTGTTAGATTTCAGGTTCGACTTCCGTTTGGAAGCGGCTTGGAAGTCTAGCCTTGGAGAAGTGAACAATATCCTATTCGGAGAACAGTGAGGGAGAGGGATGTCTAGGGCGCTGAACGGTCGATCGAATCTATACAACGCTGCTGCGCGGGCTAAGGCACGTAAGGCTTCGTTGATAGATACGACAAGGATGCGCCAGCTTATCCAACAAGGCACTGAATCGATTGGGGCCAGTATTGGGGAGATGGGGTACAGAGCGGAGATGGATATCTACGGATCTAGGATGAGCGGGGCGGATGCTATCGAAGCCGCTTTGTTCCACAATCTGGATAACGACCTAGCAGGAGTTCTGAAGTTCTGCCAGGGGCATCTTAAATCACTAGTGGCAATTTATGTTGAGAGATTTGACTACGAGAAGGCCAAGACTGTTCTTAGAGCGATAAATGGTGGGGCTTCTGATGAGATAATAGAGTCCCAGATACTGCCATCTGAGAATCCAAGAAATGCCCCTTGGTTGAACATTGTTAGGAATACCGAGGGACTTCAAGAGGCGGTTGAGTCTATGGCTGGGACATCATGGGGGATGACTCTCTCGAAACTTGATTCCGATGCCACACTCGAAGACATGGAGAATGCATTGGACTTGCAATACTTCTCTGATGCTCTAAAGGCAGTTAGAGGAAGGGATGGCGGTCCCAGACTACGAAGATATCTAAGGATGGAGATTGACCACAGGAATGTGATTAACGAATTCCGTGTAATTAGAATGGGGATGACTGCTGAAAAGCGTCAATCGATGGTTATACCTGGAGGCAAGATTGACTCCGGAACGATGAGGCAGGCCTGTCAGGCAGAAAGCGACGAAGAGCTACTAGAAACCCTCCGAAGAAGTGGCTCTTTCGATGACTCTGGTTTTGATGAGGCCATGGCTGAAGCCGAGAGAATGGGAAGCCTGGATCCATATGCAGAACTTCTCTCCCATCAGAAGCACACGGTTCTGAAGAGGTTCGCCCATCTTAGCCCAATTTCCCCGTTCCCGATCATTTACTATATCGAAAGGAAGACCTTGGAAGTCAGAAATCTGCGGTTGCTTGTGCGTGGCAAGGCAGTCGGACTTCCAAACGAAGTACTGGAAGCGCATATGGACTACTGAGGTGAAAAAGTGAAAATAGCAATTGTAGGGCCCTTGGAATTCACACTAGGATTCCAACTTGCAGGAGTTGAGAACCTGTATAACCCGTCTGATGACGAAGAGATGGAGAAGATTCTCAGAGAACTACTAAATCAGACAGAAGTGGGAGTTGTTGTAGTGGACAACTCCGATTTAATGAGGCTGCCAGAGAGATTGCGGATACAACTCTCTGAAAGCGTTACGCCCACTGTATTGGGCATTGGGACTGAGGAGGACAATACCCTCCGAGAGTCCATCAAGTCGGCACTTGGTGTCGATCTATGGAAATAAGATTCGAACAAAAAGGAAGTGAAAAAAAATGAGTGAAGAAAATGGAGTAATATACCGGATTTCCGGACCAGTTGTGACTGCGATAGGGATAGCACCTCGAATGTACGAGGTGGTAAGAGTCGGGAATGAAGGTTTG
>Ga0208408_1001708_pt1 | contig 12396 bp, 13 predicted proteins | sample ETNtaG_4_FD_185776 | JGI IMG/M metagenome (GOLD analysis project Ga0208408, IMG submission 185776) | Marine microbial and viral communities from oxygen minimum zone, Eastern Pacific Ocean - ETNP201406SV67 (SPAdes) (version 2) | ecosystem: Environmental > Aquatic > Marine > Oceanic ... | reverse complement strand
CACGTCGCGTTGGGAATCTGGCGGCGAATAATAGGTAGTGGAGTTTAGAATCAGCTTCGATCCTAGTATTTGCTATGGGTGGACTAGGTTCCATTCGTAACTCAGGTATAACAACGGGACACGATTTGGAAAATAGAAATAGATGTGAGAGAAACCCTATTAGTAATACTGGTTCGCTAGATCAACTACATAGAAAGTGACTGTAGACAAATCTTTAATAGAGGTCTTTTTTGAGATTTATTTTCTAGAACTGGTATTGTTCAAAAATATCAAAAGGAGCATTAAATGAGCACTAACCTTCCAGGTCGACTGGGTAACCCGAACATGGAAATTAAAGACGACCCAAGAGCAGATCCACGAATGATTGCTGCGATGGGGCTTATAGGTCTTGATGTCGCTCCGCCACAGTCTCCAGTTGGACCTGATTCACCATTGGAAGACATCCTACAACTCGTTACTGAATCCGAAGTTGGCTTTAACGCATTAGGTATGGCTCTCACTGGAGCTACCCCACCTACAGAAAACGTGACATCGTATACCGAAGTTATTCAAGGTGTTGATGGAAACGACATAAATCTCTATATTCATAAACCAGAAAATTTTGAAGATCCTCTCCCAGCAATAGTGCACACCCACGGGGGTGGGATGGTGATGCTGCAAGCAGCGAATGTCGGTTACCAACGATGGCGCAACGAACTAGCTGCAACTGGCCTTATCGTCATAGGCGTTGAATTCCGCAATGGGGGCGGAGTACTTGGCCCTCACCCATTCCCGGCTGGCTTGAATGACTGTGCATCCGCTGTGCAGTGGGTTATCGCACAATCAGAACCACTTGGTGTTTCCAAAATCGTTATATCTGGTGAATCAGGAGGGGGAAACCTATCTATTGCTACCACTTTGAAAGCAAAATCAGAAGGGTGGCTTGATGGTATTGCTGGCGTCTATTCACAATGCCCTTATATTTCAAACCTTTATCATGATCCGCCACCAGAACTTCTATCACTAGTTGAGAATGATGGATATCTACTTAACGTCGGACACCAGATGGCGACTATAGCTATTCCTTACGACCCTGATGGGACTAACGCCACGAACCCATTGGCTTGGCCGTATCACGCGGAAATCTCTGACCTTGAAGGACTCCCCCCATTTGTCATATCAGTTAATGAACTTGACCCTTTAAGGGATGAAGGCCTTGCCTTTTATCGAAAGCTTGTTAGGGCAGGTGTTAGCGCCTACAGTCGAACAGTTAATGGAACCTGCCATGCAGGGGACTGCTTATTCCTAGACGCTATGCCAGATGCATATAGGGCAACGCTAAGAGATATCAAAGGGTTTGCGGAGTCGCTTTAATAACGAGTTAAGTCTTCGTTAAAGGTTTATAACTTATTTTAAGGAACGGCTACTAGGAGATCCCATTTTTAGCTTCGTTCCTCCCAGATCAACCCCATTTCAGCGAATAGTTCCATAACATCTTCAACTACTTCAGTACTGCCAAATTCTCGGTAAAGAGCGTTCACGTTGAGGTAAACCCTCTCACTCTCACCCCAATCAGCGTAAGAGCCGAGATCAATATCTCGCACAGCATCATGAACATTCATCCCAGCTTCATAACGTATCTTTGCTTCATCTCTTAACATCACCCAGTAATCGCGTACCGCTCTCGCCCCAGCCGCATCTGATATGGGTCCATGACCAGGGACAGTGATGGCGTCCATAGAAGCGATCAGGTCACAAGCAGCTATCCAATTATCCACAGGACCAGCCCACATCAGAGGAGTTCCCTCTATGAAAAGAATATCTCCAGTGAAAACCACCCCACGAGACGGCGCATACGCGAGTACATCTCCACCCGTATGTGCAGGACCGACTTCGATCAATTCAATTTCAATATCACCAACAGTTACCGCCATGTTCTTAGTGAACGTTTCTGTCGGCATCGTCATAGTTATGTTCGAAAAATCAAACGCTCCAAAGGCATGCCTTATGTAACGCCCCAGCGGAGAATCATCATTTTCAAATCCGCGCACCATGGCACCAAGTGCTGCAGGTGGCAGGTCAGCCATCTCTTCAGCCGTTGCTATAGAAGCAATAATTCTCTGCGTTGGAACTAGCTCATTTCCATGGCAATGATCTCCATTTGCATGAGTATTTACGAGAATATCAACATGTTCTTTAGCTGTTGGAACAACTCGTTCCATTTCTTCCAACATGGTCCTTGTAAGTGAAAGGTCAAAAAGGGTATCAACGATCATTGTTTGCCCATTGTCCGAAATCAACCCCGCGTTGCTCCACCCCCAAGACCCATCAGGGGGCAGCCAAACATGTACTCCGTCAGCAACTTCAACCAGTCCTTGCTTCTGACCACTAAACACTCTGCGCCTCCCACCTTCTTAATCACCTTTATTTAGAAGACTACAAATAAACGAATTCTTGTCAAGAATCCGCTTATTTACATATTCGCTCATGGGAGAACCTCAGAGACCGAAAACGCTTAGGATAACAACTACTTTACCCTTGTACCCCGCCCCCAGTTGATGTAGACGTGTAATATACGTCCACGAAATCAACGCCAGGATTCCAAAATTCCATACCCACCGTTTTTATTTCAAGAACTGATCCAGCCAAAGGCGTTCCTGCCGCTACACAAACAGATTGGTATTGCTGAACCCCTTGTATGACCTGAGATGGCCCCACTGGTATCAATTGACTTCCCTTTTTACCTTGCATGATGATGGTCCGCGGATGGTAGTTACAAGACCAAGCATCTAACTTCTGAGTAGCCATGTAGTCAGAAAAATCACCGTAATTAGAGATAGCTACGTTACAAGGACCATATAAAGCATCGTATTCACGTATCCATGGAGCAAAATCCGTAGTGGATTGCAAGTTTTCAAAAATACCTATGAGCGAATCAGCTTGGGTAACTAATTTTGACGTGTCCTCAGAACATTGGGAAAGATCAGAGGCATCAAACGCATCTACAGCCACTTCAGGGACTCTACGATTCCATTCCGATGAGGTATTTGACGTATTCGAACCAGCGCAAGCTCCCAGTAAACCTATGACAAAAAATAAGGAGATAAGTTTAGAGTTATTTAATCCGATGAACATATCGTAACTTGCTGATCCAACTCGGACACATTTAACTACGCAGAATCCGAGCTCTTAACAGCTAGTTAGCTTTGTCCGTGCTACAGATACTTCTTCTCCGGTTACGGGAAGGGTGTACTTGTCAAGGAGTTGAATCTGGATTTGCAACCAGTCGCAATGAACGCTCGCGTTAGGCGGGAACCAGCCACTACCGTAGGGGGAAGATGCCCAACTCTTAGCTCCACGCGACTGATTCGCCCCATCGTCGGCCACGAAGACAAGATCAGGGTCGTTTGCAAGCACTTCCCTTTCAGATTCAGTAAAAACAATTCCAGCGGAACACGCTCGCACATGCATGTTGGCTAATGGGAGCACATGTTCAGCATCTAAATCACTGGGATTCGTTGTTGTTCCCTCAACATAGACTAAGTTCCATAAACCCCCAGCCACCGACCTATTGCTATCCGAATACGTTACATCGGTGAGGCTTTCCTTACGTAACTCGTTGTGCCTAGTATTTAAGCTCTTACCTGCGGGTTCACCATCTTCGGGCCCTACTGAACTCCAATGCGGCCATTCATCCCGATCATAGCTTCCAGTACATGAATCGTCGTATTCAACAACAGCAAGGCCTTCAAGTTTCACTAAAGCAGTAGCAGCACTGTCAACTCCAATAAAAGCTTTCATACGACTCGCACTGTCAATAGGAGGTTCCGGCTCAGGAGTCGCGACTGGAGGAGGTTGCTCTGGTATTTCTTCGGGTTTGGTGTCTGGTATTTCTTCGGGTTTGGTGTCTGGTATTTCTTCGGGTTTGGTGTCTGGTATTTCTTCGGGTTTGGTGTCTGGTATTTCTTCGGGTTTGGTGTCTGGTTTCTCTTCGGGTTTGGTGTCTGGTTTCTCTTCGGGTTTGGTGTCTGGTTTCTCTTCGGGTTTGGTGTCTGGTATTTCTTCGGGTTTGGTGTCTGGTATTTCTTCGGGTTTGGTGTCTGGTTTCTTTTTTGCAGGGCGAGGAGCTTCAAAATTGAAAATGTCATCAATACGGAAAGTCTCTATAACATCAGCGGAAAAACTTTGAATGGGTTTCGGCATAGAATTCGTGGCGACAAGCGTGCTTACCGTCACCGCAGCCGCAACACCGGTAGCGACCCATCCAGCAACACCAATAGTTCCGAGGAAACCAAGCCCGCGAACTACACGACTCCTTGATGGTTCCTTCTCTAAGGGCTGTCCAGCACGGGCAAGGTTCGCTAGACGAGCCGCTGTAGCATCCGTGGTTTCATGGTCAACGGAAGCTCGACTCAGATTAACGAACCTTCGAATAATTGAACGAAGCGATGCTCTCATACCTGTTTCCCTTCATCTGAAAGAATACGGCTTTCTTCAGACACATACCCAATACCAGCCCCAGCTAATGTTTGGCTGCCTTTCAACCCACCCCGGATTTGCTTAAGAGATCGATGCAATAAAACGCGAGTTGCTGATTCACTTTTATCAATCCGTACCGCAACTTCTTTACATGTCAACCCCCAGGCGTAGCGCAACGCTAAAGCCTCCCTCTGGTTTGGTTGTAAACGATTCAGTTCTTCGAGCAACTCCGGATCGACTCCAGAATCAAAACATTCTTCGTAACTTCCCACAAGTTCCTCAATATTTTCTGCCGGGTCTTCTTGACGTCTCCCTTGTCTCCGCAAATCATCAACAATGTGATTATGGGCTATAGAAAAAACCCATGACCGAAATGCTTTATGATTACCTTTGAATTTATGTATTGATCTCGCTACTGCTTCCATTACGTTTCCTGCTAGATTCTCCGCATCTGAAGACCCTTTCCCTCGGGCATATGCGGTAATTGAATGATTGAACTCTTGGCAAAACCACCTCCAAGCCGACTCATCGCCGGCCTGGAGAGCTGAGATTGTGGGTTTTCTAGCCATCATTCATATTGTTGTCCGCTTTAACAAACTCGTCCAACAAATACGACTGGCTTCCACAAATAAGCAGGGTTTCTCAAGAACGTATCCTCACAGAGGATCGATTGAGATGTTCCACCCGACCTAACTTCTCTTTCACAGGGAAAGAATCAACATTCTTGATTCCTGACTCATTAGGAACTTTCGAAATTGAACCTACAGGTTTTTGTTTCGGAAGCCGTAACGCTTGTTCAGAGATAACTGGTGGAAGACGAAGAGGCTGATCCTTAAATTTCAGATCAACAATCGCTCCCCTCCAATCTTTAATAGGAAGGATTTTACCTGACTCATTTTCTCCTGACCTGACAAGATTAGGCATCCAATCAGGGTGAGGGGCTAACAGGTTCGCCATGCAATGAGGGCAACCGGGAATCACCATGTTCACATGATCATCATGATCATGATCCACGTGACCTAAGCCATCCTTAATCGGTTTCACTGTTATTTTTTCCTTTTTTTCCTTTAGAAGTCTTGGTGTTTGATCTTCAAACACTTCGACAGAAGGATATTTTTTAACTTGATCAGCATCTGCACTTTTAACAATTGCAGCATCGCTAATACCAGCTACTCCAACGGATGTTGCCATCACCAAAGACGCTAATGTCTTTGCCAGAGGAACAGCTGCTATTCCAAATAAACTCATACTCTTTCCTTTATTAGTTAGCGGTGCGATTTACACCGTCATAGAGGTAATCGTTTCTTGGACTGGTTATGTTACATAAAATGCAAAATCTTTTGAGTTTAAGTTAGAGACTTAAGAAATCTTTAGGAAATCTAAGGGTTTTCGGGCTCTTTTAAGACAGTTCTTTCAATGAATCAGAAAGCAAACATATGGTAAATTCAAAAAATATGAGGAAATGAATCATTTTTTTCATCAACCACTCGGGTCCTAAATATTTCGATTAAATAAGCGACAATCATGTATTTCGCTTTCTTTAATTCGCCCATTTTTGTGTATTTGAGGAATTACCTTTACCATTTTGCTATGACTAAGCGGAGTCTACTATGAGTCAATTATTTGGTCCTAAGCGGCGTAACCGCCGTATTAGAAACCTGATGCTTGGTATAGGACTCCCAGCGTTTATCCTTGTTGCTTATTTCGGTTTTATAAAAAGTGATGGAAATTCAACATCTGACGCATCAACTAATCAAGAAGTTATAGAAGAAGCAGAAGAAGAAGTTCCTGCTGAAACGGAAGTTGTTGACAATACTCCAACGGGAATCCTTACACGTGAGTATAAATGGATGGTTCAGAGCGAAGATACGAGACAACTACAAGAACTCCTCGAAATAGGAGCCGATGGATGGTATGGAGAGGGGACCCGAACAGCGCATTTAGCTGCTTTAGAAGAATCTGGTTTACCAACAACTGGCGTTCCAAGCATCCCATCAGGTTGTGAGATAATTATTGGAGCTGACCTTTGCGGGGTTGCAGCATTTGAAGATGCAGAAATCGCTATGGGACTTTTCCAATCTGGTCTTGGAGACCCTGACGAACTCATTGATTTCAATGATGAGAACAGTTGGACTAGCGACGGAACCACGGCTGAACCCGTTGTCATCGTTTACTGGGGTGCCCTTTATGCTGAATTTGGTAATTGCTACTCCCCATTTCGAACCTGTTTCAAACGATGGGGAATTGACAACTCCTTTTATGCAATTCGCGGTTGGGACAAAATGTTCCCGGGCCTTGTGAAACTCCCAGAAAGTCTGCTTGTTGACTGGGATCCTAATAATCCAGATTTAGCTCCACTCGTGACAACAGTGAACGTGCCTGGCGGCCCACTCCTGATGCCTGAACGATGGGCCTTTGAAGAAAACACTGGTTACGAAATGCTTTTTGATGAAACAAACGACCAATACGTGATGAAGACAAACCTGTACCAAATCATATTCACTGAATCAACTGGGAACCCGCCCGGTTCGTCAGAGAAAAGGCTCCGTTGGCAATTATTCGCTTGTGGCGACTCTCTGACGATATCTGAGTGGTGCCTGCGTTAACTATCAGAGCCCATCTTTTCAATAGCTAACATCATTTGTTCTTTAGCTTTCTCCACTGCTTTTTGTGGACGTAACATCACCTTAAATTCGGTGATTAAGCCGTCATCATCACAGGTAATAATGTCCACTCCATTCACTAAAATATCGTCAATGAATGTTTCAAATTCCAGAACAGCATGATTCCCATCCAAAACCCTCTTCGTGTATTTAAAGCTCCCGGATTTTTCTTTCTCGGAACTTTCGTTGTCCTTATCTCCGGGGAAGACGATGCTCGCCGCTGAAAGATACATTTTTGTCAACTCGCGCCCAATTTGTGGACGAAAAATAACCGGTGACCAGAAAACGCAATCCTCATGTAAAAGTTCGTCTATTTCACGTTCCCCGCTTAGAACCTTTAACCACTGCTCCATAGTTTGTTCAATCATTTCTTTCCTCCGATAAATAACCTACCTAACAACGAGCCCCAAGTTCCAAACCATCCGACCTATATTTCTGGACATAACGGAGATTTGAACTGATAGAATTGTCAATACACAGAACAATGTAATGATTTGAGAACCTATGGAAACAGAACTTGATGAAGAGCAAGTAATAAGTAATTTGAATGCCATTTTGGAAGCTGAACTTTCAGGTGTGGTTCGATACACCCATTATTCATTAATGGTTACTGGACCCAATCGAATTCCGTTAGTGGATTTCCTTAAAGGGCAAGCAACGGAATCGCTAGTACATGCTCAAGAAGTGGGGGAGATCCTTACCGGTTTCGGTGGGCACCCTTCAACAAATATTGCTGCGATAGAAGAAACGAATCAACATTCAATTCGTGACGTACTTGGAGAAAGTTATAACCATGAAAAAGCAACCGTTGAGCTTTACCGAGAGCTTCTAACGACAGTGCAGGACGGTTCGGTATTTCTTGAAGAGTTTGCCCGTTCTAAGATCGCTATTGAAGAACAACACCAACTTGAATTAGCGAAGATGCTGCGGGATTATACGGAAGACTAGAGAATAGATTCATTCTTTTTTAATGAACTTCTAATTGTTGCATCCAACATAGAGAACTTGTGTGAAATTTTCTTTGTCATCATTGAACTCAATAACGGATGTTGAACTTCCCTCGTAATACATAAGCCCAGCAACTACTTCCATGCGCCCATTCCCATTTAAATCAGCGACCGCTGATAAACGAATACTATTGAGCATCCCATTCCCATATTCAGCATTCTCAACGTCCCCGTAAATAAGCAGATTGGTAAAACGTCCGTCAATGACTTTGCGCATATACAGCAATGAGTAGTCACCAGCGGTGCCGAACATAAGTGAATCAGCGATTCTTTCTACGCCGAAAAAGATCTCATCATTCCCATCACCATCAAGGTCAGTCTCAACGAGAACCGTTAATTCAGGATCAGGGTCGTCAATATCAAATTCCGAAAGTAGTTCCCGAGCAATATCTTTGTACGCAATGGAATCTAAGCCAAGTGATGTAATGTTGTGCGGGGTTAGATCCCAATCAGTTGAGATAGCAATCGGGGTGCTTACCGGTTCCGTGTAAGGCATAGAAAGCGAAGCGAATGATGTGAATAAAGGGTCGTCAATGGCAACGTTCCTACTGATTGTTGAATTTTGGGTACAGTTTGGTTGAGGGGCAGCTCCTAAAGCTCCAGATATTGCGTCGCTTCCGATACGAATAACTTGATACAAGTCGCCCGCTGCAGCTGGGACAGGATCGTCACCGAGTCCAATCCACGCACCGTTTTCACTCCAGCCGAGAACACCTTGCACTCCGACAATCACGTTTTTGCCTCCCGGTAAAATTATTGGTGTCGGTTCAATCTCTACGGGAGCAGAAGACGAATCCTGCTCTTCCTGCGCAGAAACATCGTTTTCTTCACTTTCTACTTTTTCAACCGGAGTCTTTGTAGGTTCAACTGTTGGAGATGGAACGGTTTTTTCAACAGGTTCGCTTAGCTCAGCTACGGAATTATCGCTTGATCCACAAGAACAGAGAACTAGTAAGAAAATGACCAATGAAATCCATTGTTTTTTTGCTATTCGTTGGATAATCATTCCATTTTTACTTTGTGTAGGGAGTTAGCGCGCTCGGAGGGACTCGAACCCCCAACCGTCTGATCCGAAGTCAGATGCTCTATCCAATTGAGCCACGAGCGCTAAATTCTTGCATGTAAGGAATTGATTCTAGCGACACTACATAGAAACGATTAAACCAATAACGAAATTGACCGTTATTTAAGATCAACGTAAAAATAAGCACATAAGTCATTGGAGGTAATTATGAGTTTAGAAGAAAGAATTGAACGCCTTGAAGCGCGTGAAGAAATCCGAACTTTGGTAGCGGATTACAGCATGGCAGTTGATGATCGTGACGTAGAAACCATTGAAAGACTATTTACCGAAGATGGCGTCTTCGGTCACGCAGATGGGTCAGCGGTAATGAACGGTCGGCAAGAAATCGTTGATTTCTACAGTGGTCGCTTAGGAGATATGGGACCCACATATCATTACCCGCATAGCCACAAAATAACGTTTCAAAATGAAAATGAAGCTGAAGGGATCGTGCTTGCACACGCGGAACTATCGCAAGAAGGCCAAACCTACTACACGGGACTCCGGTATTACGATAGATATGAGAAAGCTAATGGTTCATGGTGTTTCAAGGAACGACTTCTCAAGTTCCTCTTTTTTATGCCAATGGAAGAATTAGTAAAAGATGGGCTTTGTCAAGAAAATAGAAAACGATTCCCAGGAGAAGGTAAATTACCAACCGATTTACCAGAAATGCAACCTTCTTGGATTGCATCTAGGGAATAGGATTAGCGCGCTCGGAGGGACTCAAACCCACAATCTTCTAGAGTGCGTCGGGGTGGCTATTTTTATTCCATGTGCTAGGTCTTATGTGTAATATCCCAGGAGTCTGTTCTAAAATTTCGGGGTTGGAACAAGGCATGGCTAGTTTCTAGAGGGATGCATACTGTGAGGGCGCGCATTGCTCTAGTCATTCCTACAAAGAATTCACGTGCAGCGTTTGTAATATTTTCGTTTAATACGTCATCTGATGTCGCTGCATTGAGTCTTGGAAAGTTCACCCCTATACCGGCGATATAGACAATCGGGAATTCTAATCCTTTAATTGCTTTGAGTGGCATGATCGTTACTTGACTCTTCCTTGACTTTTCGTAATTATTTGATGCATATGCCCTAGCGGGGATTCCCATTTCATTTAAGTGTGTTTCTATTAATGAGCAGTTCGCTCTTGTAGTGGTGAAAATTCCAACATTAGATAACCGGCTTCCTCCTTCTCGACTATTCAGAAGGTTAAGTTCGTGCGATATCTCTTTGATCTCATGTTCTATTTGGTTTTCTTTGGGACCCACAAATTTCCAAAGACGTGGTTTGGGACCTTTTTCATAAAAGTTTTCTATTTCTGTTTCGTTCTCTAGCCCTAATGAGTTTAGGTATTCATCAGCTGCCGTAGTTACTTGCTTCGTTGATCGGTAATTTATTTTTAATTCTCTAACGCGCCCCTGAAAGTCAACTCCGATGACGTCATCTTGGATATTCATGCTTCCTTTTTGGTGTATTGCTTGCGTAGAGTCAGAAACGACAAACAATCTATTTTGCGATGGTACAAGTTCACTCAAAAATTTCAGCTCCATAGGAGTAAGATCTTGTCCTTCATCAACGACAATAGCGTCGTAAGATTTCATATTTTTTAATGCTTCACCGTGATTATTTTTGAGAATATTTAGTAGGTAAAGAGTCACCGGTGCCAATTGTTTCCATGTAACGCGCTTATCTTTTTCAAGTTTTTTTTCGAGCGTTTCTTTAACGTCATAGATGAGATTCCTTTGCTTTGCCTGTAACCCCAACTTCCTACCTTTTCTATCAAAGTTGAGGTATTTTTCTCTTGTGTTTAATTTGTGTCCATAGATCAAGAATTCAATTTCATCGGCTAGATAATCTATGCCAATTCGGTCAAAGAATTCAGAAGCAGTGCCGTCGTTACGTTCGTTATATGTTTCTATAATTGAAGGTAGGTACTTTTCGTCTCTAGGATTACGGCATACGGGATCAATGTTTCTAAACTCTTTGATTTTGCCTTGAACTCTTTGAAAGAAATTCATGTTTTTTAGCTCTGTTTGGTATTCAATGTAGGAATTTTTTAAAACTTGGTGGACCGTTGAAGTCTCAACACAGTTCTTTAAGTCGACTTTCCCAATGAGGTTCTCAAGATTTTTCTGTGAATCCTTTAATAGAGCATTTGTATAGGTTGTGTATAGGATTGATGGATTTTTATCCACGTAGTCTAGTTGCCCTCTTAGATAATCTAAGTATGCTTTGACTCGGTGTTGCGCTATTAGAGATTTACCAGTCCCTGCCGCACCTTTGATTAGTACTGCGCCATTCTGTTCAAAGGAGAAGTCAACTAGTTCCCTTTGTAAGTTAGTTAATTTCAATGTGAGATCGTCTGGTGACAGTTCCCCATTGACGATTTTTTGAATTGTTTCCCATGCATCAGGTGTATCAGGGAATTTGAATGTGTTTAAAGGATCAGGGTCTTTTAGAATTTCACTAATTTGAAGAGCTAACTCATCAGAAATAATCTTTTTATCTGCTAGTTCAAACAACTGCTCTTCACTATCAACATTTAATAGGGCTTGATGAACATTTCGCGGGGCATCAGCCAAGTTCAAAATCGTTTCGTTAATTAATGGCTGACGTTGTTTGTTGTTTGTTGTTTTATCCTTTGTTTCTTCTATTGGTACGAAACCGTTAGGTTCTGGTTCCCGACTCACTTCATCAATGAAAGTATCTCCGACTATCGGGGTTGGTCCAGGAACTTGGTTGATGTCATTGACAGCTTTTGTGTAATCATTTCCTATGTTTTTTTTCTTATAAATCCCTAGTAAGTGAACCTCTTCCCTAGTAAACGTGTAGACCAGTCGGTATAGATTTCCTACATAAGCTCTAAATGGTACGTGTCCTGGCGGTGGAGGTATGGGTCCTAAGCCTTGTAGCCGTCGTTTAGATTTCCCGTTATCTTCCGGGAATTTTACGAGATCATCTATCCGGTTTGTTACTTTTTTCTGTTCACCTTTTGGTAGTTTGTGGAGCATTTCAAGGAAAGCGTATGAAGGATTTGGAATTCTATCTGTCATTTAAACCTCATCTCTGAAAATTAGCCTGCACTGAGATATAAAGCGAAATAGAAAACAAAAGCGATGTCAGCGCGCTCGGAGGGACTCGAACCCCCAACCTTCTGATCCGTAAGTAATCCATAGGGTCTCCAGTTGGGTAAATATGTGTTGTT
>Ga0208408_1001707_pt1 | contig 12397 bp, 10 predicted proteins | sample ETNtaG_4_FD_185776 | JGI IMG/M metagenome (GOLD analysis project Ga0208408, IMG submission 185776) | Marine microbial and viral communities from oxygen minimum zone, Eastern Pacific Ocean - ETNP201406SV67 (SPAdes) (version 2) | ecosystem: Environmental > Aquatic > Marine > Oceanic ... | reverse complement strand
TGAGCTCAATTGGGTGGGAGGGAGACCTGCCCGAAACAGTCGAGAGAAACGGACAGACTGGATACCTCGGAAATCAGATCTTCAGCCTTTTGGTCCTTGGAGGCTTCAGCCTCAACTTCAAGAATAGGGCCGGCGAAGACGTTCTAGTCTCCAAAGGTGATGTTACTGGTTCAATCGACAAGAGAGGAATCGGTGCCGAGGACGGACGCCTTCTAGATGCAGTAGTCCAGACCCACGGAAATGATCTGGGAGCAGATTTCATCAACAAGATGACGAAGATGACTATTGCAATTTGCACATCAATGGGCTTCACTACTGGAATTGACGACGAGGACCTCCCTCCAGAGGCCAAGGATGAGATTGCTAGGATAAACTCTCAGGCCAGCTCCGACGTAGATGCAGAATTGGAGAAATTCGGAAAGGATGGTAGGAAATACGAGGCTCGCCCGGGTCGAACCCCTCATGAGACTCTTGAAGAGAATATCCTAACTATCTTGGATGCCGCCAAGGCCGAGACCGGTAATGTGGCAAAGAAAGAACTGGGCGATGATAACTCAGCGGTACTGATGGCTACTTCCGGTGCTCGAGGCTCTATGGATAACCTAGCGATGATGGCCGGATCAATCGGTCAGCCGAAAGTCAGGGGTAAGAGGCTCGAGAGAGGGTACCAAGACCGCGTCCTATCGCACTTCCCAAGGAAGGTAAAGGGCTCCAAGGAGAAGGGCTTCGTGTCTTCTTCATTCAAGAGGGGCCTAGAGCCTACAGAGTTCTTCATGCTGTCCGTATCGGGTAGGGAGTCCCTGGTCGATACAGCCGTAAGGACGAGCAAATCCGGATACATGCAAAGGCGCCTGATTAATGCAATGGACGACCTAAAGGTCGCAAACGATTCGATGGCCTCAGTTAGGAACACTGCTAACAGAATCATACAATTCGAATATGGCGAGGATGGCACAGACCCAGCCAAGAGTAGAAAGGGCAGTCCTTTCGACGTAGACCAAGTTCTGAATGACGCATTGGGAGGTGGTAACTGATGGTAGTTAAGAGTGCAACAAAGAAGAAATTAATGGATCTCGGCATCGAGGAGGAGTATGCACACAAGCTTGCCGACGACAGAAAGTGGGATGACGTCAAGGGACTCTCTCCTGGGCAAATTGCTCAGATTTGCGGCATAGACTCGGGAACATCTCAGAAAATCCACGATGTAATGGCAAGCTCCATAAAATCATCTAGAGCCTCTACTGCAAGTTCTGAGAAGACGATTGTAAGGCGCCGAACCGCCTCTCGAAGAAGAAGAACTACGCGCTCTCTGCCATTGCAGGATTACGACTATGATTCGAAAATGGCACAACTTATCCGTGACATTGACCACGAAGATGAGATGTTTATCCAACTTAACAAAGCCGCAACAAAAACAGGCTCGAACATGACTCCAAGGATGATTGACCAACTAGTACAGGGCCTCCACAGCAGGGGGGAGAAGAAATTGACCGATGCCAAGGCAAAGAAAATCATCAACTCTGCATACAATTTCTACTTGGATTCTAAGGCAGTCCCTCACGAAGCCGTGGGCATCACAACCGCCCAGTCAATCGGCGAACCCGGTACGCAGATGACAATGCGTACTTTCCACTATGCCGGTGTGGCAACCGTAAACGTTACACAGGGTCTTCCAAGGATTATCGAGATCGTCGATGCGAGAAAGGTGCCAAAGACCCCAACCATGATCATTTACATGGATGAGAAGAATTCCAAAAACAAGCCCCTTAGGACTAATGAGAAGCTAGTCAGGGATTTAGCAGCTGCAATCGAGACCACTACTGCAATGGATATTGCCACCATCGACGTCGACGTCGCCCAGAGGAACATTGTCCTCCAATTGAACAATAGCAATATGAGGCTGAAGAAGATGAATGGGGCCGAGGTAAGGGACAAACTTTCTCGAGCCCTCCGACTTTACGTCCAAGCCGACAACGAGGATCGTCCAAAGTCACTCAGGATCATTCCCGGCGTAACAAAGGAAGAGGATCTGGCCGATCTCGCATCCGATCCGCCAACATACACCGCTCTTCTCCAACTTGAAGACAAGATTAAGAAACTCCGTTTGAAGGGTCTGCCAGGGATCAGTAGGGCAACCGTGCAAGGGCCAATGACTGACACTGGCGAGTACTACATTTCCACCATTGGGTCAAACCTTTCCAAGGTAAGCGAGTTCGATGGAGTAGACAGATCCAGAACTTACACCAACAATATCAATGAGATCCACGACTACCTAGGGATCGAAGCAGCCCGTCAAGCAATTATTAACGAAATGTGGGATACCTTGGAAGGAGCGGGTCTTGATGTTGACGTTAGGCACCTCATCATGGTTTCAGACGTAATGACAACCGGAGGGGAAGTTAGGGCCATAGGCCGGCACGGAGTCAGCGGGACCAAGCACTCAATTCTTGCCAGATCGGCTTTCGAAGTTACTGTGACTCACCTATTGAAGGCCGGAGTAATTGGTGAAAGGGACATGCTATCTGGTGTGACTGAGAACATCATTGTCGGCCAGCCAGTAGCTTTGGGTACGGGTAGCGTCGAGTTGTTCTACATACCCACGGAAACTAATTGAGGTGAAAGAATGGACATCGCTAGACAATTGAAGCAAGGAATAAACACTGGCAACATTGTTTTCGGTCAAAGGCAAACATCATCTGAGTGCACTAGGGGGGAGGCCAAAATGGTACTAGTCGCCGCAAATTGTCCAGAGTCATTTATCGATGAATTGAGGAATTCACACCCATCCGTGCCTATGCATCAGGTTACCATGGTGAATAGGCAACTTGGTGCAGCATGTGGAAAACCATTCCCAGTAAGCTCTCTCTGCATCATCGATGCCGGCCAGAGCGATTTACTTCAGCTCGCCCCTAACCTTTGATGGAATAAACGACCCCAAGAACAATTTTTCTGGGTTTTCTTCAAAGTCAGACCCACCGGCCAATAAACCATGGAAGCAGTTTTGCGAGATCTTCTCAGAATAAAATCTGTTAATCTCCGAACCCATAATGCGGACCTTGTCCCTAACGGCTTCACCTGCCTTGGAGTCGCGACCTCAATTCCAGAACTAGAAATTCACTCAAACGAGGTTTTCATCTGGCATGCTCGAGCGGGCATATTGCCGATAACTAAGAGCGAGATCATTAGGTTTGGAATGGATGCACCTAGTGGATTGAACCTCATTCTCAGTGAAAGGACGGTTCAATCAGAATGCTACTCGGTAGATACTTTCGATTTCAGAATTCTTGAACCAGAGGAAATTTCACTGCTGGTCGGTAAGGCTGTTCTTTCTGGTGATTTGATTGCAACTGCTAAGGATGAAGACGATAGAGCAAGAATGGAGCAGTTTGGCCATGAAAGGCCGGTTGAGAAAATGTTAGTTCTGAAACCATCCATTGAGTTCAAATCTTGGTCTGTCCAAAGAGGGATGGAGGGCATCTCGTCTACGCCTGTCCTAATTTCTGCACGACTATGGGCGGTTCTGGGAGAATTGCAAGGGCCAAACGGTGAAAATGAACCAGGTGAATGGACGATTCTAGAGGACCCATGGTCAAAAACTGTGTCTCTAATAAATGACATCCGAAATCTTCAGCATGCCCCTATTCTAAGGACGATCGAACCGCAAGATGTCAATTGGCTAACCCCTGATAGGATAACCGAAGAATTGGCCAAGGTCATAGAGGAAAGGAGGCGGGGGAACTCAGGAAAGAGTAGCGATTCAGGAACCGTCCGGAGCATGCTTCTCCAGAAATGGCCTTTGGATTCGGAAAGAGCAATCGTCAGCCATAGCAAGATTATGATTCCTGGATGGTTAATTCACTTAGAAGATGAAAAGATACTGCACGGCACAAACGGTCGTCTATACGACTACTAATTCCTCTGAAGAAGCATCATATCTTCATCTGATAGTGTTTGACCTTCCATCAGCCTTGACATTAGGTCCGTTACATCAACTCTCTCGGAATCATGGTCCTTCATTGATCCCGATAACTTCAGAATATCCTGCATAGAATGAATGCATCTGAGGGAAATGATGTATTTGTTATGAAAATCATCGGCACTTCCCTTAGTCGACGTTAGTCCTAGATGTTCCGAATTTGCCAGTCCCCTGAGCCTGTCTACTTCATTTGAAAGCTCCATCATCAGTGAATGGGCTTCCTCTGATTTCTCTGAAGCAACAGTTACAGCGTCATGTGCCTTCTGCTGCCTCTTCTCTGCTTGCTTAACCTCCTTTAGAACAGATGAGCTACTTGCTTCCTCCGACTTTTTAAGTACCTTAAATTCGCTCTGCAATCTCTTCATTGTCGAGAAGAAATCCCTCTCCTTTTTCGGGCTAATTTGCCCAGTCTGGTGGCGCCACTCTAGCTTGTTCATCTGCTCACGAACTTTCCTAGAACTCGGGCCATTCTTCTTCTTTCCAGAGTCACGATCATTATTCTCTGCCGAACTTCTTAGCTTAGTTCTAATTTCCTTCAACTCATTTGTCTTTTCTAGTCTAATTTTCCTTAGTTCTGCAACTCTGCTGTTTGCCTCATTTCGCAAGGCCTTCTGCTTTTGGACTTCTGTGATCAATTCCTTGACCTGGCTGTTAATCTCATTCCTCTTGTCCAATTGGACCCTGACCTTCACGTTGAGTTGGTCGCGCCGTGTTTTGAAATCTGTCAGCTTATCGCTAACTGACTGAGTCTTCGTTTCGAAAACAGCACTAAAATTCGACTGATTGAGTTCCAACTACGTCCCTCGTGCACTTCCAATTTGGGTCTCCATTTAAGGAATACCGAGTTTTCAACCAATCTACTCCCTGCGAGTAGCAACTCGGCCTTGCCTACTGCCTCTTCTGGAGACTCCTATCTTCCTACTCTTTTTCCTAGGCGTTGGCGCTTCTTCCGACTTTTTGGATTCTTCTTCTCCCGTTTTAGATATCGACGAGAGCCCCCCAGACTCTAGCAATGCACCCAACTCATCTGTGCTCAGAGCACCCCCCTTAGCTGCGATTCCTCGGATATCTTCTATGCTGGAGAAGTTTCCTCTGCCAGATGAAATTCTGGAGAATTTCTCAACTCTTTTCAGTTCCTTTCGCTCAATCTTTGAGGTTCCCTTCATAGATTCAATATCCCTATCAATCGATGATATCCTCTTGCTGATTCGCCTAATCTCTTTCCTGCTAACTTTGTCCTCTTCAATCTCTACATTGTCTTTAAGTTCCGAAACTACCTTGTTTGAGACTTCCTTATTTTGATCCAGTTTGGAAGAAATTTTCCTCATCTCACTCACTTTCTTGATATAATCAGAATGTGCCTTCTCTGCTTCTCTCTTTTTCTTAATTGATGCGTGAATCTCAAAGAATCTGCTGAATGCAGTTAGTTCTGGATTCAGCATTGGCACGGAAGTCAAGTCATTGTCTATGTTAGTTAAAGAATCAAATGTGTCACTCAACCACTCTTCCAGAATCTTCGATGGTGGTGGCACGCACTTGTTGATAGCATCCCGTTTCTCGCGATGTTTTTGCGCTATTTTTCTGGATGAGTGGAACTCACCAAGTAACTTCTTTCTTCCAGAATCAGTATTCTCAAAACCTACAATTGCAGATCTCAAAGCCTTGATTATGTGCACCTGTTCCTTCCTCTCCGACTGCAGGTCTCTGATCTGCCCGTCAATGGAGCGCAGCAGAACCTTCTTTTCCTTGACAATTCTACTGATGCCATCTGCATCGATTCCCTCGAGATCGCCCCAATTGTTCATTTCCGGCCCCTCACTCATTCTTCTTCACCTGCTATTTTCCTTGGCTTGGTTTTCTTACTCTTCTTCTTTGCGAAAGAGGAACGACCACCATTCTCAACGGTATTTCTAGCCTTTAGAAGATCCCGGAACCCTGGTCCGTTATCGCCAAAACCGACCTCCAGCCTCTTTTCCCAGTATTGAATTGCCTTATCACTCTGAGAAAGCAATTCCCTAGCCCTATCTAATTGACTCTTAACTTCCCTTAATTCTCCTGTTGATTCTGACAACTTCTTATACATCGGTTGTGCCTTTGAAACGGCTTCAATCATCTTGGAATGGGCTTTATCTGCCTTCTTGAATAATTCAGACATCTTCCTGTTCTTCGCCAAATAGATGGACATCTCTGGGTTCGAATCCTTTCTATCCTTGACCCATTTGTCGTTTTCAGAGATAAGCGCCCTCCTCTTCTCCAGAAGTTTCCTCTCAGATTTGTGATCAAGAGCCGTAGTCTGAATCTTATCCTCTATTTCTTCTATCTGCTCCAGCAGCTTTTTCTTTTTCCACTCGGGGTCCAAGATAATCATCCCCCCAGAGTTAATCAGACTCTCTCTGATATCTTTTACCTCGGGAATCAACGCCCCAGCCTCTCTCTGACAGCGCCCCCTCTCCTCCTTGAAAGATGCAACCTTACTATTTGCTCCATCGAAAGCCTTCCTAATCCGATCGACCTTTGGACTCAATGACTCTTCTTCAGCTTCCAAATTTCGTATTACACCAGGAAGATTGTCCTTTAGCATAATCCTCCTTTTCAGGAGTTTTTCAGCGAGCTCTCTTGGCTCTACCCGCATCAGTTCTCCAGTGTCCATTTCGATTCCGAGAAATACATCCCTTTTAGGCAATACTGGACATTTTTGTGGGTTTGATTCATACGATGTCCATTCAAGCCGACTCCATGAGGGTCTTACTAGGCAATTCTATTCTCATGTCCATAGCGATAATATTGCTCTCCTGCATCAGTTTGAATTCATACTCGCCACACTACCTAGATTCGAGTCTAATAGAATCCAATTACTCTGACGAGGCGACTAACTTCACAAATTTCACCTCATCAGGAGGTTCTGGGTTGGCAGTTTCTGGAGAGCCAGGGTACGTAGGAGACATCTTAGTTGCCTCAATGATGGTCACCAATTCAGGTAATTCTAGCGGGACTGCGTCACTGATCATCTCTCCAGTATCTGGAGGTGAGATTTTCCAGGGCGAACATATTCCAATCTCGCCCGGTTCTACTCGCGAAGTTTTCACCCCCTTCAAGCTGTCTTCATCCGGGACGAATAATTTTGATTGGGCGATTTCTGTGGTTGACGACCCGGATAATTTGCAATTGCAAGGGAATTTCTCAGTTGAGGTGATGCCGAGCCAAGTCCTCAATCTAACTATTGACACAATAGAATGGACTAATTCTGGTGGTTTGAATCTAGACGCATCGGTATTCCTGTCTAACGGAAAATCCAGGGGAATCATCCTCGAGGTCTCGTCAGGTTCCCAGGGAAGCTACCAATTATTGCAGAGAATCCAGATTGCATCCGATCCGGGCCGAAGGACAATCACATTCGACCTAGGCCATCCTTTAGCGGATGAGGTAATATTGGAGGCTATACCAATTGGGTGGTTGCCTTCATCATATTCTGTAAATTCCTCGCAAATGAACGTTGCAGAGCCACTGGTGAATAAAGACTCAATCTTCGTAGCGGCCTCCTTTACTCCCGAAAGACCAATTCCTGGAAATAGAGTAATGGCCTCCATATCCTTGGAAAATATTGGCAATTATCAAGCACAATCTGGTTATGTCCGAGTTATATCTTCTTCCAACCAGAAAATCCTCTCGGAAACAGAAGTCCAATCCGTAATGCCTGGCTCAATATTCACAACTGACGTGTCTTTGCCAGATTGGCCGGCTAGTGATAGCGTTGGTTTAGAGGTCCAGTGGCATACGAGCGGAACCAAATCCTCAAATTATTACTCAATAGAGACGGATAATAGCCAGGAAGGGCTGAACCTCCCCTTTGACATACTCGCTGCCGGTTATGGCCTCCTCGCGGGAGTTCTAACAATCCTGGTGGGGACATTAGTTTGGCGTACAGTTTCTACTAGGACCCCATCTACCTCTGATTTCAATCTCCGGGAAACTAAGGAATCGGCAAAGTCACTGTCTAAGCAGGAGAAGACGGAGATTCAATGCTCATACTGCGATCAAAGATTGATGGTCCCGCACAATCATGCCGGAGGGGTCCGATGCCCTGCATGCTCAATGGAATTCGTTGTCGGTGAAAACGACAAACCACCGCATCCGGTCGTCCGCTCTTCCGAAGACACTCTAAATTGCCCAGAATGTGAACAGGCTTTGAGGGTAAAGATGGAGAATAGGCCAGCAATGTCTAGGTGCCCGGTCTGCAAGGCTGAATTCATGGCCGAGGCCGAGGGGGCGTAAGATGTCTGAATTCAGCGAAATTGAGGAGATGTATCTGAAGACTATCTTCGAGGTTCATACCGAGACTCCTGGCGAGATTGTTAAGACAACCCAACTCGCTGAATTGATGGGCGTATCTGCTGCCTCTGTAACAGAAATGGTTCAGCGCCTCTCGCAACGTGAAATGATCACTCACATCCCTTATCGTGGATGCCGTCTAACAACCGAGGGATTCCAGTTAGCTGCTAGGATAAAACGACGTGAGGGACTTCTCGAGGTTCTTTTGAAAGATGTGATCGGCTTCAAGGGAGACGTGAAAGGTGTTGCATGCAAAATGGAGCATTCAGTGGGCATAGAACTGGAGGAAACTCTAGATCGCCTTCTTGGCTATCCCGAGACTACTGTAGGGGGTCGCAGAATTCCTAGCATTGAGCGCGATTTTGATACATTGGGAATCGGGACTCTTTTGCCAATAGGGCGCTTACCAGAGGGAGCATCCGCTGTAGTGGAAATGATAGTTGCAAATGATGTTGAATCCATCACTATCAGTGATTGCGGACTTGGGATTGGTGAATCAGCCTTAGTGTCCGGCGGCACGATAATTTCTAATGGCAGGGTCATTGGATTATCTGATAGCATTTCAATGAAGATTCTTGCTAGAATTACTTCTATGGTGGTTTAGTAAATGTCTTCGAACGAGCAGTCAAGCAATTTCCACTCGCCTGAGAGTGAATTGGAATCAATGGTGGCAACACTGCAGACAGAGGCCCCCCCTGCCCCAGAAATATATGGAATGGTGAAGGAAGAGGACAAGGTCGTAATCAACAATATTAAGGAGATTTTGAAGTCCAGAGAGGCTATTTTGACAGGAATTGATGACCTATTAATCAGCAGGGGGGCACGTTTGATACTGTTCCTGCCGATTGTAGTCGTCCTTCTATTCGGCCTCGCACAGTCGTATCGAGGATCAGTTCCAGACTGGTGGGACGGAGGTGTGCAGGAACTATTCTTCGATCTTTCATTCTCAATATCAGTTTACTTGCTCGCACTAGCCCTAATGGTCACAGATCTGGTGCTATTGTTTGTACTCCATTACTTGTTGTGGACCACAAAGCGCATTTTCCAAATCGAAACTGATGAGGTAGTCGCTACTGGAATAACATTTCGCAGTTCCCATGGGTATAGCGAGATGAGGGCAGTAATTGATGGTGCCTCGAACCAACTCAACCTTACAACTACTTTGATGATTTTCTCAACTGGTCTACTAGGTCTGGCATTGTTTTTCCAGACCGATACTCAAGGAATCCCTGTACTGATTGCATTATCCACCGGCACTCTACTGTCTGGGCATAGTGTTTACATGGTTTCCAATCGACCCCGATTCAATACGGTCGAGCCATGGGGTCTGTTGGGCGCATTCTCCCCTCCGATGCATCCTGCTTTGCTGGATAAGCCATTCACGGACGTCATCAGGTCTCATGTTGATCCCCTGCTGGCCGTGCGCTTCTCCAAGTACGTCTCGTCTTTTAGTGAGAATCTCAAGAACGGCGTGAAACTTTCAGAATTGCAGGAGTACCTACTGCAAGTTCTCGATTTGTTCCGCTCAGGCTTGATCGAAGAGGAGGATTTCCATCAAGCACTTGGGCAATTGGTGGATACAGCAACTATTGACCAGATCATCAATCATCCCGAACTCGGAGAAGAGACATTGGACAGGCTACTTATGCATGCGAGGGACCGATGCGCCCCTTTCTTCCGACTAAACGATAGGATGAGGATGCACTTGTCCTCTAATAACAATGATAAAATTTGGTTTGATGTGGATATGGAGAATCTAACACTTGGTCAGGCAAACCTATTCGCCTTCGTCCTAAACGAGACAGGAGAAACCCAGGACCTCATTCTGAGGGTGCAGACTCCTGACTTCAAACCTAACGAGTGCGTCTATCGACTTAAAGCAGAACCACATATGGATGACTCATTATCAGGAAAGACAACCTACGAGCGGGTCTCATCCTCACTGGCATCATCAAGAATTGTCTGGCAGACACTGATACCCTCGTCTATGGGGGATGCAACGGTAACAGTGCGGCTCGAGGACTCTTCTGGGAATCTAATTTCTGGAAAGGTGCTAACTTCACAAGTTCGCTCCGATCTCTTTACTCGCCTAAGGATGACAACCGGGGCAGTATTCATGTTCGGCGCCGCTCTCGCCATCATTTCCCCAATTCTTCCCTTCATAGCAAGGTTGCTTGGCCTTTAGGTCTCTTCAATAAGGGGGCACTATTCGCAATTGCATGGAAAGTGACGATGAGGTCTCCGACGATCTCCGAACTAGGTTGCATGCCATGGAGTCCAAACTGAGCAGAGTTCGCGGGCAGAGAGATTCACACAATGATTCCGCTAAGAGGGCCGCAGATCAGCGAAACTCAGCTCAAAATAAAAGGAACGAGGTCCAAGAAACAATCACATCTAGGATGGATGAACAGAAGAAGGTGCGCGCACAGGCCAAGATTCACCAAGCAAGTCGTGATGAGATCCAACAAACCATTAGGGAGATATTCACGCGAAAGAAGGGAAAAAGAGACCAGGGCCCCGGAAAGTCAGCAGTCATCCAACTGTCCGAAACCGTAGGCGAGATTGAGAGGATTGAGGAACGGATCATGACTGATGGCACGCTAACCCTGGAGAAGGAGAATGCGCTAATCAAGAAACTCAGGTCATTAATTTCTCGAAGAGACGAGTTAATCCCTCATGTCGAGCAGCAGCGAATAGTTTCAATCGACCTGAGTGACATGGATGAGTCAATTCAAAGATTGAGGGCAGAAGCCGACAACGAGCACAAGCTAATGCTCGAGCAGAATAGTCTTGCAGACGAGATTTGGGGTGAAATTAAGCCGCTATTCGAAGAGAGGGACTTCCTCAGAGGCGAGGGCGATAGGCTACATGCTCTTTTCGTGGAAGAAAGGGGCAAGGCCGACGAGGCCCACAAGGGATTAGTCGAACTACTCTCCAAGGTGAATGAGATCCGTAGCGAGATCCGTTCACAGCACGAGGAGAGGGAGAGGTTAGTCAAGGACCATAACAAATCCGTCAGGCAGGCTCTCAGAGGTCCAGATCAAAACGAAGAACTCGTAGAATCCCTTTCCGACAAGCTTCTTGGAGGTGAATCAATCACCTTCGGTGGCATCGTAGGCACGGATTCCAGCGAAACTAGGGAAGAAAATACGAAGCCAAAGAGAAAACCGAGAAAGCTAGGCACTTCTCGAGGTAGGAAGAGCTAGCTACCAACCTCGTTCTTCGAGCCTAGTTTCCAGTGCGTCTATTTCTAGTCCCGGCATTGCCTCTCCAACCATATCACAAGCTTCGGCAACTACTGCTGCGTCTTCGAAGTGATGCGTAGCAAGCACAATTGCCTCAGCAGTTCTAGTCGGATCAGAACTCTTGAAGATACCTGATCCAACGAATATCCCATCCATACCATGCTTCATCATCAGAGACGCATCAGCAGGAGTTGCTATGCCTCCAGCCGAGAAAGTTACCACTGGTAGGCGACCTAATTCTGATACTTCATCGAGAACTGATGCTACCTCCTTCCTGAGTTCTTCAAGGCTCCCGAAGGGAGTAGTTGCCACCCTAGCTCCTATTACAGATGTTTTCTCCAGTCTTCTATAACCATCAAGCATTTTCTCCACAATTTCTCCACGCGCATTTGAGTCGGCATTTTTCGAAGTCTCAATTTCAGTTGCTAGGAGTCTGGCATGCTTGACCGCACTCACAACATTTCCCGTGCCTGCTTCTCCTTTCGTCCTAATCATCGCAGCGCCCTCGGCCACCCTTCTTACAGCCTCTCCAAGGCTGGTGCAGCCGCAGACGAATGGAATTGTGAAGTCATTTTTGGGGATGTGGTAGAACGGGTCTGCGGGAGTTAGCACCTCCGACTCGTCAATCATGTCTACTCCAAGTTGCTCCAGTACTCTGGCCTCTTCGTCATGGCCTATTCTAGCCTTAGCCATAACTGGAATGCTAGTGGTCTCAATGATCTCTTTGATCAATTTTGGATGGCTCATCCTTGCTACTCCGCCAGAAGATCGAATATCTGCAGGCACCCTCTCCAGAGCCATTACTGATACGGCACCAGCATCCTCGGCTACGTGAGCCTGTTCCGGG
>Ga0208408_1001693_pt1 | contig 12449 bp, 17 predicted proteins | sample ETNtaG_4_FD_185776 | JGI IMG/M metagenome (GOLD analysis project Ga0208408, IMG submission 185776) | Marine microbial and viral communities from oxygen minimum zone, Eastern Pacific Ocean - ETNP201406SV67 (SPAdes) (version 2) | ecosystem: Environmental > Aquatic > Marine > Oceanic ... | reverse complement strand
ACTCTTCATTTATCCCCTTAAATTTTAATATTACTGATATATTTATAATACTAAGTCACCCAGCAATCGGTTTTGGTGGGTCTGGTAGTTTATTATCTCTGACGGCCTTTAGAAATACTTCCTTATGAAGTGCATGCCAACCGGCACAAGTATCTTCTTCGACCACATCGGCAAAGAAATTGCCGTATTGGTCTTCCATCACATAGACTGATTCTTCATCATAATGTATGCTTTTGTCCGTAATAAACATGACATGTATCATTACCCCCATTTCAGGGGAAATGTAATACTCATCTGGCAAGAATGCCTTGAGGGTAGGTAGTGGGTTGCCTCTATTTCTTTCTTTTCTATATTCTTCTAGATTTATAATTTTATCATCATTCAAATTTAAACTCCCCAAAGTCTTTTTTATTCTTCATCCGACCTTTTGTTGCTTTATCGAATAAGGGAATATCATCATCATCTTCTACTTTCCCAGTATCGACTAATCCAGATTGTGATTCATCACCCAGATCTGAAAGCTTCATCTTTGCTCGGTCAATTCCAATCAAAAACTTTTTATTAGTAGTAGGATCACTGTACCGATTTTTCAATTGTTTGATCAATATTTGGCCGGCCTCTTCCAGTTTTTCGTTGCTAATAATCGCAAACATGAAATCAGCGGTTGCGGGAAGACCAAAACTTTCACTTGTGTCCTCTAATCCTACATCTGTATTCTGAAATCCTTGTCTGTTTGTTTGTGTAGCCGACAGAATAGGTACATCATGTTCTACTGCCAATCCACGTAATTCTTCAGCGATTGACTTTACGTAACTATATGAATTTACATATTGACCGGGTCGAATCCTGGAAGATGAACAAATATTGATATAATCCACAAAAATAATATTTGGTTTAAAACTTCGTTTCAGATTTAATTCATTTAATAAGGCTCTAAAATGATTAGTGCTTGCGGCTGCAGTAGGATATTCTTTAATAATTAATCTTCCAGTAGTTTTACTTCGTAAGTCTTCTATTTTCTTGTCATATATTGGTTTTGGTAGACTTACCAAATCATCTAAACGGATATTCAATAAATTTGCATCAATCCGTTCTGCGATACGTTCTTCTGCCATTTCTAGAGTAATATACAAAACACTATTTCCCTGTGATAAAGCATTTGCAGCAACATGACACATGAATAATGATTTTCCGACACCAGTGCCCGCAAGTGCAATATTCAGAGTTTTATTCGATATACCACCTTGAGTTACCTTATTGAAGAATTCCAAGTCAAAAGGAATTTTCTTTTCAATTTTGTGATAAAAACTATAACGATCATCGGAGTCAAGAAGATAATCATGCCCAACGTGAGGATCAAAAGAAATAGACAAAGCATCAGTAAGAAGCTCAGGAATAACCCCTTTATCAGACTTTGTTTTATCGGGCTCGTCCAAGATTTTGATTGAATTAACAACGGCATTGTAGATTGCTTTGTCCTGACAGAATTTTTCTGTTGTTTCCAATAGCCACTGAATATCTGTTTGTTCATCTTGCTGGCTCTCCAAATAGTTTAAAAGTCCTGTTACATTTTCAAATTCTTCTTCTTTTAATGTTGTATTGTCTAGTTCAATAGTCAGTGCTTCTTTCGTAGGTAAATTGTTGTACTTGTTGATAAACGAATTTACCTGTTCATAGAGAATTTTATCGGTGGGTTCCATGAAATATTCTTTATTCAGGAAGGGTAAAACTTTTCTTGAATATTCTTCGTTATGAATCAGATTTTTAAGTATTATTTGTTCTATCCTTTGTTGCATTTAACTCCATTTCATTCATTTGTTTTTGTAAAATTTCTATTACCCATATTCCTAATCTTCGTTCAAAATCTGATCCTTCTTCATCGGATATTTCATGTCCCAAATCGTGCGGTGGAATTTCAAACTCATATTCATAAGTACATCCTATATTCTCATCTTCACCAGTCTCGTCAGCTAATTTAAAGTTTGTATATCGAATTACTGCTCCATCAAACGGTGATGCATCCTGTATAAGTATACACAACGACCTATCATCTGGGTCATTTGGATTTGATATTATCTTGTATGCTGGCATCTTAGTATCAAAAAACGGATCACCCATCATCATTGTCATCTGTCACCCCTTCTTCATCGGAACCGCCATAAGTAAATTCCTCTTGTGCGGCTTTGTTTAATGCTTTCATAATATCATCAGTAAAATATTTTTCTGGATCACTCAATATTTGTTTTCCAAATACTTTTGAACCATCTGGTAATTCATAACGAGTTGATACTTTCTTTATTATATCATATTTTTCGGCTAAGTCAAGTAGTCCATAATATCTGTTCAATCCTTGATCATATCGTAGAAGAACATCTATCTTTTTATTCTCTTTAGTTAATCTTGATTTATAATTTTTACAATGTATTACATTTCCGACAACATCTGTTCCATCTTTTTCTTTTCGCTTAGAAAGAAATACAATAGTTGATGCAGCATATTGAATTCCACTACCACCTCCCATTACATCTTGTGGGAACATGGTCCCGACTTGTTTGTATGTGTGATTAGTAACTAAAAGTGGGATTCCAGCTTTACCCAGTTTCAATGTTAAGACTCTAAAAGAACCTTTAACTAATTGAGCCCGGGTCATGTCCTTGGTTTCTTTACCATCTGAAATATCTGTTACTTCTTTTGTAGTAGATAACATACCAAGAGAATCTAAACATAACATCAATGGTTTATCCGTATCTGTATGATTTTCTACTACTTTTAATGCTTGATGGGTAAATTCTTGAATCGTTGTAACCGGGAGAATGACCATTCGTTCAGTATCAATTCCCCTGGATTCGATCATTTGCTTAGTGAGAGCAGATTCAGACTCAAAATAAAGAACACCACCGCTAGGATTATCTGCAAGAAACTGTTTGACAATACCCAATACAAAAAAGGTTTTTCCAGTTGCAGTTTCTCCAGCGAATGCTGTAATTTTATTTGTAGGTATTCCCCCATAAATATCCCCCGAAATTAATGCATTTAAAATATAACTACCACTATCTATGTAATCAGAAACATCACCAGCTTCTATACCATCAGATACTTTTGATCCATATTCATTACCAGTAGCCTTTAATAAACTATTAAAATATTCACTCATTTTCTTCTTTTCTCCTCTTCAAAATTTCTGTCATTATCAATAATGCTTGTTTATTGAGATCTGCACGGTCAGAAAATAATTCTGCTGTGTCTCTATCTTTAATCGTTTTTTTGTATTGTGATTTTAGATCCTCAATGATCCACTCACTATAATCAGTAACATCCATCTTGTTTTATCCTTGTAAGATGTCCACTTTTCTCCATTGATCTTGCAAAACGTACGGCATCTTCCATATTTTGACAAAATCTTTTAAAAATATCATCCGGGTCGGGTTCAATCCATTCAGCGTTTTCTTTCATTTGGGCATGGCTACCTTCAATATGACTTCTGTGATCTTTTGATTTCCAATATTCTACCCAGATATTCATACGAAAAACTCCTCTAAACTTGCTCGCCGTTCAGTGTCCCAACCGATAACGTCCAAGACCCCTTTCAGTGGGTCAACAAAAGCCTTTGCAAATTGTGTATCATAATCAATACTTTTTTCCAAATTAAATTCATCTGGCAACATATCCAGTACAGAAATTACTCTGTTACCTACTGGATTCGGGTCCTTGAGATAGGCGAATTTGATTTTTTCCCCTTCTTTTATAGTAGGGTATTTTTTTGTTAATTTCTTGTCCCTGAGTATATGATTATAAATCAAAGAACCTTTTACATGAATCGGAGTGGATTTTTTGTAGATTGTAGAAGCGTCCTTATACTTTTTCAATCCCTTTACCGATCTTGGAAATGCCACCTCTTCCATTCTCATATTCTTAAACTTTTCTTTGAACTCCTCTATATACTCAATTACATCATCTTCTGTTCCATCAACAATAATATTAAAAACTTCTTTCAATGCTTTCCTGCAAGATTCTGGTGTAGAACTCTTGATTGCTTCAATACCCACAATCTTTAGTTTAGGTTCTTCGTATCGAACTCCCTCAGAATCATGAACGTTCAGAATATAATGTTTTTTCGCAACCCAAATACCAGTATCGGCAATTACTTCTCGTTTCATTACCATTTTCTGCTGGTAAGCATTCACATAATCAGCCAGATCTTCATAACATTTTTCGATTACTTCTTCGATTCGTTTACAGGATTTATCCAAGAATCCAATGATTTTTTCCTTATCGGTAAGACCCACTCTAGAAACAAGATTATCAAGACAAACGTATAAAGAATCAGTATCCATAGCAACAATATAGTCCACATCATTTGTACCTAATGTTTTGTTTAAATAATTGTTTACTGCATTTTCGGCCCATTGAACCGACAATTGTCCAGCAACGGAAACCGCTTCCGCATTCCGTTCATCATAAAAACGAAACCACTCATTACCCATCGCTCCATAAGCGGAATTCAGAGCGATCTTCAAATTCTGTTGATAATTGTAATAAGTAGATAATTTATTTGGATCAGCATTTTTCCCCTTCTTCTGTTCTGTCAACATCTTTTTCTTATACTTGACCCTATCAGTATACATTTTCTCCATCAACTTTGGGAGAAATCCCTGTTTATCCCTACGATAAACCGAACCATTTGGAGTAACCGTTATGTCTTTTTCTTTCCAAACAGAAGTATCAAATTCTTTGGCCAATAATCCAGATACTCCAATATCATCTTTCCAAGTTCCAAGAATGGTTTCTGGCGAAATATTATATTGCATAATCAAATGAGGATACAAACTATTCAGGTCGAAACTCACAATCCAATTATGTCTCCCCTTCTGACAAGTTTTAACATACGCACCTTCGTATGCTTCCCCTTTACGTTCTTTCTTTTTCTGTGGGATTACTACCTTCTCCCTTAGAAGATGATTATAAATGATACAATCCCATAATCGTGTCTGAGCAAATACATCAGCATAATTACACTTTGCCAAATATGCCAGAGAAATAATCATCTCTAAAAGTTTCATCTTTTTCTCAAGACGCTCTACTAGCAATACATCTTGAATATTATACTCAATAAACTTTTGAAAATCTGTTTTATATAATTCATGTAACGTTGATACTTCAGAAAAATCAAGTTTTCTTTCTCCTAGTTCTACATATGCGATGTGATCTAATCGATAAGATTCTTGATTTATATAAGTAAATTTCCTGTATGCTTCTAAATAATCAATTTCGGATACACCATAAATTTCGTAAACTTCTCTCTCTTGACCACCCATACCAAAAATGGTTTGAGGTTTCACAAATCCCCAAGGCGAGAGTTTTTTGACCCATTGTTTCCCCAATACTTTACGAATTCTATTAATCAAATATGGAGTATCAAATATCCTAGTATTCCAACCAGTAATGACATCTGGATAGTCTTTTTGCCAGTACATGACAAATTGTTCTAGTAATTGTCGTTCATCACTACATTTATTATATGTGATCTCTTCATTATCATTCTTAAATTCACCACAACCCCAAACCTGAATATCATCATTCATTTTAATTGTAATTGCGGTAACTTCTTCTGTAGCAAATTGTGGATCCGGGAAACCGTTTTCTGAACCAACTTCAATATCAATGAACATGATTTTGACATGCTCTAAATTATAATCGATTTGTTCTTCTGGGTAAGTTTCAGCAATGAAAGAATATGAATAATTAGAATGTCCGTAGATTTCCATATTTTCTACGCGTTCATATTTCCTCATAGATGCGCGGGTTTCTTTGATGCCTCCCCATTGGACAGGGCCGACTGGCTTACCATCTAAGGTGCGCCACTTTGACTTATTTTTGGTAGGAACGTATAATGTTGGTAGGAACTCGTGCTTTACATTAAAAGGGCGTCCGTTTTCAATCCCTCTTTCTAAAATGTAATCACCAAGACATACTACATTAGTGTAAAATGTATTGTTGGTCATCTATTTGTACCATTGCTTCCGGGTTGATTCATCATAATCACTATTAATTTCATCTAATCTATTATAACACATAATTATGTGTTTGTCAACCCATGAGCGACCCTTAAAGGCCCCAATAGTAAATAAAAATTGAAGATAGGTTTTAATTGATATTTCTTGTACTTTAAGCAGAAACGAATCCATTTTTATATTGAACTCCACTTTTAGTTTTCAATGCGGTCATTATTTTTTTGCGATTTCCCATCAAATTGTAACTACAATGAATCCATCCACTATTTGGATTTTTGCCATCATAGAACTCTAAGATGAGTTGATCGAATTCCAGATTTTTAGCAATCCATTTTGCTAAATCTGGATTTGGTGTGGAAAAACTTTCAAAATCTCCGGCCATTCCATTACAATGCTGACTTTTACTAGACCCGCCGACCTTTGCATTCAAGGCTGGACTGCGATATCCTGAATTAATTGTAATGACACCGAATTGGTCACGGACAGGTTGTAAAATATGAATTGCCAAATGTGTTAAATTTACAAGATGTATTGAACTTGGCGAATTATCTACACGTAATCGTTCTGCGGTTGCACTTTTTACCATTTCTGATAAACTAAAATTCTTTGATAATCTAATCACTTCAGACATGTTTCCTCATTCTTTTTCTATATCAACAGACCCCGATGTAGGATCATATGTAACTTTAAATGATACTTCTATTGGTTTTAATGTTCCATCTGCCTTCAGTATAGGTAATTTACCTTCGACAGCGCCCGTCAATGCATCTTTAGCATTTGTAAAAATATGTGCTGGGTCATCTTTTATAACTTTATCTAATTCTTTTTTAGCACTATCCGGAAGAATATCATCTATCATATTTTCCACATGCTCAGCTGCCAAATTTGAAGCCTTATCTATAACAAGACTAGAAATAACATTAAATAATAATGCTGGTAACATAATTAATCTCCTAAATTATTCACATCCGCAAGGACTTTTATCTGTGCATTCACAAGGGTCGCAAGTGCAATTTTCACAATCGCAATGTTCGTTGTTACACATTTTTTAATCTCCGAATGGAAGGTTATTATTAAGTATTCTTTATTATATAGTAAAAACAAAAAAAGCCCACCAGTACATAGGTACTGATGGGCGCATCGTCAAACTAAAATGTCAATCTTAATTAACTTGTTTGATCTTTTTTCCATCTTTATTAATCGGGATCAATCGAGCCCTCTTATCTTCTGGAATCACCTTTTCAAGTTCAACTGTTAACATTCCGTTAACCAATTGACATCCTTTAACAACCATATCATCTGCAAGAGTGAAAGACCTCATGAAAGTTCGTGTAGCAATACCACGATGAACATACTTAGATTCATCTTCTTTTGACTGCTTAGAACGAATTTCTAGAACGGATTCTTTCAATTCGACTTCAAGATCATCCTCCGAAAGACCAGCAACGGCCAATTCGATGAAATACTTGGAATCTCCCTCTTTTCGGATGTTGTAGGGTGGATACCCCTGTTGACCATGTTGAGATGAAGTTGTTGATAATTCACCAAACAACCTATCAAACATTGAATCGTACCCTACGGAAAATCCAAGGGCTTTTTCGATATCCCCAAAAGATGTGGGGACGTGTGATGCGCGTAATACCATAATTCCTCCTTATAAAGCGAGGTTTTTAAAAATCACCCCTCATACGCAGAGCGGGTGAGTGTTACGAGGTTTCCACTATGGACAACCTCAATCACGCCAACCTTCTCCAGCAAGGAGATGTTGACATCGATGTTTAAAAACTATCCAAATCAATTTTATTAGTGAATCTGCAGCATAACTACCTTCTTTCACTAATAATGTATATTTTGTTTTCATAATCTCTGTGTGTGGAAGAAAGGGTGAGTGTCCAGAAGCTGTCACTCCTTTTGTTCACCCTTTTTTCTTATCATAATATATACTTCACTTATACTTATATTATAACATACTATTTGAATTTGTCAAGTGTTTTACTTCTTAGAGTAAATTCCCCACAAAACCCAAATTGCTACTAGACCTACAAGACCTTCTGATCCAAGTGATTTAACGAGTGCTACTACTGAGCCCACGACATCAAGACCGATAAAAGGAACTGCGGCACCAAAAAGAATTTGCAGAACTACACCAAGTGCTATAAGTGCAAGACCTGCATCTGTCAGGCTTCTCATCCAGCCTGTTACTTTATCTAACATAGGTAAAATCCTCTCTGTAAGATTGAATATGAAAGGTGTTATTATTTTTGTTAAACACCCGTTGAACCAAATCCACCATCTCTATCTGTTTTCTGAGTTGGTGGTTCATCAGACTCATCCAATGTATATTTTTCACATCGAACTAGTTCTCCTTGGCATATCCTATCTCCATCATAAATCCGCGTTGGTACGTTGCTGATGCTCGTTACCATTGCATAAATCGGATCAACATAATCGCTGTCGATGATTCCTTCGCAATTTGCTAGATAAACTCCCTGTTTGAATGCCAGACCAGACCTTGAATGTAATCGAATAGAATATCCTACCGGAATATCAGCGATAAGTCCGGTGGGAATCAACATTCTTTCCATATTATTGACTTGTAAATATGGTCTATTACTATTTATATCAAAAGCTACTTTTCTAGGTAGTCGTTTTGTCGAAACCGCTTGATAATACTCTGTGGTTTCATTTACTACTAAATTTGCATACAAATCAAAGCAAGCAGATTCTTTCGTTGAGAATACTGGTAATTGTGCTTGTTCGTTTAATTTGTAGAATTTTAATGATGTGCTTTTACTCTTCTTCGCTGTAGTCATCGGTCACTTTTTTATTCCCAATATTATATTTTGCAGTCAATGTCCATTCTTCTTTTTCTTTGTATGCTAGAATTTTCAATTGATTCAATGGAACTATTAATTCGGAAGTACGTTCCGAATCCACTAGTAATATTAGACCCCATTCGGCTAATAGATTCGCTATGGTGTTTCTTCTCGCTTGATCATTCTCTGAAAAATTGGTTGGTTTACCATCAAGTGCAAATAATTCTTTAAAATGGACAATGAAATATCGTCCTTGTTTATGTAAAATGTGGCATGATTGAAATAACGTTTTGTCTTTTCTAGATGCTACACCTATTCTAGTAAGTGTTTCTCTAATCTTTAAAAAGTCATCCGGTTCTTTCAGGGTGCATTCCACCATCTCCTCTATATTTATAGTCATTTTTCTCCACTCCACCTTTTGCAAGTTTACTTTTAATCTCTTTGATATCCTCATTACTGAGGACTTCCAAAGCCTCTTTTGCTTTTTCATTACCGAAACCAAAATATGTTTTGACTAGTTCTAGATTATCAATTTTGTCTGGTTTCAACCACTTTGACCATCGTTTCCGTGATCTAATGTTATTTATTAAAAAATCAAATTGGAGTTTATTATCAAGGAAATGATTCCTATTCATTTCATTGACTTGGAGAATGGTATCTTGAAAGAAACTAAGACCCCTGTTGACAAGAAAAGGAATATAATCCTTTTCCGCGAGGGGGTCATTTTTCATGATATCTTTCGATTCATTTATTGCTTTTATAAAATCAAATGGTCCCATGAATTATTTTTGTTTCCACCGTTTAGATTCTTCATGTGTGGTTATATCATCATCTGAAAAATCTTCATCCAAAGGTTCGGAATTGTCAGGATTACCATTGATAGGAACAAGTAACTTATCAAGGTCATGTATGGGTTTGTATGCAGGAATAGCACCATATAATACTATATTTCTAAAAAATGGCCCCTCATCTCCAAAATAAGCAGAACTTAAAAGATTTAATGTGTTATGCCAATATTCTCGAAAAAATTTTAATCTTTTCCAATAAGTATTAGTTAAGGAATACCCACCAAGAATTTCCGTTTGTATAATCACACGAATTTTATAATCTTGGTTATTATTCCACGCTTCTGCTGCCCTTACAATAGCTGACCGAAATTGTGAACTTCCCACTACCACATACTTAATTCCCTTATTGACCAACTTACCCTTATCATCATAAGTAGGTTTTATATCTTTGTAATTTCTACCGGCACCAGTTAACCAAGCTTTAGCGTGTGCACAGGTTTTCCATCCCACAACAGCTCCTTCTGGTTCAAATTGATTAATAATTGTATAACATAAATCATAGCGTTGCGCGTCTGCCATACCAGAATCCCCCATTACTCTGTCAAGTCTTTTTCTTACGACATCATATAATGGTTTATCTTGATCATCGAAAATGTCAGGATATTTACCAGAATCCAATTTTTTTCTGTAAATACGAACAAATTCACCATGAAAGGAAACTTTGTCTATCTTTCCTTTTGGGTCATCATTCTGGTAATCCGCAGCCTGGCCAAATACTGAAATTTCATCACGAATTTCTTCTTCAGTCCAAGGCTCTCCTGTAATGGGATTGGGAGTATCTTTTACTCCATATGTATCAGCAATAAGATTTTTATATCCATAACCATCAGATTTGTTAAGTTTTCCATCTGTAAAAGTACCAACCAGAATACTATCTGTTGTTCTCCTATCAATTAGTATTGGACCTGTAGCTTCAATTCTGGAATCTTCAAGTAGGGCAACTGGTGGATATTTTAATTTAAATCCATGTTTCCCGAAACTTGTTTTAATTGCACCTCGGTTTGGATGACCATCACCTTTCCATGCTGTATTTGTTTCAATATTGCTTTTACGACAAATTGTAAAAGAATCTACTATATCATAAGATGATTTGAGTATTAGACATGAGTTTGGATCGTTACCTGTATTGTACAGCCAAGGATATGCATCTTGACTTACTAATTCTTTGTTGCGTTCAGCATCTTCATCGGTGAATTCTCCACCTTGAACTAATTTGATTATATCTAAATTGGTGGACTTATTGGTAGGTATTTGTACTAAAGACATTATGTCTCCTTTTGTTATATTATTATAATTGATATTTACGATATTAACGGATAGTGTAAGAAGTTATCAGCTTATTATAGATCATACCACACTTTACTCTATTGTCAAGCGCTTTCGATAAACTTTTCAAGAGGAAAAGGATAGATCTTTTGATTATATTTCGCATCTTCAAAAGTAAATGCTGGACGGTCAATCTCAGATTTGTTCTTCATATCAGTTACGTCCACCCATTTTAAATCTTTTTCTTTTGGATAATTCTTGCCCCATTCAAGAGTAGAACCATTTTTCATCAACTTCTTTGCTTTTTTATTCAACGGATAGATATATCGAAACATATATCCGTTAATTTTACGGATTCCCTTATGCTTCATAAAATCAGTAGTCATCCAAAATTTCTTCTTTGTACTACCAGAAAATTCTGCATTTTCCTTGCACAACTCTTTTGTTGAACGTGGATGTAATTTTTCTCCGTTTTCCATGAGATAAACTTGAGTCCAATATTTTTCTCCAAAGTAAAAATTTGATGCTTGATAAACAAATCCACACTTGCCCATAATTCCATCCGCCATTGTGTAAAGAAAAAGACATTCTGTATTTTCTTTCATCCATCTAATAGTTGCTGAAATCATTTGACTCCCTGCACTTTTAGTATCATTAAGACCTGGAGTCAAACACATTTTCCCAATCTCATAATAATCTTTTGAAGTCAGACCAGGGAACATCTTATTAATAGTTCCCTTTGGTTGCGTTCCCCACCCCAATGTCAATACTCCTTTCAGATCATCATCAAGATAAAATCCAAGAAAGTGTTTTGTGAGCGTTGGCATTACAGGGGAATAATGATACTTTTGCACGAATTCTATTGCATTAACTTTGTGCAATTTATGTATTTCATAATTTAATTTCACATAACATCTCAAACAAAAAAATTGTCAAGGCTAGTAGAAATTCTATCTCTAGCTAATTTTGCATACTCTTCTGATATGTCTATTCCGACATATTTTCTATTCGAATCCTTTGCAACCACACAAGTTGTTCCACTACCGACAAAAGGATCTAATACTATTCCTTCAGGTGGACATGTTGCAAGTATAGGAACTTTAATCAATTCAGGTGGATACACAGCAAAATGTGCTCCTTTTACCTTTCCACCTGATGCGGATATATCCCAAACCGTAAACATTGGCCTGGATGGACACTTACCGCTATCAAGGAATTGCTGATAATTAAAATCCTTGGTTATACCTAAAGATTCTCTCATTCGTTTATAATGTTTATCTTGATTTTCTGAACTAAGAGAGTATCCTTCTTTTCCTTTTAGTCCAGTATCCTTGTGTTTTGATAAATCATTGGTCGCAAACATTCTACGGACAGTGGCTTCTGCCCAGGGCTCAAGTGTAGGAACACGGTCAAAATAATATCCCTTGAGTTTTTTTACAAACCAGAACATTTTTTCGTGATTCGTCCAGAACCTATCTTTTGAGGATATTGGTTGTGGATTCGGTTTA
>Ga0208408_1001692_pt1 | contig 12449 bp, 19 predicted proteins | sample ETNtaG_4_FD_185776 | JGI IMG/M metagenome (GOLD analysis project Ga0208408, IMG submission 185776) | Marine microbial and viral communities from oxygen minimum zone, Eastern Pacific Ocean - ETNP201406SV67 (SPAdes) (version 2) | ecosystem: Environmental > Aquatic > Marine > Oceanic ... | reverse complement strand
TGTAAGTAAAGAAATACATCTTTTTAGCACATTTTTCATATCTTATTTTTTTTTGTTTTATTATTATTCATATGTATATTCTACAAATTTATTAAAATAATTTTTTATTCATGTATTTGTGTATAACTTATTTACTGTAAAATATTAAATATGAAAGTTTGGATAGATCAAGATCTTTGTACTGGCGATGGATTGTGCGAAGAAATAGCACCCGATGTTTTTGTTGGATTAGATGATGGGCTCTTTTATGTAAAAGAAGGAGACAAAGTATATTCAGAAGACAAAGGTAATGTTGAAGGTGCTGAAGGTGTAGCTAGTGTTCCTAAAGGGCAGGAAGATGCTGTTATTGAATCAGCTGAAGAATGCCCTGGTGAATGTATTATGATCGAGCCTGATTGATTATTAAACAATAAATCTACTAGAAACAATAAATCCCGTGTGACCAACCATCTCATTTTTTGGACGTAAAATATTATCTCTAATTATCCAGTATCTTTCTAAGTTTTCTTTAATTTCTATATTTTTAAATTTATTTTCTTTTAAAACATTTGTTAATTTTTCTACCTGAGATATAGAAGGCAAATAAGAAACCCAACTTAAATCTTTATTAATATTATTTTTTTTAAAGAATTCCCATGGTTCAGGTACGTCAGTAATGATAGTATCTATATCTATATCAGTGATTCTAAAGTTTTTAAGTTCATCGTGAATAAATTCTAAGTTATATTCATAATTTTTATTAAAAGTAGATAAATATCGATTAATTGTTTTCTTAGATCGATATTGATTTTTATTATCAGAATCAAGGGAATAAAGAGTTCCTTCCTTACCAAGAATTAATATTAAGAATAAAGTTAAAGCTCCAGAACCAGTACCAATTTCTAGAACATTTGAATTATTTTTAACATTTCCATCAACTATTATACTTCCAATATCTTTAGGATAAATTATTTGTGGTCCTCTTCTCATTAATAAAACAAACTCTTTATAAGTCGGAAAATATATAACAAACTCTTCTCCTATTGAGGATTTAACAGTTGTTGGAATAGACTTAATATCATTGTATGATATTTTTCCATCATTAGTAATAAAGGAATCACCATTCTTAATAACTGTGAGATATTTTTTGTTATATGATTTTATAACAACTAAAGAATTATCAAAATTCACTATAAATTACAGAAGAAGTAAAAAATATGATATTGTTGATAATAAAACTCCGGCAGAAATTGCTATAGCTACGAATTTTTGCATAGATTTATTCATTTTTTTCTTCTAAATCTCTTTTTAATATTTGTATATTTTTCAACTAATCTTCCTAATAAAATTCCTAAAATTAAAAAAGATACTAATTTTGAATTATCTGTATTAATTGACTCTTTTAAATTTTTATATTCATTTTTAAATTCATTCATTTTAGAATTCTCCAAATAATTGTAATAAATGTAACTATACATAGAAAAGCCATAGCAAAATAACTCATAGCTTGAAGGAAATAATTTCCATTAAAATATTGTGAAAGTATTGAAGCTACTCCAAGAATTAAGAATAGCATTCCGATAGCTAAGTAATTTCCAGATTTAAAATTTCTTTTTAAGCTTTTAAATGACTCTTCAACTTCATCAATTGTTTCTTCTCTGAAGTTTTGCAATAACTTGTCCGCTGTTTTTATAGCATTTGCTGGGATATTAAATAGATTATCCATTTTTCCTATTTTCTATAATTGTTCCGATAACACCTTGTATTGTTGCTGCAACAGGTAATGCTAAAATAGCTCCTACTGCACCTATAGTATAAGCACCAAACAAAGTTGAAAATACTGCAACAGCTGGATGAATTTCCATAGTTGTACTAGTAACTCTAGGACTAATGAAATAATTTTCTACAAATTGATAAAAGACTAAAACCAACAACGTATAAAGAATATATGAAGTACCTAGAGATATAGAAGCTAAAACAGGTACAATTCCTCCTAAGAATGTTCCAACTACGGGTATTAATTGAGATAAAATACCAGCTGATATTCCTAATGCTACTGGAGATGGTAATCCTATGAGAGCAAATGCAATGGTAAAAACTAAACTAGCCAAAATTGCTAATATTACTCTAGCAACTATAAATCCACCTGCTTTTGAAACGCCTATCGTCCATACTTGATCAATTGCATTAGAATATTTTTTATCAAGAGATTCTTTTAGTTTTATTCTCCATTGCTCTCCCTCAGAAATTAAATAATAGGCAAAAAAGAATATGACAAAAAAGTGAGCAAATGAACTAAGAATATCCTTAGCAGCAAAAACAACCGTATTACCTACAGCACCACCATAGTTTTTTATAAATGAATTAAATTCATTTTCTAAATCTAATGACTGATTAGAAATTGTAAAACCTTCACTATCAAAATAATGTAAAATATTATCAAAATATGTTGGTAGTTGCGAAGATAAAAAATATAATTCTTGAACCATTACAGGAATGATTGAAAAAAGAATACCAGCAATAATTAACAATATAGATACAACAGTAAAAAAAGCAGCTAACTTTCTACCGGTTTTTTTTGATAATCTATAAACTATTGGCTCAGCTAGTGCAGCTAAAACAATAGCAACAAATAAATCAAAAAGTAAAGATCTTACTCTTAAAAATATAATTGCTGCAAAACAAATTACTACTAAATAAATAAATGCCCTATTTAATAGCTCCTGTCTTGTTTCGCCTTTAGGTATGTTCACTTTTATTTGACTTTACTTTTAGCTTTAGCGTTACGATTCTGTATAACTAACCATATAAAAAATATACTTAAAGACATTGAGAAATATAGTTCAAAAGTAGTAATTACAGAATATTGATAACTTCTAATGCCTAGTGAAAATATTTGAAGAATAGATGCAGATAATAATATTTTATCTTTTAAATCAACTCTTCTAATAGTTGTATTCAGTAATATAACTCCAGTAAAAAGCTTTAAGAATGCTTCAAAAGTATTACCTGTTAAAAAATATAGTTCTCTTAATGAAAAGAAACCGGATAAGCCAACACCGCCTAGTGTAATTTGAAGCACCCCAACTAAAATTAATAAAGATGAAGTCCAAGATAAATAAAAATTACTATACGAACCCTTAGCCTTCATTGGAGAAGGCCATGGCTGTAAAGGATTTACACGTTGAACTAATTTTGTTGATAGTTTAAATATTTTTCGTTCATAATCACCAAATAAAAATACCGCAATTATTAAAAATATAGGATAAAAATAAAGATCAAGATTAAAAACATGAATTAAAAAGAAAAGAAAAACATGCCATAAAAAGATAGTATAAATATTTGAATGAATGAAACTAAAAACCAACCAAGTTTTATTATTTTGTAATTTATCTTCAAAAAATTTTCTAAAAAATAATAAAAATGATAAAAGACCAATTGATGCAATTAAATAAAAAATTGTTGGTGGGTCTTCATTACTTAATTGACTTAATCTATATCCAGAAACTGACATAAATTCATTAGAAGTGTCATATTTATAAAAAAGATATACATATGAAAATATTGATACTGTTACAAAGATAGAATTTTTAAATTTAATTATCTTACCATCAGCAAAAAAATATCCAAGTTGATGTATTGTTAACCAAAAAAGAAGATAATTAAAAAGTTTGATATAAGATAAAGATATAGAAAATTCTATAGTGTCTATAGATATTGTCATAAAAATTAAAGATACTACTGTTAAATATGGATTTTTTTTGTGTAGATAGATAGTTAGTGGACAAAATATTACAACAACTAAATATATAGTAACTATCCATAATGGCCACATAAGAAATTCTGTTATAGTAATCATTCCATCATCTTCGGTCGTTAAAAATAATGGAAACTTTAGAAATCTAAAAAATAAATTTAACAACACTGATATTGAGGCTATCCAAACTAATACAGGACCCATCAAACTATTCACTCTATCTGTAAGAAATTTCCATTGACTACCATCTCTTCCTACATTTGAATACCATGCAATTTTATTTGTAAAACCTGTTGAAAAGAAAAATAATGAGATTCCAGTACTGAACCAAGTAAACCTTGTTTTATCTGAACTTGTAAAGGATTCGTTATATACTAACAATTCACCTGCTGAATTTTTAAAATCTAATAAAAACTCAGTATTAAAAATAACCATTAATAACCCTATAACTTTTATAAAATCAATGAAACGTTCTCTTGAAATAGATGTATTATTAGCTTCCTTAATAACATTTTTAAAACTACCAAAACTAGGTATAAATATTTTAATAACTTGCTTCACATTTAATATTTTACATACCTTATGACTATTGAATAGGAATATAATTACTATGTGGAAGTTGTACTTTATCAACCAGAAATAGCAGGAAATGTAGGAGCGTGTATAAGGCTGTCTGCTAATACAAATATCCCTTTGAACATCATTAAACCATTGGGTTTCAACTTCCAAGAAAATAAAATTAGAAGAGCTGGATTAGATTATCATGATTTAGCATCAGTAAGCATGTATGAAGACTGGAATGAATTTAGTAAAGATATTAATTTAGAAAACGTTGCTTACTTGTCTTCTAAAGGTGAAAGTAATATTTGGGATGTTGAACTTAAAGAATACTCACATTTAATTTTTGGTCCTGAATCAGTAGGCTTACCTGAAGAAATTTTTAAAGATAGTAAAAATGTCATTACCATCCCCATGTCTAGTGAATCAAGAAGTATTAATCTAGCAAACGCTGTTTCTATTGTTGCTTATGAATACCTAAGACAAAATTATGATAGTTAATGTATTAAATTAATAAAAAGGAGGAAAATGCCAAGTTTTGATATTACATCTGAATTTAACTCGCAAGAGGTTTTAAATGCAATTGATCAAATGAACAGAGAATTAATAAATAGATACGACTTTAAAGACACTAAAACATCTGTGGAGTTTTCTAATAATTTAATTTCATTAAGAAGTAGCACTGATGAAAGATTGAAAGCAGCAGATCAGGTTTTAAGAGAAAAATTTGTAAAAAGAAATGTATCTATAAAATTCTTAAGCCATTACTCAGATGAACAAACACCCTCTGAGGTAAAAAGAGTTTATACATTAAAATCTGGATTAGATAAAGAAATTGCTAAGAATATTGTTAAAGATCTTAAAGAATATTCAAAAAAGTTACAATCCTCAATACAAAACGAATCAATTAGAGTTACATCAAAGAAAAGAGATGAGCTACAAGAAGCAATTACTTTCCTGAAAAATAAAAATTATAAAGTGTTTTTAAATTATGGTAATTTCAGAGATTAAAACGAAGTTTAAGTTTTTTATAAATAATTCGAGATAAAAGTATAGATACAATAAAGATTGGCATTGATCCTAATATACTTAAATTAAATTTTTTAGAAAAGAAATAAGCTATTAAAACAATAATAAAACCATAGATAGCTCTAAAAATTGCAAAAATTAAAAATGATTGAAATAATTTATTAGATAAGATTTTTTCAATCATCAGTTTAAATTGAGTCTGATTCTATTTTTTGCAAATATTTTATATATGAAGTAACTAAAAGAAGAAGGCAGTAAATTAAATAACTTAATAAATTTATAAATAGAACCTAAATCATAAATTGACTCAATAATTGCTTCGTTTGCGTAATATTTGACGTTACCTCTTATATAAATTAACTCATCTTTTGAATAATCTGCTAAATTTAAATCATCCTGTTTGATTAATATGATATTTGAATTTCTTTTTTTTAGAAATTTCCCATAACCATTACATAAATTACAATTCGTATCTATATATATTTTATTCATTTGGATCAAATTCTAAACTTAATGAATTAACACAATATCTAATTCCTGTAGGTGATGGGCCATCATTAAAAACATGGCCTAAATGTGACTCACAATTCTTACAATTAATTTCCATTCGAATCATTCCGTATGAATTATCTTTACTACTTGTTACTGTTTGACCTATAGCTTCATAAAAACTTGGCCAACCTGTTCCAGATTCATATTTAGTTTCTGATTGGAATAAGTTGCTATTACAAACAATACACTTATATACACCTTCTCTTTTTTCGTACAATAATTTCCCCGAAAAAGGAGGTTCCGTTCCACAATTCTGAGTTACTTCTATTTGTTCTTCTGATAAATGATCTTTATTAACAGTCATGAGTATATTTTATATTATTTAGGGTTAAAGTATATTTCAGTCACATTGCTATTAATAACTTGTATACCTTTCCTTATTTCAATATTTAAATGAACTATTTCTTTGTCGGTTAATTGATCTATATAATCTAAAGAAATTAACGCTAAGTATTTATTAGTCCCTATAGATATAATTTTAAGAGATATAATTTCAAGTATATTTTCATTGCTAGAAATTAAATCTCGTATTTTATCCTTCTTGATTTCACTAATACTCTCCCCTGTAATTAAGTGTTTCATTTCATATCCTAAAAATAATCCTGAAATCATCAAGAGCAATCCTATCAGAATAGAACTAATAGCATCATACATTGGATTACCTGTAAAATTTGAAATTAGAGTCCCAACTAAAGCAATTAACAATCCTGTAGTTGCCGCAAAATCTTCTACAACTATTGCTATAAGGGGGCCATCAGTTGAGTCTTTTAATAATTTAACTATTGATTTATTCTCTTCTGTTTCTTCTCTAAGTTGCTTAACAGCTTTAAATAAGACGTATGACTCTAAGATGACAGAAATTACTAATACAATTATTGAAATATATAAATTCTCTAATTTTTTTGGGTGGTAAAGGGCTTCTATTCCATGCTCTATAGAAACTAAACCTCCAATTGTGAAAATTAAGACTGCTACTACTAATGTCCAATAATATTCTTCTTTCCCTCTACCTAATGGATACACTTTTTTATTAACTTTTTTTGATTGTTTTATCCCAAACCATAAAATAAATTGATTTGCTGAATCTACAAATGAATGTATGGCTTCAGAAAACATTGCACTTGATGAAGTTATCGCAGAAATAATCGTCTTGACTATAGCTATAAAAAAATTAACAGATAAAGCTAGAAAGACTGTTTTTGAAGATTGATTAGTAGCCATTCTCTTCAAACCAACTAACTAAATCAGGAAAACCGCCTATTCTTTTTTCCTCTATATATATTTGTGGAACTGTACTCACGTCTTCTCCTATTTTCTCATAAAACTTTTGTCGTTCATTGTCATTAGATAAATCAATTTCTGTATATGTTAAGTCTACAGAATGTAATAAGTTTTTTGCTCTATCACACCAGATGCAATTGTCTTTTGTGTATATTTCTATCTTCAAATATTTTCAGATCCTGTATATATCTCATTAGTAGTTTGAGTCACTCTTATAAATGTAGTACTTTTAGGTAGGTCCTTGAGTTTTTTTGCTCCTACATATGAACATGCTGATCTCATTCCTCCAAGAATGGATTGTATAGTATTGTCTATAGGTCCCTTGTATTCTAATCTAACTTTTTTTCCCTCAGGAGCTCTGTGAATAGCCAAATCACCATAATATGTTTGCTGGGCTTTTGTAGAAGACATACCGTAGAAATCTTTATACTGTTTACCATCTTCATCTGAAACTAGTTCTCCACCTGATTCCTCATGTCCTGCAAACATGCCTCCTAACATTACAAAGTCAGCACCTGCTCCAAATGCTTTCGAAACGTCGCCAGGATACTTACATCCACCATCAGCTAATACATGACCACCTAACCCATGTGCTGCATCTGAACATTCTGAAATGGAAGAAAGCTGAGGATAGCCAACACCAGCAACACTTCTTGTAGTGCAAACTGATCCAGGACCAATCCCAATTTTTACAATATCAGCACCTGAAAGTATTAATGCTTCTGTCATTTCCCTAGTTGCAACATTTCCTGCAATAATAATTTTATCTTTATAAGTTTCTCTATATTTTATTACAGCTTCAAGAAAGTCTTCTCTATAACCATTAGCGACATCTATACATAGAAACTTTATATCATTATTAAGTTCAAATATTTTTTTACCTAAATCATAATCTTCATCTGATTGTCCAACGGTTACAGCAACATAGTTTGGATCTAATGAATCTATATTATTTTTCCACTCCTCTACAGTATAAAATTTATGTATAGCAGTTAGCATTTTATGTTTTTGTAAAGCTATAGCTGTTTCAAAAGTTCCAGTAGTATCCATGTTTGCAGAAAATATTGGTATACCGTTCCATTTATGATTGTTATGTCTAAATTTGAACTCTCTCTCAAGTTTCACTTCTGAGCGAGAAATTAACGTACTTCTTTTAGGCCTTATTAAAACATCATCAAAGGTTAATTTAATTTCATCTTCTATTCTCATAATGTATTTTTTCCCTTATCCTAAATACCAGAAATTATGATAGTTGAATTTCCATTATTTGGTGCTGGTATTATATATTTTCCTACAGAACTATCAGCATTAAGAGTCTTTGAACCAAGATATTTATTGCTTATTGCTGATGCTATTAAACAAAATAATACATTTTGTGTAAGTATTGACCTTGATGAGGAAAACCAAGTTATATCTGAAGTTGAGATAATAGAGCATAGAGATATTTCAAATGCTGAACAGTTAGTTTTAATAAAATGCAAAAATTTATACAAAGTTAAAAATATAAAAATTGATAAAGAATATCCATTTTGCAATGCAGAAATAATAATTGATATTGGATTACCGCCAACGATAGAAGAATTAAATGCACTCCAAATAAAAACAACGAACAATTTAACTGAATTAATAGAAAAAGGGTTAGATATAGATATACCTACTTTTGAAATTGATACTGAAAATAGAGTACTAAGCTTATGGGAAATTTGTTCTAAAATTCCGATGACAATGGATTTAAGAAACAAATTATTAGTTAGTAACGATATAAGTTATAGATTTAATTTATTAGAGAATTACTTAAATGAAATAAAAGAAAGAACAATTTAACTGTCTTTCCACTTTTTAAATAAACTATTAACTTTTTGATTCATTATATTTTCAAAGTTTATTAATTTACTTCGTGTGTTTTCAACATCATAATTTTTCAACTCTTCCTTACTTACTTCACTGTCATACCATTTATCAAATAGTTCTACTGTTACTTCTGGATGAAATTGAATACAAACTGTATTCTTAATTTTATAAATTTGTGGAAAATCTGTATCAGCAATCAATTCTGCATTTGATGGAATTTTAAAAGTATCTCTATGCCATGTGAAGACTTCAGTATCTTTAAAATCAGAAAATATATCATCGTTTATAACAAAATTTAATTTTTTAAAACCAAATTCAATGTTATTAGAAAGGTACGCCTCACCATCTAGTGAGTCAGCTACTAGTTGTGAACCTAAACAAATTCCTAATATTTTTATTCCCTTAAGTACAGATTTAGATAACCAATTTTTTTCGGACAATAAGTATGGATATTTATCAGTATCATAAGCTCCCATATGTCCACCTAAAATAATATAATCATAAGACGAGGACATTTCTTCCCATACTATTTCCCATGCATTTAGTGATTTAATATTATTATTTTCAAGTGATCCAAGAGTTACATCAGGATCATTAATAATTGCAATTGTTTCTTTATATTTCATCTTTTTGTGCGCGGAAGAGGACTCGAACCTCCACGGGTTTTATCCCACAGGATCCTTAATCCTGCGCGTCTACCAGTTCCGCCACCCGCGCTTTATCAGTCAAGAAACCAAAATAAAGATAATGTAGTTGCTGCAAACATTAATGCAACCAGAGCAGTAATGCGACTAAGATTTCTTTCGGCTAAGGTTTGGCCAATATTTCCAGTAGCACCTGGTCCACCTAACATATCAGATAAACCTCCACCTTTGCCACTATTGAGCATAATTAAAGCAATGAGTGCAATTGATACAAAAATATGCACTGATATAAGTATTGCAGTGGTAGATCCCATATTTAATTATCCTCTTCTAATTTTGATTGTTGTTCTACTTCTTTTTTTAACTCATCAATTACTTCTTGGTCACCAAGGTATCCAATGTTAGTTATTTTATCATTATTAATATTAAAAGCGAGAGGTATTCCAGTAGGAATATTAACTTCAACAATTGATTTGTCTGAAATTTTCTCAATAATTTTTAACATAGCTCTAATACTATTTCCATGAGCAACTACAAGTACACTTTTATTTTCTGATAAGTGAACAATTTCATTTAAAATGGGTTCTACTCTTGAAACTACATCTTCAAGGGATTCTCCCAGTGGTAAATCGATATCGATATCTTTATATGCTTGGTCTTGCTTGGGGTCAAATAATGAATCTTTTTCAACTAAAGGTGGTTTTGTTTTGTAACCTCTCCTCCACTCATGAACTTGTTTTTCACCATATTTTTCTGCTGTTTCTATCTTGTCTAAACTTTGTAATGCTCCATAATGTCTTTCATTCAATTGCCATCTTTTAAAAACACTTATTTCATTAATAAGACTTGTATCATATTGATCTAATAAATTATTTGATGTTTCAATTGACCTACTTAGATAAGATGTGAAACAAATTTCAGGTATAAATTCATTTTCTATCAAAGTTTTTCCAGCTTTAATAGCTTCTTGAATTCCTTTTTCAGATAAACCAACGTCTACCCATCCAGTAAATTTATTTTCTAAATTCCATATACTCTGACCGTGGCGTACAAAAACTAAATTCATAAAACTATTGAATTAATAATTTTTACAAATTTTTCAACATCTAAAGATGCACCACCAACTAAAGCTCCATCTATAATTTTAGAATTTAATAATTCAGTAGAATTATCAGGTGTAACACTTCCTCCATATATAAAACGGACTTTCTCTTTGTCATAAAAAGGTTTTTCAGATATATATTCTTTCACCATAGATAAAACTTCAACAGTATCAACTAAAGAAGCAATCTCTCCTGTGCCTATTGCCCAGATTGGTTCATAAGCAAAAATAAGATTATCTACTTTATCTTTTCTTAAACCTTTAACAGCTGAATCTATCTGTTTTGAAATATGATCTAAATATTGATTTTTATTCCTAATTTCTAGAGTTTCTCCAAAACATATCACTGGTGTAATATCGTCATTAATTAAATTGTGTATCTTTTTATTTATTATTTCATCACTTTCATTAATTTCAACTCTTCTTTCAGAATGTCCAACAATACAATAATTAACATTCAATTTATTTAGTTGGTGACTTGAAACTTCTCCAGTATAAGGTCCTTCAGAAAATTGAGAAACATCTTGTGCTGACAATTGTATATTTAATTTATCCGTTTCAATGATTGTTTGGATGGATCGTAAAGATGTATGAGATGGAGATACAACAATATCTATCTTTTCTTCTTTATCTTCTTCTATCGTATAATTCAATTTTTGAAGTAACTGAATTGCTTCTAAATGATCTAGATTTAATTTCCAATTACCTATTATTATTTTTTTCATTATTTACTCAATTATAAGTTGATTATAAATATTTACACCTGGTAGGTTTTTTCCTTCTAAGTATTCTAAAGATGCGCCACCACCTGTAGATACATGATTAAATTCTTCAACACTAGAAAATTTATTAATTGCATTAACTGAATCTCCCCCTCCAACTATTGTGTGAGCGTTCAATCCAGCTATTGTTCTTGTTATTTCATTTGTTCCGTAACTAAACTCATCAATTTCAAATATTCCCATAGGACCGTTCCAAAATATAATATTAGAACTTGATAATATTTCATTAAATTTATTTATTGTTTTGCTACCTATATCAACACCAATATCATCATCACTAAATTCAGTTAATTCAATGTTTACTCGATTATGATTACCAATTGATTTAGTAACTCCAAAATCAATTGGTAATTTTATTTTCTTACCATCCTTTGAATCTAATATTTCTTTAGCGGAATTAATAAAATTATCTTCACATAGTGAGTTTCCTATATTGTGACCTAAAGCTTTCAAAAAGGTAAAACACATTCCCCCACCTATTAATAAACTATTAACGCGAGGAAGTATATTTTTTATTAGTTCTAACTTATCTGACACCTTTGCTCCTCCAATTATCATCGTGAAATAATCTTTAGTTACGTTTAATACTTTATCTAATTCCACTAACTCTTTAGACATTAAAGGTCCCTGATATGACTTTAAGTGATTTCCAATGCTAACTATTGATGCGTGCTCTCTGTGTGCAGCCCCAAAAGCATCTAAAATATAGGTGTCAAAAGGTCTAGCAACATCTTTTGCAAAATTATTATCGTTACTTAACTCACCTTCATTAAATCTTAAATTTTCTAACAACAAAATACTCTTTTTATTTTTTTTTAATACAGTTTCAATTTCTTTGTCTGTATTTTTATTTATAAATGTTACATCTCGATTTAATAGTTTACTCATTTCAGAACCAACAGGTTTTAGTGATA